>Ga0070664_100001169_pt1 | contig 20848 bp, 13 predicted proteins | sample KBSC73metaG_FD_65863 | JGI IMG/M metagenome (GOLD analysis project Ga0070664, IMG submission 65863) | Corn rhizosphere microbial communities from Kellogg Biological Station, Michigan, USA - KBS C7-3 metaG | ecosystem: Host-associated > Plants > Roots > Rhizosphere > Soil ... | reverse complement strand
AGTGTCGACGATCACCGCGCGTCCATGGACAGACAATAACGGGAACTTCTTCCCGGACTGCAACATACTCGACGGCCGGGCGCAGAGCCCCGCAACGACCGGATCGATTGATACCTGTGGCGTGTGGGCCGATCAGAACTTCGGTCGCGCACGTCCGAGTACCACGCTCGCCGATTCCATCCTCGGTGGATGGGGGGCCCGGCCATACGACTGGCAGTTCGGCGTATCAGTGCAGCAGGAAGTCGTGCCGAGGGTTTCTGTCGAAGTCGGGTACTACCGTCGGTGGTGGCCGATCTTCGGCGGGGCGGACGTGACGGACAACGTCCTGGTCAGCGCATCCGACTACGACCGGTTTGCGGTGTTCGCCCCCAGCAACGCCTTGCTGCCGAATGGCGGCGGATATCAAGTGCCCGGCATCTACAACATCACGGCGGCAGGCGTAGCAAAGGGGCAGGAGAACGTTCAGTCCGCTGCCAACGATTTCGGCACCTACAAGCGCTACTGGGACGGTTTCGACATCACGGCGCAGGCGCGGCTTCGGAACGGGCTGACGCTGCAGGGCGGGACCAGCAGCGGCAGGCTCGTCGAGGATATCTGTGACGTGCGTTCGCAGGTGCCGGAATTGACTGCGGGCACGCTGACCAGTCCGACCAATCCGTACTGCCGTCAGCATGAGCCGCTGCTCACGACCTTCAAGGGCTTGTTCAGCTACCTGGTCCCGAAGATCGACGTACAGTTTGCGGGAACGTTCTCGAGCCGTCCGGGCGTCAGCCTGTCCGCGCAGCAGGTGTATACGAGTGCTCAGATCGCGAACCCGGCGTTCTCGACCCTGGGGCGGCCGCTGGCACAGGTGGGCACCGTTACCGTCAACCTGATCGAGCCGAACACGCAGTTCGGCGACAGGATCGACCAGCTCGATCTTCGGATCAGCAAGATCCTGCGGTTTGGAATCACCAGGACGTCTCTCAACCTGGACATCGTCAATGCGCTGAACTCGAACGACAACCTCGGGTACAGTCCGACATTCAGCGCGACATGGCCGACACCGACCAGTGTCATCGCGGCAAGGCTGTTCCGCGTCAGCGCTCAGGTCGACTTTTAAGGTCATCTGTCAACTCCCAACTCCCAACTTCCAAATCCCAAACATCGGATTGGTAGTTGGGAGTTGGAGATTGGGAGTTGACTCCCTCGCCCGTTCCATTCGAGGGGTTTGTTACGATCCTCTCGGGATGTCCCGCCTTTTCGCATTCCTGTCCTGTGTCCTGTACGTTCTGTGTTGCCCTGTCCATTCAGAGGCGCAGGTCAAGGACGCCTTTCTGGAAGGCGTAGCGGACTTCGTCAACGCCGCAAATGGACTGAGCGGCGACGAAGGTCCCGCGCTCACGGCGGCCATCGAGGCCATGGCGCGTGGGCTGACGCAGTGGGACGCCGCCGTAGCGAAGGTGGAGGCGGGTCTCGCGTCTGAGATTGGTCGGGCCCCGGCTCCCCTTGCCGCCCGTATGCGGGCGACGCTTGGCGCTGTATATCTGGAACGAGGGCGACTGGCTGCGGCAGTGGAGCAGTTCGACGAGGCGGTTCGTCTCGACCCTCAAGTGGCCGACGTGCAGCTGCTGCGCGGGCTCGCGTATCAGCGCCTGGATCAAGTGGACAAGGCGATGACGGCTTTTCGCACCGCCCTCCAGCAGGAACCCGGGAATGTCGCGACGGCTTACCTGTTTCTACGTACCGCGTCGGCAACCGCCGATGCCTCGGCCGCCGCTGGCGCCGACGACAAGGGCGCCGCGATGAAGGTGCTGTCCGACGCGGTTGAATCCGGCCCGGTGAATGAGCGTCCGCAATTCAGCGTCCTCGATCTGATCGACGATGCCTCGGTCATGTCGCCCGTCTTCGTGCCGGCGACCTACAACGACGTTGCAACGCTGATCATGCAGGCGAAGTACGACGAGGCGATCGCCCGCCTGCGAAAAGACATGGCGCCCGCCTCTTTTGCCGCATCACGGGACGAACGCGCGCGGCTGGCGGCGGCAGAAGCCCGCAGGGACGCAGGAGACTTCGCTGGCACGCGAGCCGCGTTGGATGATGCGATTGGAGCCTTCCCGAAGTCGGCCACCTCGCACTGGAGGCTGGGACGCCTTCAACTGCAGCTTGGCGACGATGCGGGAGCTCTACGATCGTTCCAGGCAGCCGCCGCGCTGCCGACTCTCGGGGGCCTTTCCTATCTGTATGCCGCGATTGGCCGCAGTCGACACAGTCAACTCGACCTTGATGGTGCAGTGTCCGCCTATTCACGGCGGGTGGTGTTGACGCCCAATGATGCCGGCGCGCACGTCGACCTGGGGGATGTGTATCGCGCGCAAGATCGACTCGACGAGGCGCTGGCGGAGTATTCGATCGCCTCGCTGCTCGATCCAGCGAACGTCAAGGCGCTTGCCTCGACCGCGCAGGTTCACTCCGCTGCCGGTCGCGACGCAGTAGCGGTGAAACTGCTCCGTCGAGCCGTTTCGGTCGACCCCGCGGATCTCGAGGCGCGGTACGCACTGAGCCGGGCGTTGTTGCGTACCGGCGCGACTGAGGAAGCTCGCCGCGAGCTGCAGGTGTTCGAACAGTTGCAGCAGAAGTCGATGCAGGACGAGCGACGCCGCTTTCAGGAAAATCAGATCAGGATTGACGAGACGTTGAAAGCGGGCGACAGACAGGAGCCCCGGCGTTGAGGCTTCTGTTAGCGGTACTACTGGCGCTGCAGGTCGCTGCGCCCAAACCGGTCGCATTCGAAAACATCGCCGCGGCAGCCGGCGTCACCTTCACACACATCAACGGTGCCAGCGCCGACAAGTACCTGGTCGAGACGATGGGCTCGGGCGCGCTGTTCTTCGACTACGACAATGACGGCTGGATCGATTTGTTCCTTGTCGACGGGGGATCGATTGCAGACAACGCCGTGAGCAGCCACGCGCGGCATCGTCTGTTTCGAAATGCCGGCAAAGGAGTGTTCAAGGACGCGACAGAATCATCCGGCATCAGGCACCAGGAGTACGGTATGGGCGCGTGCGCGGGCGATGTCGACAACGATGGGCGAATCGACCTGTACATCACCAACTACGGTCCGAATGTGCTGTACCGAAACGGCGGCAATGGTGTGTTCACCGATGTCACTCGCGCGGCTGGTGTCGGCCTCGCGGGTTGGAGCACGAGCTGCGCGTTCCTCGACATCGACGGCGACGGCGACCTCGACCTGTTCGTGACCAACTATCTCGATGCGCCGAAGACGAACAATCGCTTCTGCGGGGATCCCCAGCGGCGCATTCGCGTATATTGCCACCCGCTCGTCTATCCAGCCGTCGCCAACGTCCTCTATCGCAACGACGGGAAGGGCGCGTTCACGGACGTGAGCGCGGAGACCGGATTGAACAAGTACCTCGGCAACGGCCTGGGCGTGGCCGTCGGTGATTACGATGACGATGGGCGGCCGGATGTCTTCGTGGCGAACGACAGCGTGCCCAACTTTCTGTTTCACAACGAGGGCGGCGGTCGCTTCAGTGAGATTGGCCTTCTCGCCGGCGTCGCCGTGGCGCGTGACGGCAAACCGAGGGCGGGGATGGGCACCGAGTTCGCCGACTACAACGGCGACGGCCGTCTCGACCTGGTTGTCACCAACCACGAGTTCGAAACGACGAGTCTCTTTCGCAACGACGGTGGGTCCTCCTTCGTCGATACGACGCTCGATGCCGGCATCAGTTCAGCGACGCTGCCCTTCGTCGGATTCGGCGTGGGGTTCTTCGACTTCGACAACGACGCCGACCTTGATCTGTCGATCGTCAACGGGCACGTGATCGACAACACCGCACTCTTCCGGGCCGGATCGACGCATGCTCAACGAAAGTTACTGTTCCAGAACACGAACGGTCGACGGTTTGCGGAGATCAGCCAGCAGTCAGGGAGTGGCTTCGCGAAAGACGGTGTAGGTCGCACGTTGATTGGCGGCGACATCGACAATGACGGAGACATCGATCTGGTCGTGACGAACAACGGCGGCGCGGCTGAGATCCTGCGCAACACAGGTGGGAGTGCGCGCAACGCGGTCGAGGTCCGGGTGGTCGGGACGCGCAGCAATCGCGATGGTCTCGGTGCGCGGCTGACAATCACGGCCGGCGGGCGCACGCAGGTCCGCGAGATCAAGTCGGGTTCGAGCTACCTGGGGCAGAACGATCTGCGCGCGCACGTCGGGCTGGGTGAGGCCACGCGTGTCGATCGCATTGACGTGCGCTGGCCGGCAGGCCAGACTGAGAGCATTCGCGATGTGGCCGCGAATCAGATCGTGACCGTGACTGAAGGCAAAGGCATAACGAGCCAGTCACCATTCACCGGTCGATAAAGCGACGGCGTAGGGCGGGTCCCGTTGTGTGGACCCGCCAGACAAGCCGGGTCCGAAGAACAAGACCCGGCCTACGTGTGGAGGAACACGATGAAGGGTCTTCGGTTCAGCATTCTCGCCGTTATGACAGTCGCTGGCGCCGTACTGATGACGGCTGACGTACCGGCGCAGTCGACGTCTTCGTCGAAATACGTCGCGCCACGTACGGCGTGGGGCGATCCGGATCTGCAAGGGATCTGGCCGAGTTCAGAGATGATCGGCGTGCCACTGCAGCGCGATCCCAAATTAGGTACCCGTGCATTTCTGACCGACGAGGAATTCGCGCAGCGGCAGAAGCAGGCCTCGCAGCAGGAGGCGTCAGACAGCGAGGAGTTCGTCGTCGCGCGCACGGGCGGAGGCGATGGAACAGGACCGCCGAACCATTGGGGCGAACGTGGCACGCCCCAGCGTCAGGCGTCGCTGATCGTGGATCCGCCAGACGGGCGAATGCCTCCGATGACGCCAGATGGCGAGCGGCGCGCGGCCGATCGCGCACGGCGAAGCAGCACCGGCGCCGGTCCTTTCAACGGACCTGAGGATCTGGACTACTACGATCGCTGCATCTCGCGCGGTGTGCTCGGTGGTATCGCACCAGTGGTCTACAACAACGGCACTCAGATCGTGCAGAGCCCGGGATACGTCGCGATTCGCTACGAGATGATCCACGAGACACGGATCATTCCACTGGATGGTCGGGCCCCGGTATCAGCAGCGGTTCGCCAGCACTCGGGGTTGGCGCGCGGTCATTTTGAGGGCGACACGCTGGTGATCGAAACGGCGAACTTCAATGGGACGGTCGGCGTCACCGGCAACGGACGCCTGATGCCGACCAGCGACAGCCTGCGCATGGTCGAGCGCTTCACGCGCACTGATGCGAACACGATCCAGTACGAGGCGACAGTCGACGATCCGAAGACGTGGACCGGCCCCTGGCGCGTGTCGTTTCCGTTGAAACGCGATGATGATTACGGTTTCTTCGAATACGCGTGCCACGAAGGCAACAACGCGATGCGCAATATCCTGAGCGGCGCGCGGGCCTCTGAGCGAGCCAAATAAAGTGAGAAGTTTGAAGTTTGACCTTCTGAACTTTAAACTTCCGCTACCGTCGGGCGGGTCGTGATGCGATTGGTCGCTCGAGTCTGGCGATCGGCTGACCGACGCGCGCGACGGCGCGCGATCGCACGTAGTCGGAGGCAACCGATTCCACTGAGTTCGTGAGCTCGGGATGCTGCGTCAGCATTCCCTCGATACGACGCACCGCCTGTCGCAGTACGGGCAGGCGCTTCTTGATCATCGTGTCGCGATCCAGCCGGTTCGTGACGTCGGAACAGTTTGCGGCGGCGACGATCCGGCCGTGTGGTCCGAAGATCGGCAGCGCGCACGACACGATGCCATAGTCGAGCTCGTCCTGGATGGCGGCGTACCCTTTCGTGCGCACCTCTTTGAGAATCCGCCGCAGCGCTCCAGGGTTGGTCTCGGTCTGTTCCGTCAACCGGCGCAGCGTCGCCCGCTCGAAATACGCGTCGATGGCCGATTCCGGTTGAAACGCCAGCAGCACGCGGCCCATCGACGTGGGATACGCCGGATAGCGTGAGCCCGCGCCTGCCGTCAGGCGAATCGCGCGATTCAGTGACGCGTGCGCAATATAAACAATGTCGGTTTCATCCAGAACCGTGACGGACGAGCTGCCTCCAACCTCGTTCACGACTTCCTGCAGAAACGGTTGGAGGACGACTTCAGCGTTGATCGCACTGAGGTACCCGGTGCCGATCGCCAGAACCTTCGGCCGTAGCAAAAACCGGCGGCCAGTCCTGCCGACGTATCCGAGCTCCTCGAGCGTGTGAAGCGATCGCCGCGCCGTGGCAGGCGTCAAACCGGTCAGTGCCGCCACTTCGCTGAGCGTCAATTGGGGATACTCGCCGGAGAACGTTTGCAGCACGCGCAGCCCCCGCTCGAGGGATGCGACGAATTCGGCTTTCGAATTTTTCGCCATGCGAAGCGTCGAGGATTATAGCCTGCTCGCCTAACTCCCTGCGCCGACTGAATTTTCGGCCAACAACCTTGACAGTGCCGAGGCCGAAGCGTATATCTTCGTCCGCCCCTGGAAAAGAGATTCGTATAGCGAAAAATACGGAGTTTTCCCGGGACGTCCGTGGAGGCAAAGCATGCGAGAGCGAGCAATGGCCGTGCTCCTGACCCTGGGGGCCCTGATACTTCCGTCGGTAACGTATGCACAGGCACTCGGCAGCATCGCTGGGTCGGTGAGAGATGCATCCGGAGCCGTGTTACCTGGTGTAACGGTCGAAGCGACGAGCCCGGCGCTGATCGAAAAAGTTCGAACCGTCGTGAGCGATGGGAGCGGACAGTATCAGATTGTGAATCTTCCCCCCGGCACGTACAGCGTCAGCTTCACGTTGCCCGGATTCAGCACGTTCAAACGTGACGGCGTCGAGGTATCGGTAAACTTCACCTCCGCCATCAACGCTGAAATGCGCGTCGGTGCGGTGGAGGAAACCATCACGGTCACGGGTGAGAGCCCGATTGTCGACATCCAGTCGGCGGCGCAGACCCGTTCGGTGACCCAGGACATCATCAAGCAACTTCCTGGTGGCGGCTCGTGGATTCAGATGGCCGCCAGCGTGCCCGCCATCCGGCCGAGCGTGACTGACGTTGGAGGCGTGCTCGGCGATCAGGTCGGTGCACAGGTGCAGGCGCACGGCAGTCTGTCCGGCGATGGCGTGTCGCTTTTCGACGGTCTGCGCATCGGCAACATGTACATCAGTTCGAATCTGACAAACATGAGCCTCTCGCCACTGTTGTTCGATCAGGTGGACGTGCAACTCTCAGGGCAGAGCGGTGAAACTGGCACCAATGGCGTCATCATGAATGCCATTCCGCGTTCGGGCGGCAACCGGTTCCAGGGGTCGGCGCTGATCAGCGGATCCGGGCCCAGCCTGCAGGGCGACAACATCACCGACAGACTGGAGGCCCGTGGTGTGGCGGGCGCGTCGACGACGCTCAAGAAACTCTTTGATATCAACGGCGCCGTCGGTGGACCGATCAAGCAGGACAAGCTCTGGTTCTACGTCACCTCGCGCTATTTCACGAACGAGTTCTACCTGGCCGGCCTCTACTACGCCCAGGACCCGACGGCGATTCGCCGAGCCGAGAACAGGGACGAACAGGCGTTCGGCGGCACGTACACGTACGACAACAACGGCCGCGTCACGTGGGGCATCAACGACAAACAGAAGTTCACCGGTTGGTACGCGTATCAGTACAAAGTCGATCCGCACTGGACGATCGCCGCAGCAACCACGGCACCCGAGGCGGTCCGCGTCACGACGTGGCACACTCAGTTGTCGACATTCAAGTGGACGTACACGGCCAGCAACCGGCTGCTCTTCGAGGCGGGCGTTGCCCCTGGCGCAAGTCCTGACACGATCGTCGCCGAGCCCGATCGGATCAATGGCATCTCGATTCAGGAACAGGGCAGCCCGGCGGGGAGCTCGCTGGGGATCAGGCCTTTGATTTATCGAGCGCCGCAGCAATTCGACTTCGACGACCGGCTGCCATCTCAGAGCCTCGCGGCGTCGACCAGCTATGTCACTGGGAGCCACAGTGTGAAATTCGGGTTCGACATGCAGCGCGGTTATTTCTGGCGCGGCGACAACAACGATTCGACGGGTGGCATCTGGTATCGCACACGAGAGTACGTGCCGAACCTGGTGACGATCCAGGCGCCGAATGCGGGTTGGCAGAACAATCTCAACTACAACCTCGGCATCTACGCCCAGGACCGGTGGACCATGAACCGCCTGACGCTGAGCGGTGGCGTCAGACTCGACATGCAGAACGAGTCCACTTCCGATTTCACGTCGCAGCCCCACCGATGGATGCCCACTCGCGGCCAGGACTATCCGGCCGTCGAGAACGTGCCGAACTGGAAGGACATCAACCCGCGCGTGTCGGTGGCGTACGACCTCTTCGGCACCGGCAAGACGGCTATCAAGGCGAGCGCGAGCCGCGGTGTCGAGCAGGACTCGATCAGATATGCAGCCGCGAACAATCCCGCCAACACACTGGTCACGACGGTCAGCCGCACGTGGAACGACACCAACAACAATTTCACGCCCGACTGCGACCTGCTGAATCCCCAGCCGAACGGCGAGTGTCTCGTGTGGCAGGATCTCGGGTTCGGCAGTTCCCGTGTGACCACCTTCTACGATCCCCGCATGCTCGACGGCTGGGGTGTGAGGGGCTATAACTGGGAGTTCTCTGGCGGTGTGCAGCACGAGATCATCCCGCGCCTCTCGGCGAGCGTGGGCTATTTCCGGCGCATCTACGGGAACTTCAACATCCAGGACAACGAGGCGCTGGGCCCCTCAGACTTCACGGAGTACAGCGTTGTCGCGCCGACCGATGCGCGTCTGGAGTTGTCCGGTCAGACGATCGGCGGCATCTTCGACCAGAACCGCGCGGTTACGAACCGCAACGTCATCAAGCCTGCATCCGACTTCGGTGACGTGAAATCACACTGGAACGGAGTGGACTTCTCGATCGATACGAGGCTTCGGAACGGGGTACTGCTGCAGGGTGGTATCAGCACCGGAAAGACCATGAACGATTTCTGCGGCGTCGTCGATCAGGTGCCCGAGGTGCTTTCGTCGACGGCGGCCCCGACGGGGGTTCTGCTGGTCGGAATCGGCGCACCGGCAACCGCGTGGACGCCAAAGGCGTTCTGTCACCAGGAGACGCCGTTCCTCACGCAGTACAAAGCGGTTGGCGCGTATACGCTGCCGTACGCCATCCGCATCAGTGGTACGTTCCAAAGTGTCCCTGGCCCTGTGATTGCCGCTAACAACATCTATACGGCCGTGCCGCCCTCTCTCGGCAGGCCGTTCTTCGCGGGCCAGACCACGGTGAACGTCGTCGAACCGGGCACGTCGTATGGGGATCGGTTGAATCAGATCGACCTGCGGTTCTCGAAGCTGCTCAATCTTGGGCAGGGACGGGTCGATCTGAACGTGGACCTCTACAACGCGTTCAACTCCGACGCGATCCTCACGCAGCAGAACGCCTACGGCGCAACCTGGCAGAACGCGCTCACGGTCATTCAGCCGCGATTCGTGAAGTTCTCGGCGCGCTGGGACTTCTAAGAGAGAGAAGCCCTTTTAGGTCGGCCGTTCGCAACGCCCAACTCTCCAATTTCCCGGGGAGTTGGGCGTTCGTGTTTTTGTGCGCAACTCCTTTTTATCCAGATCAAAAGTCATCCAACACGCCTGTTGACCTTCCTTGACTACCTATTTCTAGGTAGCGTAAAAAGTAAGTTCGTGAGATCGGAAATTAACTTCGCATAGCGAACGGACGTTACATCGCGATGTATCCAGAAATCCGGGGCCTCGTAGATTCCCCAACGTGGTGAATGGCAGCATGAGAGGTAACAGAATGCGCGCAGGCGTAAGGCCGCTACTAGTGCTGGTTTGTTTGATAAGCGCCCACTCCGTTGCATGGGCGCAAGCAACGATTGCCGGAGCAGTTCGTGACAGCTCTGGAGCCGTACTCCCTGGCGTGACGGTGGAAGCCGCCAGCCCGGTCTTGATTGAAAAGGTTCGCACAGCGACTACCGACGGAACGGGACGCTTCCGAATCGAGGATCTCCGGCCCGGCACCTACACGGTAACTTTCTCCCTTCAAGGCTTCTCCACCGTGAAGAGCGAAGGCGTCATCGTCAGCGGCACGGCGGTCACGACGGTCAACAGTGAACTGCGCGTCGGCGGCGTGCAGGAGACGATCACGGTGACGAGCGAAACTCCCGTTGTCGACGTTGCCAGTACGAGGCGAGAGATTACTCTCGACAACGAGACCATGCGAGCGCTTCCCGGTCCCCGCAGCTACAGTCAGTTGCTCACCATGGTTCCCGGGCTGCAGACCAACTTGAATAATGCTGCTACCGGTCCTGTCTTCGCGATCTTTCCGATCCACGGCGGTCGCGGCGTCGAGTCGCGTCTGACCATCGACGGGCTGAACGTCAGCAATCCGCCCGGCGGGAACCAGCCGCCTAACTACACCGCTGACATCGGGAACGCTCAGGAGGTCACGATGACCACGTCTGGCGGGCTCGGCGAATCAGAAACGGCCGGTCTCATCATGAACATCGTCCCGAAGCAGGGCGGCAACAGCCTCTCGGGCTTGTTGTACGTCTCTGGTTTCTCAGAGGGGATGCAGTCGGACAACTTCACCGACGAGCTGAAAGCGCGCGGCGCTACGCAGCCGACCCCGCTGACCCGTGTCTACGACTTCAACGCCGCGGCGGGTGGGCCGATTGTCAAGGACAGGCTTTGGTATTACATGAGCGTCCGAGTACAAGGTCAGCGACAGAATACTCAGAATGTCTATTACAACTTGAACGCAGGCGACCCGAACGCCTGGACCTACGTGCCGGATCTGAGCAAAGGAGCGTTTTCCGATCGGCTGTGGGAAAACTATACGCCCCGTATCACCTGGCAGGCCACGCAGCGCGACAAGATTACGTTCTCCTGGGATGAACAGCCAGTGTGCCGAACCTGCACCGGCACGACCTCGTTGACCGGCTCCCCGAACTTCATCTTCCCCACGTCGCCGGAAGCGGACGGCCACGGTGAGTTCAGCCCGCAGCGTGTCCAGACGGCGCGTTGGACCTCGCCGAGGACCAGCAAGTTGCTCCTCGAAGCAGGATTCGGCACGACGTATTACCAGTGGGGCGGTCGCGAGCTCGATCCGAACCCGGGGAAAGATCTGGTGCAAGTGGTCAATATAAACCAGACCATCGTGCCGGGCCTCGTCACCAATATGCGGTACCGCTCGCAGAATCCGTTGAACAACAAGACGAGGGGATCAAACTGGACCGCGGCGGCCTCATATGTGACCGGCTCGCATAGCGTCAAGATCGGCTATCAGGGCAACTACTGGCGGGACGACCGCGAGATGCTCACCAACACCCAGGATCTGGGGTATACGTTCGTCTTCGGCGCCCCGAGTTCCATTACCGAGTACGCAGCACCGTACCAGGTGAACGCAAGCGCGATGCAGACGACATTGTACGCGCAGGACCAGTGGACGCTCAGTCGGCTGACGCTCCAGGGCGCTGTACGTTGGGACCGTCCCTGGAGCTGGTTCCCGGAGCAGGTTCAGCCAGCGAGCCGATTCTTCCCGGGCGCGACCTTCGCGAAGACGGACGGTGTGACCGGCTACAACGACATCACCCCGCGCCTGGGTGCTGCCTATGACCTGTTCGGCAACGGTAAGACCGCGCTGAAAGCGAACCTGGGCAAGTACCTGCAGGGTGCCAGCGTAAGCAATCTCGCGTACGGCGCGAACCCATCGCTGAGGATTCCTGGCGGCGGCGGCGGCATTTTCCCCCCGTCGGTCACGCGCACCTGGGGAGACGCCGACAGGGACTTCAATCCCGACTGCGACCTGACGAACCCGCTGCTCAACGGCGAGTGCGGCCAGATCAGCGACCTCAGGTTCGGCAGCGCGCAGCTCATCGGCGCGCAGTTCGATCCGGACGGGTTCTCAGGGTGGGGTGTTCGTCCGTCTGACTGGGCGTTGGCCGTGTCGGTGCAGCAGGAGATTTTCCCGCGGGGGTCGGTCGAGGTCGCCTACCACCACCGCTCGTTTACGATGTTCACCACGGGGGGGACGGTGACCGACAACCTGTCGGTCTCGCCGAACGACCTCGCCGCGTGGACCCTGACGGCACCGCGTGATCCGCGCCTGCCCGGTGGCGGCGGCTACCCCGTTGGTCCGCTGTACAACGTCAACAGCAATGTGTTCGGCCAAGTGAACAATTTCATCACGCCGACGAACAAGGTGGCTGACGATACGCGCATATTCAACGGTGTCGACGTCACGTTCAACCTCCGCAACGTCCGCGGCGTAACGCTCTCGGGCGGCACCAGCACCGGCAAAGTGACAAATGATTGGTGCGCCATCCGTGACGTCGTTCCGGAAAACTCCGCCGCAATGGCAACCACGCCTGGTAGTGGTTACCTGCTGAATCCGTACTGTCTCCAGGAGTCACCTTGGGAGACGTCGTACCGCTTTGCCGTGGCCTACACGATTCCGCGCATCGACGTGAACGTCAGTTCGATCTATTCGGACAAAACGAACATCGGCACCGACCAGCTCGGCTCGTTACAGGCCAACTACACGCTGACGGCGGCGGATCTGGCTGATGCCGCGGCACAGATTGGTCGCCCGCTGAACGTGACTGGCCCGTTGACGGTGAACCTGCTTGCGCCTGGCCAGCTGTATGGTGACCGTGTCCGTCAGTGGAATTTCGGCGCCAAGAAGGCCATTCGCTTCGGGTCGCAGCGGTTGACGCTGGGCGTGGACATTTACAACCTGACGAACAGCAACACCACCACGGGGTTCAATCCGGTGTTCGCGACGAACGTCGCCGGCTGGAATTCGCCAACGACGTACTTGAACCCACGTGTTTTCCGTCTGAACGCCGAGTTCGCCTTCTAACCCTTATCAAGCCGGGATCCGCTGCGGCGGGTCCCGGTTTTCCGCGAAATTCCGACCAAACGCCCCTCAAACTTCAATCACGTCTCGAGACGATTGTTTGACCGATCTCGACTCCGCCCTGACGGTCGCTTATGATCCGGAGACGACCCGATCGGCGCGTCGCGCGTTACCAGTGTCCGTCCTTCGCAGGACGCCGAATGTAGTGACCCGGCTTTAGCCGGACCCAACCACGAACCGTATGAGCACGCTCGTCAAGGGCATCCATCACATCACGCAGTGCCCGGGACCGGCACAGCAGGATGTCGACTTCTGCACGCAGGTGCTCGGACAACGCTTGGTAAAGCAGACGGTGCTCCTCGACGGCAATATCCCGATCTATCACTTCTATTACGGCAACGCTGACGGCGAGCCTGGCTCGATCACCACGTCGTTCCCCTACAGCCGGAAACCCGGCCGCGCCGGCTCAGGACAGATCTCGCTCCTCTCATACGCCATTCCGAAGGGGACGGTCTCTTTCTGGAAAGAGCATGTCGAGCGGCACGGCGTCGACCACGCCGATATCCAGGAGCGGTTCGCCCGGAAGTTTCTTCGAATCACACACCCGGCGGGAATGCAGTACGAAGTCGTCGAGGCCGACGATTGCCGGCGTCCCTGGACGACGAGGCAAATCAGTGCCGACGTCGCCACGCGCGGGTTCTTCGGTGCGGTCATGTCAGTGCGAAGCATCGAAGAACAGGAACAGTTTTTCGTCGACGCCCTGGGGTTCCGCAAGGTCGGTGTCGACGGTCCCTATCACCGCTTCGAGGTTGCGGGCGGCGGGCCCGGCGGGATTATCGATCTACACCACGAACCGGATCGTCCTCCCGGGAGCTGGGCGTTTGGCGCGGGCACGTTTCATCACATCGCCTTCGGCGTCGACAACGACGAGGCGCTCTTCGCGCAGAAGGCGCTGTATGAAGAGCTCGGATACACCGACGCCTCAGAGGTGAAGGATCGCTTCTACTTCCACTCGATGTACGTGCGCTCGCCCGGCGGCATTCTCGTGGAGTGCACGGCGAATGTGGGGAGCGGCTTTTACCGCGACGAGACACGCGAGGAGCTGGGCACGCGGCTCAATCTCCCTCCGTGGTACGAAAGCCAGCGCGCGGACATCCTTGCGAGGCTCGAGCCGGTCACGGTGCCCGAGGAAAATCGTCCCAGGCGCACCATCAAGCCGAGTACAACGCACGTCGCCGCAGGAGCGCCGGTCGGATCCTTGTCGCGCACCAATGCCGACTTTTCCCGATACCCTCGTTCTTGACGAACTCCTGACTCCCCAAAACCCAACTCCCAACTTGGGATTGGAAGTTGGAGGTTGGGAGTTGACCATTGGCGTCGGTGGCTTTTGAGAGGATACAGATTGTGATTCGTCGTTATTTCTCGTTCGTCGCGATGCTCGCCGCGATCGTGGGCCTGTCGAATCGCCTCGAGACACCTCTCGATGCCCAGAGTGGGGCAGCGAAATGGTCGGTTCCGCGCACGCCGTGGGGGCACCCGGACCTGCAGGGTACCTATTCCAATGACGACGAAACCGGGACGCCGATGGAGCGTCCGCGAGAGCTCGACGGAAAGACGCTGGCCGACATTTCGCCGGAGGAACTGGCGAAAATCGTGAAGGATCGGAACGATCGCTTTGTCGAGGGCGTCAGTGGTGAAGAGTTCGCCGGTGGTCTGCGTCCTCCCGCGCACCTGATCTTCGACACGTTCGATCGCAGGAACAAGCGCGCGTGGCTCGTCGTCGATCCGCCCGATGGAAAGATCCCTCGACGCACCGACGTGCAGCCGCGGAGACAGCGAGGCGGGATCAGCACGAATGCCAACCCGAAGGGGCCGTTCAACAGCTGGCTCGACATGGGATTGTACGACCGCTGCATCACCCGCGGCATTCCGGCCTCGATGATGCCGGCCGGATACGGCAGCCGCTACGACATCACGCAGAGTCCCGACAGCGTCGTGATCCGCTACGAGATGATCCACGAAGCGCGTGTGATTCCGCTGGATGGTCGTCCTCGCTCCGCTCAGGGCACCCGCAAGTATCTAGGAGATTCGCGTGGCTGGTGGGAGGGCGACACGCTCGTCGTCGAAACGACCAATTTCCTGCCCGAGACTGCGCCGCAAGGAGCCACCGAGCAGGTGAAGATGACCGAGCGGTTCACCGCCGCCTCCCCGGACGTCGTCGAGTGGCGCGTGACCTTCGAGGATTCGAACACCTGGACGGGTCCGTGGACGTTCGCAATGCCGCTGACCAAGGTCGATCGCACTCAGCAGATGTTCGAGTACGCCTGTCACGAAGGCAACCTGGCCATGCGTCACATTCTCAGCGCGCAGCGCGCCGAGGAAAAGGCGGCAGTCGGGGCAGCGAAGTAACCGAACCGGAAGGTCTCATGAAGATCACCATTGCTCGAGCCGCCATCGCGTCGCTGGTGCTGCTGATGGGTAGCGCCGGGGTTTCGGCACAGACCGATTTCTCTGGTGAGTGGACGGTCGTACGCTCCATGGACAACACCGAGAATCCATGGGTGGGCGACTTCGTCGGCCTGCCGCTGAACGCAGACGGACTCGCCCGCGCGGAAGGGTGGGACGCGTCGCTCTTGAGTCTCCCGGAGTATCAATGCCGGCCGCATGGCTGGGCCTACATCTATCGCGGTCCGACGCAGATGCGGATCACGAAAGAGGTGGATCCCTTCTCGCGCGAGGTGGTCGCGTATCAACCGGAGTGGCATCAGTCGACGAACATGCCGGTGTACCTCGACGGACGAGAAGGCCCTCCACCAGAGGCGAATCACACGTGGGGCGGTTTCTCGACCGCGACGTGGGAGGGCGACATCCTGCGAATCAAGACGACGCATCTGAAAGAGGACTACATCCGCCGCAACGGCGCAATGGTCAGCGATCAGGCGACGGTGACGACCTTCTGGATTCGGCGTGGCGACATCCTGACCTGGATCAACATCATCCATGACCCGGTCTATCTGGCCGAACCGCTGATTCGCAGTTCCGAATACCGTCTCAGCGTGAACTCGCAAGTGCCGGCGCACCCATGCACGTCGGCGTATGAAGGTCTCGAGAAGGGCAACGTGCCGCACTATCTGCCGGGCGAGAATCCCTTCCTCAAGAACCTCAGGGTGCGATACGGGTTGGCGCCCGATACCTCCACCGGCGGTGTGCCCACGGTCTACCCTGAGTATCAGAAGAATCTCCAGCCGAGCGAGTGGACGGCAGGCGATCGTCGTGGCAGCACGGCGACGGCGACTCCCGCGGGCGGTGCGCGATGAGTCGATCACGTACGTTGCTCGCGCTGGCTCTTGCCTTTCTCGCCTGCGTGTCGTGGGTTGTGCCGGCTCACCTGGGGGCACAAGGCAAGCCGCCTTCGATCGACATCCGGATCCTGCCCATACGGGGCAATATCTTTCTGCTCGCAGGTGCCGGCGCGAACATCGTCGCCTCCGTCGGAAAGGATGGCGTGCTGCTGGTCGACACGGGCAGTGCGCTGATGGCCGACAAGGTTCTCGAGACCGCGCGAGCGTTGTCGCGCATGGTCACGGCGTCGCCCACGCCGTTGAAGTCGTGCGTCGGTGTGTCGCAGGGCTGTCAATGGTGGAACAGCTCAGAGCTGCTGCCCACGACAGCGGGCCCGAGGGCCCCGCGACCGATCATCGGAATCATCAACACCAGCGACGACCCCGATCACATCGGCGGGAATGCGGTGATATCGGCCGCCGGCCGTACCTACGGCGTTCGAAACATCGACAACACGCTTCCCGGGGCGTACGTCATCGCGCACGAGAACATGACACTGCGTCTGAGCCAGGCAGGGCAGACGTCGCTCGTCGCCAGCGAAACCTACTTCGGTAACGAGAAGAAGCTGAATTTCGTCAACGGCGAAGGCGTGGTGATCACGCATCCCGAATCGGCGCACACCAACGGCGACAGCATGGTGTACTTCCGCGGCTCGGACGTCGTGGTGGCCGGTGATCTCCTCGACATGACGAAGTACCCCGTCATCGACCTCGAGCGCGGCGGCAGCATTCAGGGCACGGTCGATGCGCTCAACTGGATTCTCGACGTCACAGTCGTCGAGCACATGATGGAAGGCGGCACGCTCGTTGTCCCCGGGCACGGACGCATGACGGACGCGGCCGACGTGGCGTACTACCGCGACATGGTCACGATCATGCGCGATCGCGTGCGCGAGATGACGTCGCGCGGCATGACGCTTCAACAGATCAAGGCAGCACGGCTCACCCGCGACTACGACGGACGCTTCGGCAAGAACCCGTCATGGACGCCAGATATGTTCGTCGAGGCGATCTACAAGAGCCTCACTCCCAAGACTTAGAGATGTTTTCAAAGCCTGTCACTTTCCGGCGGGTCCACAAATCAGGACCCGCCCTACGAGCAGTGTTCATCGTTGCGTGTGCATTGACGGCGCCCGTCGTCCACGCTCAACAGCCCGCGCCTGCGGGACAGGGTGCCGGACGCGGCGGTCCGGGCGCGCCTGCGGCACCGGTCACCGGCCGGACTCAGGCGCCTTATGACCTCTCGGGTTATTGGGTTGCGATGGTCACCGACGACTGGCGGTATCGCATGCTGACGCCCCCGAAAGGGAATGCGGACTACATGCCCGTCAACGCCGAGGCGCGCAAAGTCATGGACGCCTGGGACCCGGCGAAGGACGAAGAGAGCGGGGAAGCGTGCCGCGCGTATGGCGCGGCAGGAATCATGCGGCTGCCCGGTCGTCTTCATATCACCTGGGAGAACGACAACACGATCAAGATGGATCTCGACGCCGGCACGCAGACGCGGCGCTTTGTGTTCGGCGCGGCACCGGCTGCTGCTGGCGAGCCGACATGGCAGGGGTCCTCGACGGCTCGATGGATGTTTCCGCCGGGGGGCCGTGGCAGAGGCGAGCGGCCGCTGACGGGCCAGCTCGTCGTGACGACCACGCGCATGCGCCCAGGTTATCTGCGCAAGAACGGTATCCCGTACAGCGCGAACGCGACGCTCACCGAATACTACGTGCGCCTCGTGGACGACGACGGCCAGGAGTATCTGGCGGTGACGACGATGGTCGACGATCCGCAGTACTTGGCGCAGCCGTACATCAAGACTTACGAGTACAAGAAACAGCGCGACGCTGCTGGCTGGAATCCCACAGCCTGTTCCACAAAGTAGCTAGGTAACGAGGTCTTTGGGTTAGCTGGGGAACGATCATTCAACCTGGCAACCCGGAAACGTAGCAACCTAGCAACCCAGGAACCCAACTACCTATTGAGCCTACGTTATGATGCCGGTGACATGGTTCCTTTCGCCGGCGAGTTCCAGTTCCCGCGGCTCGAACGCGTCGTCTCGGGCGTCGGCACCCTCTCCACTCTCGCCACAGAGCTCGATCAGCGGCGCCTGACGCGTGCGGTCATCGTGACCGGGCGGACGCTCGGCGCGTCGTCATTGCTCGACCGCGTGACGGCGCCACTTGGTGATCGATGCGTCCTCATTTACACGCACACCAAACAACACGTGCCCTCTTGCACGGTTGTCGAGCTTGCGCACGCGATCGAGCAGTATCGCGCGGACTGCGTGATCAGCTTCGGCGGTGGAAGCCCGATCGATACGGCGAAGGCGGCGCTCCATACATTGCTGGCTCGGGAGGACGTGTCATCGAGGGAAGATGGCCCGACGCACATTGCCATTCCAACGACGCTCTCGGCCGGAGAGTTCACTGCAGTCCTGGGAATTACCGACGAAAAAACGCGGGTGAAACGCGCGGTTTCGGACGCGCGACTCATCCCACGCACGGTGTTCACGGATCCGACCGTCACCGTCGAAACGCCTGCCTGGTTATGGGCGGCAAGCGGCGTGCGCGCTCTCGATCACGCTGTCGAGACGATCTACGCGGCGCGTCAGCATCCTCTCAGCGAAGCGGTCGCCTCGCGCGGGTTGGCGATGCTCCTCGAGCATCTTCCCGCGAGCCTGACGACGACCGGGGCCGAGCAGTTGGAGCATCGCCTGCAGTGCCAACTGGGTGCGTGGCTGTCGGTCTTCGGGTTGCCGAACGCCGGGCTCGGCCTGTCTCATGCCCTCGGCCATCAGATTGGGCCGCGGTGGGATGTTCCGCACGGCGTCACGTCGTGTATCACGCTTCCGCATGCGATGCGGCTGATGGCGAGGACGGCTCCGCAGCGGTTCGGTCCGATCGCGCGAGCATTCAACGTTCCGTTCGACGCGGATCACTCAGCAGATACCGCCTGTGAATGCGCGGATCGGATGTCTCGCTTCATCGCTCAGTTCGAGCTTCCGCAACGACTGCGAGACGTGCGCGTGCCGCGTGAGGAGATTGCCGCGGTCGCAACGCTGGTGCATGACATCTTCGAACGCGCCCATGCGGGCGGCCTCACCGTCAGTCGCGAGCAGGTCGAATCGGTCCTGACAGCCGCTTACTAGAGCCTTTTCGCAGGTAGAGGCGGTCTTCAGACCCGCCCCTCGCTTGCGACCCCTGAAGGCCCCGAACTAGAATTTCATGTTCTGCGCGAACGTTTTTTCGCATAGCGGATACAAACGCCGAGTGGCAATTTCCGCGTGACGGTCGAGAAAACACGCCAGTGTCACGAGAGGATCAACATGGCAAGAGTTGTCGAGACGATTCTGCCGACCACGATGGTCGGATCGTATCCGAGGCCCCATTGGTACCGGCAGCAGCTGCTCGGTCGCGATGTGCGCGTGGCCTTCAAGGAAGTTCAGCACGAGGAGGTGTACGACGACGCCGTTGCCACCGTCATCCGCGACCAGGAAGAAGCCGGCCTCGACATCGTCACCGACGGCAACATGTGGTACGACGACTACGTTGGATCGATCGGCGCGTTCTGCTGGTACATGTATGAGCGGATTCCAGGGTTCGAGCCGGCACGTGAGGAGCACCCTGCCTACGTCAACCAGGAGGCGAGTTTCGGCAAGGCGATGTTCGACGACTGGGGCGGCGTGATCAACAGCGGGCCCGTGCAGCGCGGACCGATCCGGCTGACGGACCTCTACAAGGTCGCGCAGAAGCACGCGAAGAAGCCGGTCAAGGTGTCGGTCGGCGCGGGCCCCGTCAACCTCGCGTGGCACGCCTACTTCAAGCACTACAAGAATGCGAAAGAGTTGAGTCTCGCTCTCGCGCCCATCTTCAACGCAGAGATGAAGGATCTGGTCGCGGCCGGTGCGACTTACCTGCAGATCGAAGACCTCGGTGCGTGGATGCCGCTCTTCACCAACGACAAGAACGATTACACGTGGATCAAGGACTGCATCGCGCAGTGTTGCGACGGCGTGAAGGCGACGATCGGCTGGCACTTTTGTTTCGGCAACGCGTGGGGCAACGACCTGCTGAGCGGCGCATTTCCCGAGGGCTATCAGACGGTGTTGCCTCACCTCTTCGACACACCTGGCATCAACGAGTTCGTCCTGGACTACGCCAATCGCAACATGGCGGGCGTCGAGTTCCTCAAGAATCTGCCGAACGACAAGACCGTGCAGGTCGGCGTGCTCGATGTTCGATCGAACGCCATCGAGGCGCCCGCAACCATCGCCGGCCGTATCAAGAAAGTATTGGCGGCTGTGCCAGCCGACCGCGTCGTGCTCAGCACCGACTGCGGCATGAAGCCGCTGGCGCGCATGGTGGCGAAGATGAAGCTCCACTCGCTCGCCGAGGGGGCCAGCATGGTGCGCAAGGAAGTCGCAGGCGTGTAGAGCCTCACGTCAATGTCCAGCTCCCAACTTCCAGCTCCCAATCCTATCGGTGGTTGAGAGTTGGGAGTTGGGAGTTGATCCCGATTTCATCAAGAGTCCGATTCACCAAACCAGAAAAGAGAGGATTGCCCTGTCATGTTGAAAGCCACTGCCGGGACG
>Ga0070664_100001168_pt1 | contig 20852 bp, 12 predicted proteins | sample KBSC73metaG_FD_65863 | JGI IMG/M metagenome (GOLD analysis project Ga0070664, IMG submission 65863) | Corn rhizosphere microbial communities from Kellogg Biological Station, Michigan, USA - KBS C7-3 metaG | ecosystem: Host-associated > Plants > Roots > Rhizosphere > Soil ... | reverse complement strand
CCGCCAGATCGTCGACCTGCTCCACGCCTACCCGATCCGCCCGACCGCCGAGGAATTCCTCGGCGGTCGGGCGGATCGGGTAGGCGTGGAGCAGGTCGACGATCTGGCGGCCCCACAGCCAGTCCTTGAGCGCGGCCTTGTTTTCCGGAACGAGGAAACCGGCGAGGTCCGGGCTGGCGCAGCGCTCGTGGACGAAGCGGATGAAGTCGCTCGAAATGCGGCAGATCTCGAAGTGGCGCTTGAGCGCCTTGGCGAGCGTCATTTCGCCCGCGTCCTTCACCGCGACGACGAGGTCGGGCGAAAGGTCGAGGGCGGCGAGGATCTCGGCGACGAGCTGCGGGCAATTCATCGGCCAGACGCCGAGGGCGTCGCCGGCTTCGTAGGTCAGCCCGCTGCCCTTCAGATCGAAGCCAAAGTGGCGGGTTTCCTTGGCCGAGGTTTCGCCGCTGAGGCGGCGGTTGAAGATCATGCGGGTGCGCAGCGGCTGGGTGCGGCTGTAAACCGGGCGGACGGCGGCGGCTTCCGGGGCGGCTGGGAGGTCGGCGGCCGGCAGCGAGTCGAGCCCTTCCTGGCTGGCGAGCGCGGTGATGACGGATTCCATCCAAGCGCCGGCGGGTTGCTCGAAGTCCGGCTCGCAATCGATGCGCGGGGCGAGGCGGGTGGCGCCGAGCGCCTCCATGCGGGCGTCGAGGTTCCGGCCGAAACCGCAGAACTGGTCGTAATTCGAGTCGCCGAAGGCGAGCACGGAGAACGAGGTGTCGGTGAGCTGCGGGGCGCTGTCCGATTGCAAGGCCTTCCAGAAGCCGGTGCCGTTGTCGGTCGGGTCGCCGTCGCCGAAGGTGCTGGCGAGCATCACCACGCGCTTCGCCCGCGGCAGATCCTCGACCTTGAAGCGGTCCATCGGCAGCAGGGTGACGCCGTGGCCGCGGCGCGTCAGGCGGTCGGCGAACTGTTTCGCCACGCCCTCGGCGTTGCCGGTCTGGGAGGCCCACAGGATGGTGACGGGGTCGCGTTCGACGCGGAGCGCGCCGGCGGCAACGCCCGACTGGGTGCGGGAGAACATGCCGGCGAGCATGCCGTTGAGCCACAGGCGGGTCGGCTCGGCGACCGGCGCGTTGTCCGGCAGCGTCGGCACGCCGCGGTCGCTGAATTCGTCGCCGGTGCGCAGGCCGGTCAGCAGCCCTTGCAGGTAGAGCGCCTCGCGGGCGTCGAGCACGGGCGGGGCGGCGGCTTCGAGACCGAGCAGGGCCGAGAGTTGGTCGATCCGGGACAGGGTCGTGGAAGCGTTGGGCGAAAGGGCGGCCACAGGGGCGGCAGCCGGTTCGGTCGTGGGCGGGGTGAAAGCGACCGGGCGGGTGGCGCGGGTCAGGGCGACGGCGCAGACTTTCAGCTCGGGCTGGAGCGAGATCGGGTCGATCGCGTCGCTGGTGACGGCGTTGATGGCGAGGTTTTCGCCGAAGACATCGTTCCAGTGGAAGGGGGCGAAGCAGTTGCCGGGGCGGACACGATCGGTGACGACGGCGGGCAGCACGGCCTTGCCTCGGCGGGAGGCGATTTCCACCGGGTCGCCCTCGGCGATGCCGAAGGTGGCGGCGTCTTCCGGGTGGAGTTCGACGAAGGGGGCCGGGTTGAGCTTGTTGAGCTTCGCGATCTTGCCGGTTTTCGTCATCGTGTGCCACTGGTGCTGGAGGCGGCCGGTGTTGAGGATGAAGGGAAAATCGCCGTCGGGCATTTCCACCGCGTCCATGTGCGGGCGGGGCAGGAACACGGCCTTGCGGCTCGGGGTGGCGAAGGCGAGGCGCGGGCGGCTGCCGTCGGGCGATTCGAGCAGGGTCTGGCTGACGCCGTCGTTGAGGTAGCGGAGCGGGTTGCGGTTGTCCGGGGCGTCCGGCGGGCACGGCCACTGGAGCGGCGTGCGGCGCAGGCGCTCGTAGCTGGTGCCGCGGATGTCGTAGCCGGTGGCGGGGTTCCACGCGCCTTTGATTTCCTCGAAGACCTCGCTGGCGGAGGCGTAGGTGAAGGCGTCGGCGAAGCCCATTTCGCAGGCGACGCGGGCGATGATCTGCCAGTCGGGCATCGCCTCGCCGGGCGGATCGACGGCCTTTTCGCAGAGCGTCAGGTTGCGCTCGGAATTGATCATCACGCCCTCGCCCTCGGCCCACAGCGCGCCGGGCAGGAGGATGTCGGCGTAGCGGTTCGTCTCGGTGTCGAGGTAGGCGTCCTGGGCGATGACGAGCTCGGCGGTTTCGAGGCCGGCGATGACGTTGCCGCGGTTGGAGACGGAGGCGACGGGGTTGGTGCAGATGATCCAGCAGGCTTTGATGGCGCCGGCTTTCATTTCCTCGAACATCGCGACGGTGCCCTTGCCGCCCTGCGGGCGAATGGTGCCGGGTTCGACGTTCCAGAGAGTTTCGATGAACTTGCGGTCGTTCTCGTTGAGGGCGACGCGCTGGCCGGGCAGGCCGGGGCCCATGTAGCCCATCTCGCGGCCGCCCATGGCGTTCGGCTGGCCGGTGAGCGAGAACGGTCCGCTGCCGGGGCGGCAGATCGCGCCGGTGGCGAGGTGGAGGTTGCAGATCGCGTTGGTGTTCCAGGTGCCGTGGGTGCTCTGGTTGAGGCCCATCGTCCAGCAGCTCATCCACTCGGGCGCGTCGCCGATCCACTCGGCGGCCTGGCGGATGTCCGCCTCGGCGAGACCGGTGAGGGCGGCGACCTTTTCCGGCGGGTAGTCTTCGAGGAACTCCGGCATGGCGTCCCAGCCTTCGGTGAACTCGGCGATGAACGCCGGGTCGGTCTTGCCGTTTTTCACCAGCAGGTGGAGCAGGCCGTTGAGCAGGGCGAGGTCGGTGCCGGGCTTGATCTGGAGGAAGAGGTCGGCCTTGTCGGCGGTGCCGTTGCGGCGCGGGTCGACGACGATCAATTTCGCGCCGGCCTTCACCCGGTCCATCATGCGGAGGAACAGGATCGGGTGGCAGTCGGCCATGTTCGCGCCGCTGACGAAAAACAGGTTCGTTTTGTCGAAGTCCTGGTAGGAGCCGGGCGGGCCGTCGGCGCCGAGCGAGAGCTTGTAGCCGCTGCCGGCGCTGGCCATGCAGAGGCGGGAGTTCGACTCGATGTGCTGGGTGCGGATGAAGCCCTTGGCCAGCTTGTTGGTGAGGTACTGGGCCTCCAGCGACATCTGGCCGGAGACATAGAACGAAATGGCGTCCGGGCCGTGCGCATCGAGAATCCGGCGCAGGCGGGTGGCGGTTTCGGTGATCGCGGCGTCGATGGCGGCGGGCTGCGGTTCGGCGCCGCGCTGCGGGCGGATCATCGCGCGGTCGAGGCGGCCGCCGGTGGCGAGGGCTTCGAAGCAGGTGTTTCCCTTGGTGCAGAGCCGGCCGAAGTTCGTCGGGTGGCTCTTGTCGCCGGTGACTTTGACGACCTGGTTGTTCCGGATTTCCATCACGATCCCGCAACCGACACCGCAATATGGACAGACGCTTTTGATGGATTGGGAACTCATGCGGAAAGGGCGGGCCGGTCGGGCTTCCTCTCATGGAGGTAGCGGGATGCCTGCCAAATGGGCCGCCGCGGGGGATTGCCGCGTGAATCCGGCTGAAGCGCCGGATTGGTCCCGTTCATCCTTCCGTCCTGATCGCCGGAAAACCGTTCATGGGGCGGGTTCGGCCGGTACAAACCAAGCGGTCGGCTTCAGGGAAAGCCGACCGCTTGGTGAACCGAACAACCGAACCGAGAAAATCAACCCGCCGCGTCATCGGGCGGGTGCGGGGTGGCGTGGCCACCCGGATGGGGAGGAAGCGGGATGCTTGCCAATTGGCCGGATTCGGCCCGCTGGTGGCGTGAATCCGCTTTCCCGCGGGGATGCGGGCGTTTCATCCCGCGGCGCGGGGTGATCCGGGCATGAAAAGACGCGCGACCGACTCCCCCCGAAACCGGCCGCGCGCGCTTCAATCCATCCGCTGAAACCTCTTAGAAGCTGTAGTCCAGCTCGATCGAGGCGCGGGTGGTGGAGAGGAACTTCTTGTCGTCGTTCGAGTCGAAGTAGCCGAGCTTGAAGATCGCGGTGAAGTGATCGTCGAACTTCTTGGTCAGGACGGAGTCGAAGCCGAGGCCGAGGTCGTCGCTGATCGAGTTGTCGCCGAAGACGTGCGCCGTGTTCGCCCACTTGATGCCGCAGAAGATCGGCGTGACGTAGGAGAGGTAGGTGTCGGTCAGACCGCCGTGGGAACCGTCGATACGGGCGGTGTCGGTGGAGTCGGCGTAGCCGTCGAAGGCGTGGACGGTGCCGAGCGGCGTCTGCACGCCGGCGTCGAGGTTTTCAACGCCGAGGGTGAGCGACTGCTTGCCGAAGGCCTTGGTCACCATGAAGTGGGAGTAGAAGCCGTCCATGTCGTTCTTCACGCCGGCTTCGTCCTGGTAGGCGAGTTCGCCGTAGAGGGTGAGGCCGAGGACGTTGGCCTTGGCGCTGAGGCCGTAGGTCTGGTTGTCCCACTTCTGGGCGGCCTTCTCGTCGAAGTCCATCAGGTAGACGTAACCGCCGAGGGTCAGGTTCTTGATGCCGGCGTAGGAGCCGTTGAGGAGGTGGATGTTGCCCGGGGCGTTCGCGAAGATGTTGAGCGCGTCGGAGCCGAAGATGCGGTTGACCTGGTCGACGTAGGCGTAGTTCAGGGTGAGGCCTTCGATCGACTTGTTGGTGATCGAGACGCCGTCATAGGTCTGCTGGTTCTGGCGCCAGCCGACATCGCCGACGAAGGCGGCGTTGTCATAGACGATCTTCTGGCGGCCGAGCTTCACGGTGGTGTTGAAGCCGCTGTACTGGCCGTAGAGCTGGTTGAGCTCGTTGGTCTCCGGGTCGAAGATGAAGGAGTTGTTTTTGACGAAGGGGTCAACGCCGGCCTTGTTGACCGTCTTGCCCGGGCCGCCGCTGTAGTCGTCGACGATGGCCTGGGTGAACTCGCCTTCGACGAAGGCGGAGAAACCGTTCCAAGCCTGGGTCTTCAGGCCGAGACGCTCGCGGGTGGTGAGGGCGTGGCTATCGTCGTAGTTGTCGATGTTGGCGAACTCGTAGCGAGCGCGGACGTCGATCGTCGGGGTGACCCAGTAGGGCGCGGGCGCGGGAGCCGGAGCTGGGGCGTCAGGGGTGCCCGCGAAGACCGGGGCGGCGGTGAGCATGAGCAGGGTAGTCGCTTTCATGATGGTCGGGTTTGATAGAGCGCATGGCTTGCCAGAGTGCCAATTGCGGCTCGGAAACGCGCTGAATCCATTTCGCCCGCGAAATGCGCTGCATTCATCGATTTCGGCCCGATTCCGGCCGATTATGAGCCTGCATGAGGCGACGTTTCAGATATCCATCAAAATCCCTCATGAGCATCGCGTGGCGATGCAAAATCTCCGCAGGAAGCGCGAGCTGGCATCGTTGGCACGGCCGCTCACGGGCAGGCCGATTGGATGAAATTCACCAGATCGGCACGGGTTTTGGCACGGTCCGGCGGGTTCAAATAGAACATGTGGCCGCCGGCGTAGCGGGAAAACCCGACGTTGGCACGCAGGGCCGGCGGCAGGCCGGGCAGATGGCGGAACGAATAGGCGATGCCGTCGGCCGGGGTCGCCAGGTCGCGGTCACCGCACATCACGAGCAGCTTGAGCCGCGGGTTGTCGCGCATCGCCTCGGCGAGCCGGTCGCTGAGGTTGACGTAGCCGTTGTCGGCGTTCCAGCGCCAGGGGTGGACCTTGCGGGTGAGGATTTCGTAAGGCTGGTCTTCTTTCCAGCCGAGGTCGCGGCCGAGGTAGTCGAGCAGGGCGGTGGAAAACGCGCCGAACGCCAGCGAGTAGGACGGATCGTAGCCGGCGGTCGCGGCGGCGGGATCGCCGGATTCCCAGGCGACGCGGGCGTCGAAGCGGCCGACGACCTTGCCGTCCTTGCGCAGCAGTTCGGCGCGGAAGAACGCGGGGTCGAGCCGCAGGTCGTGGGCCAGCCAGACGGCGGGCTCGATGCCGGTGAACGCGGCGAGTTTCGCGGCGAGTTCCTGTTTCCGCCCGGCGGGCAGCTCGCTGCCTTGGAGCAGGGCGGTGGCATATTCGCCGAAGGCGAAGGCCCGGGCCTCCGCGATCTTCGCCTCGGCGTCGCCCTGCAACCGGCCGTGATACAGCGCCGTGGCGGTGTAGGCCGGCAGGTAGACCAGATCCGGCAGCGGGTCGGCGGCGTCGGCGGAAAGCGTGCGGAAATCGAGCAGCGACGACAGCAGGACCACGCCGTTCAGGTTCATGCCGAAGCGGGACTGAAGATGGTCGGCGAGCCCGGCGGCTCGGATCCCTCCGTACGATTCGCCGAGCAGGAACTTCGGCGACGCCCAGCGGCCGTGCTCGGTGGTCCAGCGGCGGATGAAGTCGCCGACGGAGGAAATGTCCTCCTCCACACCGTGGAAATCGTCCGCCTTGGTGTCCTTGTCGGCGCGGCTGTAGCCGGTCGAGACGGGATCGATGAACACCAGATCGCAGACGTCGAGGATGCTCTCGGGATTGTCGACCACGCGGGAGGGCGGCGCTGGGGCGGCCGTGCCGTCGGCGGGCAAATCGATGCGTTTCGGCCCGAGCATGCCGAGGTGGAGCCAGACCGAGGACGAGCCGGGACCGCCGTTGAAGGCGAACAGGACGGGGCGCTTGGCGGGGTCCGGCGCGTCCTTGCGCTCGTAGCTGACGTGGAAGATGGAGGCGCTCGGTTTGCCGTCGTCCCGCTTGAGCTGGAGCTTGGCGGCGGTGATGCGGTAGGGGATCGTTTTGCCGGCGATGACGACCGAGGCGTCGCGAACGACCGGCGGGGCGGGCGTTTCCTGCGGTTCCTCCTTGGCCGGCGGCTCGGCTTTCGGCTCGGTTTTCGCCGGGGCTTCGGCGGCGGAAGCGACGGTCCAGGACGCGAGCAACAGGAGGGAAATCAGGCGCATCCGCCGATTCTAACGACGGCGCGGCGCTTGTCCATGGGGCAGGTGGCGGCGGGAGGCGGGCGGCCCGCTCATTTCGGTTGCTGCGTCTGTTGGATCGTCCGCTGGAGCCGTTGCTGGACGGCCTCCGGCAGCGGGTTCGACTGGATCCAGCCGGTGGCGGAGGCGGGGTCGCGGCGCAGCCAGCCGGTGAGCATGCGGTTGTAGAGGTTTTCCTGCTCGCGGGGGTTGGAAATGCGGGCGATGTAGCTGGCGGCCAGCACCGGGTCTTCCTGCGACGAGTGCCAGACGAACTGCTGGATCACCTGGTCGTTGGTGTCGGCCGGGTGGCTGTCCATGAAGCGGGCGGCTTCCTGCGGGTTTTCGAGCGCCATCGTGTTGACGATGCCGCGCAGGGCGCTGGTGCGGGCCTCGCCGGCGGGCAGCGTGTCGTAATAGGACACCGCGGCGGCCTTGTCCTGGTCCATCCAGCTCGCGATCACGTCGTCGAGCTGGCGGAGGCTGGCTTGGCCGGGATTGGCGAGCAGCCAGTCGGCGGTCGCCTTCGGCTCCTTGGCGGCGAGTTGCTCGGCCATGCGGGCGATCGCGCCGTCTCGCAGCTGTTCGTCCTGGATCGAGTCCACCCAGGCGCGGGCGGCGTCGCCGCCCTTGGCCGCGATGAAGGGGAGCAGGGCGTTCAACGCCTCGCCCCGTTCCTCGCTGAAGGGCATGCCGGCGAGCAGCTTGGTGGCGCGATCGGGATCGGTGGCGGCGATGCCCTGGATGATGCCGGCGAGGTAGGGGTTCGCTCCGTCGCCCTGGTGGTGCGCGTCCGCCCAGCGCAGGGCGGCGTCGGGGTCGTTGGCGGCCCAGGCGGCGAGCAGGGTGCGGGTGGCGAACGGTCCGCGGGTTTTTTCCTCGGCGTAGGCCATGGCGGCCAGCGGGTCGGCCTTGGCCCAGGCGGTGAGCAGCATCGCGTATTCGCCCGCGCGCGCGTCGGTCAGGCCGAGGGCGCGGAAACGGTCGACCACGTCCGGCATCTCGCCCGGTGCCAGCTGGTCGAGGAAGGCGAGCAGGGCGCGGTTGCGTTCCAGCGGGTCGTTGCCGCGGATGATTTCCTCCAGCCGGGCGAGGTGGTTTTCCTTGGCCGCGGGGCGATTGGCGCGGTCGGCGGCGGCTCCGCTCCGGTCGGAGTCGGCGGCAACCCTATTGGAAACGCCGCCGGCGCGCGCGGAGGCGACCGGGACGGAACGTTCGCCGGAAATTGCCCGTGAAACCGAGGCGCGGCCGGCGAGGAAGGCTCCACCGCCAATCAGAACGGTGACGGCGGTGGTGAGCAATTGATGGCGGTTCATCAGGTTCGGCGGGGCGGCGGGAGGCTTGCGGCGAAACAAAGCATCGCGCCGGGAACGGCGCAAACGCGATTCACGAGCCGCTCGCGGCCGGCGGTGGATTCACGATCACCCGGGCGGACGGGTTGTCCTTCAGGTAAGCGAAGGCCCAGCCGAGAAGGACGCCGAGTTTGTTGCGGAAGCCGATGAGGAAGAGGATGTGGACGAGCAGCCAGGCGAGCCAGGCAACCGGGCCTCGGAGGCGGAAGCGGCCGGATTTCACCACCGCGTGGTTTTTGCCGATGATCGCCATCAGGCCCTTGTCGAAATAGCGGAAACCGGCGCGCGGCGGGCGGGGCGCGTCCGGCGGCAGGCCGCCTTCGGCGAGGAGGATCTCCGCGATGTGGTGTCCCATTTGCACCGCGGCGGGAGCCACGCCGGGGACCGGCTTGTCGTCGAGGTCCTTCATGGCGACGAGATCGCCCGCGACGAAAATATCTGATTGGCCGGGCAACGATAAATCGGGGGCCGGACAAACCCGGCCGCCCCGGTCGGTTGGCACGCCGAGCGCTGCGGCCAGCGGGTTGGCCGCCACCCCGGCGGCCCAGATGATGGCGGCGGTTGCCAGTTCCTCGCCGCTGGTGAAATGGAGTCTGCCGTGGGTGATTTGGTCGACGCGTTTGCCGGTCCAGACTTCGACGCCGAGCGAGCAGAGCCGGTCCTTGGCGTAGGCGCTTTGATCTTCGTCATACGCTTCCAACACGCGTTCCGAGCCTTCGATCAGGATCACGCGGAGCTGGCGGGTGTCGATCCGCCGGAAATTCGATTTCAGCGAACGGTGGACGAGATCGGCGAAGGCTCCGGCGAGTTCGACGCCGGTCGGCCCTCCGCCGACGATGGCGACCGTCATCAGGCGTTCGCGTTCGCCGGCATCGTCCGTCAATTCGGCGCGCTCCAGATTCGCGAGCACCGTGCGGCGGACCGTTTGCGCGTCGGCCAGTGATTTCAGGGCCAGCGTGTGCCGCGCCCATTCGTCGTGTCCGAAGTAACCGGTGCGGGCTCCGGCCGCGAGGACCAGCGTGTCGAACCGGTAAACCGTGCCGGAGGCGCCGGTGGCGGTTTTGGCCGCGGGATCGAGCGTCGCGATTTCGTCCATCAGCACCGTCACGTTGCGCGCCTTGGCGAGGATCTGGCGGATCGAGCGGGCGATGTCCGGCGCGGCGAGCGAGGTGGTGGCGACCTGATAGAGCAGCGGCTGGAACAAGTGGTGGTTGGTGCGGTCGACCAGCGTCACCGCGAAACGGTCGTCATTGGCCAGCCGCCGCGCGCAGGCGAGCCCGGCGAATCCGCCACCGATGATGAGAACTTTGCGTGGAACTTGCCCGGCCATGATCGGGAAGCTGCCACCGGCCCGGTGGGTTGGCAACGGCCGGAGACGCGCCCGCGCTCGCTCCTGCAGAGCGGCGCGGCGGGAAAGGCCGGGGAACCCTTCCCGCCCCCGTCTTACGGTACCGGCGCAGGCTGCGGCTTCGAGCGCAGCTTCAGGTTCAGCAGCTCGACCGCGAGCGAGAAGGCCATCGAGAAGTAGATGTAGCCTTTCGGGATGTGGAAGTGCACGCCTTCCGCCATCAGCGCGGTGCCGATGAGGATCAGGAACGAAAGCGCGAGCATTTTCACCGACGGGTGTTTCGAGACGAAATCGCTGATCGCGCCGGAGGCGAGCATCATCACGCCGATCGAGATCACCACGGCGGTCATCATCAGCGAGACGCGCGACGGGTCGTTCACCATGCCGACGGCGGTGATGACGGAATCGAGCGAGAAGATGATGTCGATCATCGTGATCTGCACCAGCACCGCGCCGAAGTGGGCGACAGCCTTGGCGGTGCCGCCGCCCTCCTCGTGGCCTTCCAGCTTGTGGTGGATTTCCTTGGTCGATTTCCAGATCAGGAAGCCGCCGCCGCCGAGCAGGATGAGGTCTTTCCAGGAAATCCCGAGGATGCCGCCGTGCTCGGCCGCGCTGGGCATCATGTCCCACAGCGAGGGATGCACGGGGATCGAGAAAATCGCGCTTTTCAAGCCCATGATCCAGCTGATCGAGAGCAGCAGGAGCAGGCGGGCGCCCATCGCCAGACCGAGCCCGAGCAAGCGGCCGGCCTTGCGTTTCTCCACCGGCAGGCGGTCGACCAGGATCGAGATGAAGACGATGTTGTCGATGCCGAGGACGATTTCGAGCAGCGACAGCGTGAACAGCGCGCCCCAGGCTTGGGGATCGGAGAACCAGTTGAATTCGAGGAGCGAGGCGATCATGACGGGTTGGCGAACTGCAGGGCGCGTTGCTTCATCTGGGTGGCCATCAGGTTGAGCGCGTTCGCACGGGTCGGCGCGAGGTGCTCCTTCAGGCCGGTCTGGTCGATGTAGGAAAGGTTCGCGGTGAGGATCGCGTCGGGCGTCTCGTCATCGAGCACGCGGACGAACAGGGCGATCATGCCCTTGGTGATCACCGAGTCGGAGTCGGCGAGGTAGCGGACCTTGCCGTCCTCGAAGGTGGCGTCGAGCCAGACCTGGGACTGGCAGCCTTTGATCAGGTGCTCCGCGGTTTTCGAGGCCTCGGGCATCGGCGGCAGTTTCCGGCCGAGGCCGATGACATACTCGTAGCGCTCGGTCCAATCCTGGAAGAGCGCCAGTTCGTCGAGGAGTTCCTGTTGCTTGGCGGCGATGCTCATGGGCGCGCCCTGTGAACCACGGAACGGCCGGTGCGGGCAAGGCGGGAAACGGGCCGGGGCGGTCAGGTGGCCGGGGCGATCTGCTGGAGACGGCGGCCGAGCATGAAGGCGAGGGCCGGCAGGATCAGCGTGGTGGCGGGGATTGGCGCGGCGAGCACGGCGGCGCCCGGTTTCAACAGCGACAGGCCAAGTGGAAACGCGGCGATCGCTTCCACCAGCGGGATGCCGGCGAGCAGGGCGGAGACGAGCGCCGGCACCGGAGGGTTCCGCCGCAGCGTGAGGACCAGCCAGGCGAGGCAGGGGAGCATGGCCAGCAGCGGGACCATGGGCGCTGGCATCCACCAGAACGCGCTCATCAGCGGCAGAGGCAGGAACAAGAGCAGGCGGCCGAGGCGCTTTGTCCCGGCGGATGACTGGTCCCGGCTTTCGCCGCGGGCGGCCAGCGACAGCCCAGCGATCCAGCAGAATAGCCCGGCGGCATGGGCTCCGAGGAAGGCGGCGGTGGTGGGATCGGCGAGCAGGCGCAGGGCGTGCGAGGCCTTGTCGCCATGTCCATTCGGGGCGGTCGCCAGAAACCCGAGCACTGGCAGCAGCGCGCGGCACAGGCCCATCGAAATCACCGCCCAGAAGGATTTCTTGTGCCAGCGGGTGTAGAGCAGGATGCAGGCGGTCAGGGCGACGGCCACGGCGATGCACTCCGGCCGGAGGAAGGCGGTCAGGATGATGCCGAGGCCGAGGAACCGGACCGCGCGCAGGAGGTAGGAAAGCGGGGAGAAAATCCCCTGCGGCAGCGCGCGCTCGGGCCGGTGGCGTTCGTCCCACTCGCGGTCGTGCCAGTCGTTGAGGAAATTGCCGCCAATATAAAGAAACACGCCGGCGAGGGCCAGCAACGCGCCCTGGGTCAGCAGCACGCGGTCGCTCTGCCAACCCCAGTGGTAGGCACCGAGCGCCACGCCGAGCCAGACGTTTGAAATGACGCTCGGGACGTTGGCGATGCGGGCCGTGGCGAGCCAGGCGTGGAGTTTGGAGGTCATGATTTTTTAGGCGCAAAGAGGCGCAAGAAGGACGCAAAAGGCAGAGGGAGATGGAGCGCGGATCTCTTCATTGAGTCATTTGGCATTCTCTTCCACCCATTGGTATTCCCCCGCGATCTGCTCCACCACCGGCCGTTGGAGGTCGTCCGGCAGCACGCCCCAGGTGTAGGTTTCGATCTCGAAGTGGCGGCAGGCGTCCGGGTGGTCACGCCGCCAGGCAAGCACGTCTCGGACCTGCCCGCGGGTCGAGCGCAACGGCGCGGCCGGCTCGGCGTCGAGCGGGATGTGGAAATGCACCCGCCATTCGGCGGCGTAGGCCCCCTCGCACATGCGCAGCGAGGCGAGTGCGTCCGGTAGATCGAGGTGGCGGCGCAGGGTTCCGTCCTCGCCGCGGGCGACGACCTGATGGGAATAAACCGGCTCGCCGAAGGCCGCGATTTTCCGCACGGCGGTCGGGTCGCGCGGGTCGAGCGCGAGGGCGGAGGAGAGGTGGATTTTCGAGATCCGCAGGCCGGCGGAAACGAGGGCGTCGAGCGACGGGCGCGCGTCCTCGTATTCGAGGGCGAAGTGGCAGGCGTCGTAGTTGATCCCGATCCGCCGCAGCAGCCGCGCCGGATCGGGCGATGTGGCGAGCATCCGCCCGAAAAACGCCAGCGTCTCCGCGGTGTTCTCGAACAGCCCGAGCGGTTCCGGCTCCAGGCCGAGGTGCAAATCCCGGCCGCTGCTTGCGCTCAGCTCGTCGAGGAAAACGGCCAGCTCCTCCAGCCGGGCGAAGATCGCCGTTTCGTCGGCACCGAAGGTCTTGTGCGAGCCGGGCAGGGTGGACACCGAACCGTCGACGCCTTCCGGCAGGATTTCCGCCAGGATCGTGAAAAGCCGCTTCGTGTAATCGAGCCGCTCGTCGGTTGTCCAATCCGGCCGGAAGACGTTCTCCTTCACCCGCGTGCCGTGGAAATCGCCGCAGGGAAAGCCGTTGATCGTGAAGACGTAGCAATGCTCCCGGTCGAGCCAGCGCTTGAACTCGGGTAAATGCTCGCCCTCCAGCAACTCCCGCGCGGCACGGGCGGAAAGCCGCAGGCCGAGGGCGAACGATTGCGGATTGGAAGAGAAGAGAACGCGATTTCGAACGTCCAGAGCATGGGTTGACAGCGCCGCGAACGTTTCCGCCCAGCTTTCCGCCGGGTGGATGTTCGTGCAGTAGGCGAGGTGACCGGAGCCGAAGCGCATGGTTGAGAGGGACGGAATGAGGAAAGCAGGAATTTCAGGAAGCGGAAGACTTTGGGCAAGGGCGATGCCGGGACCGCGAGTTGCCAAACTCGCCCGGGGATCGGCGGAATGGCGAGTTTGGCAACTCGCGGTCCCAGGAAAGACTCCATGTTCTGACCGCGCCCCTTCGTCACACCCCTCTTCCTGAAATTCCTGCCTTCCTCATTCAAACTCTTCCTTCTCCGGGAATCTCCCGGATCGCCGATCGGGGGCACCGGCATTCCTTCGGCATGAGGTCGCGAAAACGGACATAACATGAAAAATCGATGAATCGTCCGTGCGCCAATCATTTGATGATTGTTAGATAAGATCCGTATCGGTAATCCGGCGGTCGCCAATATGGCCACTCAATCCATCCCGCAATCGTACGAACTTCTGGTTCAACTCTTCGAAGAAGCCGCCAACGGCACCCGCGAGCACGGGGCCGCCGTCGGTTTGAAACAAAACACCGTGGCCGAGATCCGGCCCGAGCTGGAGGCGATCATCGGCCGGCCCGCCGGTCCCGGCGATAATCCGCCCTCCCTGTTGGGGCTCAAGGCGGAGTGGAACGCCGCCAAGGCCGACAAGGCGGAGGCTGCCGGCGCGCTGCGCCTTGCCAAGGACCACGGCCGGACGATCGCGACCGCCTGCGTCAACACGCTCAAGGTCCGCTTCGGCAACCGCTGGTCCAGCAAATGGGAATCCGCGGGCTTCTCGGGCGGCACGCTCGAACTCCCCGACAACCCGCTGACCGTGCTGCATCAACTCCGCGCCTACTTCACGGCCAATCCCGACCATGAAGTGCCCAATCTGGGCCTGGACATCCACGCCACCGCCGCCGCCTGCCAGGCCGCCGCCCAGGCGATCAGCGACGGCGTCCTGGCCGTCAACCGGAGCACCGTCGCCGCCAACGACGCCAAGGAAAACCTCGAAGCCGGCCTGCAACGCGCGCGCAAACGCCTCAGCGGCCTGCGCGACGAGCTCTCCCAGCTGCTCTCCCGCGACGACAAGCGCTGGTATTCCTTCGGCTTCGACCGGCCGAGCGACCCACAGACGCCGGAAGTGCCCGAAGGCCTGCGCGCCCTCCCCGGCGTCGCCGGCGGCGGCAGCTTGTTCCTTGAATGGCGGGACGCCCGCCGCGCCGAGAACTACCGCGTGCTCGTCCGCGACCTCGCGGGCAACACGCTGGTGGAGCGGCTGGTCGCGGAAAACCAGATCACGCTCACCGGGTTGGCCGCCGGCCAAACCGTTTCGGTCCTCGTCAGTGCCCGCAACGGTCGCGGGGGAGAAAGTTCGCCCGCTCCGGCGCTCATGGTGACCCTCGCCTGAGTTCCCGAACCCATCCAGGGCGTCCGGCCGACCGCCGGGCGCCCTTTTTTTGTCCCCCGCGCCGGACACCCTCCCGCCGGAACCGCCCGGCCGCCCGCTCGCGATGCTTGAGCGCCCGTCCGGCTTTCCGTTTGGGTCGATCCACGTACTGGATCGCCTTTCCGGCTTTCGGTTTTGGTCGGTCCAGTACGTTGACCGCCCTTCCGGCTTTCGGTTTCGGTCGATCCAGTACGTTGACCGCCTTTCCGGCTTTCGGTTTCGGGCGGTCCAGTACGTTGATCGCCCTTCCGACTTTCGGTTTTGGGTGGTCCAGTACGTTGACCGCCCTTCCGACTTTCCCTTTCGGTCGCTCAAGCACGTGGATGGCCCTTCCGGGCGATCGAAGAACGGGTTTATCAGGAAAAATGGAGTGGAGCGTTCACGCGAGGAGGGTCTTCCGGGGCGGAGCCCCCTTGGATTGCGTGCGATTCATCGCCGATCTCGGCAGAGGCGATTTCAATCGCCGGGGGGGAAGCGTCGATCCCGGCGGCAAGCCGCCCGCGCCGCGCCTTCGAGCGGCGCGCCCTGATGATCCCGATCAACCGCCGTGATCCGTGAAGACCTGCACAAGATGCAGCAGACCTTCACCGGCGGGCAATACAACTACTGGAGCAAGCGCAACCGCGAAGGTCGCAGCGACCGATGCACCGCGCTGGCGCTCGCCCTGCGTGCCGCCTAGGGGGCGCGGGCGTGTTCGCCTACGAGAGCATTCCCGGTCTGCGCTCGGAAAACCGCCGGCAAGGGGGTGGGCTGTGAAGTCAGAATCAATTCAATGGCAACTTGCCATCGTGCAAACGAATCAGCGCGGGCTCTACGCGGAAGATGCGCTTCGTCCCGATTTGATGCTCAAAAATGTGGATGTCTTCGTAGCCATCTGCCGTGCTAAACCAGAGTCCTATACGGATCATTACATTGCGCCTTATGAGACTAGGGGCCGTTTCATAACGCAGGCAGTATGCGTCATCTGTTCCTATCTTGGTGCGCGTAATTTGGAGCTCTCTGGTGAACTCTGTCTCGATCTCCCATGCGTTCCAGGAAGATGGGAAGCTATTGCGTGTGTCGATAAGGTAAATTTTGATGAATTCCGGATTTTCGCCAAACATCTGATCCGAATCTGTCGTGCCTCCGGCAAAGAAGTGCGGTGTCACTATGAAGTGCGGGCCATAACGGAATCGCCGCAGTTGGTTCTCTTGCTGGTCCTTAGCCTGAGCATCAGCCAGCTGTTTCCTAGTAAGCGAAAGTTCGTCCCGTGCAATCCGGACCGCTTTGGCCTGTTCCACGAAAGTGCGCTTTGCCCATTTACCGGCCCAAACCGCAGCGACCACAGCAGCACAGGTAGCGATTGCAGCCAGCCAGGTCGCAATTGTCGAAAGCCACGTGGCGACCATCGTGGAATACTCAATGCACTGGTCCGGTCCGGGGTTCATGCGCGGCGTTTTACCGCGGTTCGTCGAAATCGCGCCAGAATCGATTCTGAGCGGCATTTCGCTTCGGATCGCCTGATTGCCCGGAAAACCGACGCTAACGGTTTTGCAACGGGGTTCCGGCGTTTTGCAACGGGGTCCAGCCGGATCGTTGGAAATGAGGTCGCCCGATGAAGCCCTTGCCGATGATTTTGGGCGCGGATGGCAAGCCGGCGGTGGTCGGTGCCGAGCGCGTCGAAAAGCAGCAGGCCTTCAACCCGCTGCGGAACTGGACGCCGGACATCTTGACGATGCAGCTCGAAGCCTACGCTCGCGGACACATCGTGAACCTCGCGTTGCCTCGGCGATTGAAATCGCCTCCGCCGAGGGCGGCGATGAATCGCGCGCACTCCAGATCGTTCGCCCTTTCAGGGCTCCATTCCTTGTTGCGCAGGAAACCCAGGGCGGCGCTTCGCTTGCCCTGGGCTGGTATGAGGCACCCCGTTGGGGCTGAAGAGGAAAGCGCGGGCGCGGGACGGAGGAGGTGGCGGGGCGGGCGGATTTTTGGGAAATGAGGAAGGCCGGAATTTCAGGAAGCGGAAGGTTTCGGGTGGGGCGATGCCGGGACCGCGAGTTGCCAAACTCGCCCGGGTGATCGGCAGAATGGCGAGTTTGGCAACTCGCGGTCCCAGGAAAGGCTTTTTCGGACTTCCCCCCGGCTGGACAAAGGGGCGGGGGTCTGGCATCCCTCCGCCCGCATGTCCGAGTTGCCGAAAGCCTATGAGCCCCAAGCGGTGGAAGAAAAATGGTACGCCGCCTGGATCGAAGAAAAATGCTTCGAAGCCGACCCGTCGTCGGAAAAAGAAGGCTATTCCATCGTCATTCCGCCGCCGAACGTCACCGGCATCCTGCACCTCGGCCACGTCCTGAACAACACGCTGCAGGACGTGCTGGCCCGCCGCGCCCGCCAGCAGGGGAAGGAAGTCCTGTGGCTGCCCGGCACCGACCACGCGGGCATCGCGACCCAGGCGAAGGTCGAGCGCGAGCTGCGCCAGAACGAAGGCGTGACCCGTCGCGACCTCGGCCGCGACGAGTTCCTGAAGCGCGTCTGGGATTTCAAGGACAAGCACGGCGACATCATCATCAAGCAGTTGAAGCGCCTCGGCTGCTCCTGCGACTGGTCGCGCGAGCGTTTCACGATGGACGAGGCCTACACGAAGTGGGTCAGCCACGTGTTCGTCGAGTTATTCAAGGAAGGCCTGATTTACCGCGGCAAGCGGATGGTGAACTGGTGCCCGGTTTCGCTCACCGCGCTGTCCGACGAGGAGGTGATCATGACGCCGCAGCGCTCGAAGCTGTATTTCATGAAATACGAGCTCGCCGACGCCCCGGGCGAGTTCCTGGAAATTTCCACCACCCGCCCTGAAACGCTGATGGGCGACACCGCCGTGGCGGTGAATCCGAAGGACCCGCGTTTCGCGAAGTACATCGGTCGCAAGGTGTTCCGCCCGTTCCCGCACGCCGAGATTCCGGTGATCGCCGACGACCATGTCGACATCGAGTTCGGCACCGGCGCGCTGAAGATCACCCCGGCGCACGACAAGGCGGACTTTGAGATCGGCCAGCGCCACGACCTGCCGATCATCGAGGTGCTCACCGCCGACGGCCACGTCGATTGCCCGGAAGTGCCGGAACTGCACGGCTTGGACCGCTTCGTCGCCCGCAAGAAGGCCGCCGCCCTGCTCGAAGAGCGCGGGCTGCTCATCAAGATCGAGGAATACGAGAACAACGTCGGTTTCTCCGAGCGCGCCAGCGTGCCGGTCGAGCCGCGCATTTCGATGCAGTGGTTCCTCAAGTATCCCTGCATCCAGGAAGCCGCCGACGCGGTGGCGAACGGCGACATCCAGTTCCGCCCGGAACGCTGGGCGAAAACCTACGCCCACTGGATGGAGAACCTGCAGGACTGGTGCATCAGCCGCCAGCTCTGGTGGGGTCACCAGATCCCGGTGTGGTATCACAAGGAAAAGCTCGAAGCGCTGACGCACGCCGAGTCGCTCGACATGGGCGATTTCCGGGCGGGCGACATCCACGTCGGCGTCGAGCCGCCGGCCGATGCCGAGAACTGGGTGCGCGACGAGGACGTGATGGACACGTGGTTCTCGTCCTGGCTGTGGCCGTTCGCGACGATGGCCGACGTTGGCGAACAGACGCCGACGTTGAAGAAATTCTACCCGACCGACGACCTGGTCACCGGTCCGGACATCATCTTCTTCTGGGTGGCGCGCATGATCATGGCGGGCTTCCGTTTCACGGGCGAACTGCCGTTCAAGAACGTCTACTTCACCTCGATCATCCGCGACCTGCAGGGCCGCAAGATGTCGAAATCGCTCGGTAATTCGCCCGACCCGATCGACCTGATGGAGAAATACGGCGCCGACGGCTTGCGCTTCGGCCTGCTCCGCATCGCGCCGGTGGGGGCCGACATCCGCTTCGACGAGCACCAGGTCGAGGAAGGCCGCAATTTCGCCAACAAGCTCTACAACGCCTGCCGGTTCCGCCAGATGGGCGGCACCATCGAGCTGCCGGAGGAGGACGGCGACGAGGAGGACTCCGAAGTGGTCGGCCTGGCGAACTGCTTCCACCTCGACATCCTGGCGAAGCTCGACGCGCTGGCCGAGGAGCTGGACCGCCTCTACGGCGAGTATCGTTTCGGCGAGATCGCGCTGCGCCTCTACGAATTCCTGTGGAACGACTTCTGCGACAAGTTCCTCGAAGCGGTGAAGGGCGACCTGCGCGAGAGCGCGTCGCCCGAGGCCCGCGCGGCGACCCTTTCGGTGTTCGACACCGTGATGAGCCGTTTCCTCCAGCTGCTGCATCCGTACATGCCGCACGTCACCGAGGAGCTTTCCTCGAAGATGGGCTTCCTCGACGAGGGCGAGTTCCTGATGCTGGCCGAGCTGCCGGACGAGCCGGTGCTCGCCGGGCTGTCCGCCGAAGACATCGCCGCCGAGCAGGCGAAGGCCGCCGCGGTGTATGAAACGGCCGGCCGCCTCCGCAACCTGAAGGCGGAATACCGCCTCGCCTCGCGCAAGGACGTCACCTTCGTGGTGAAGCCGTCGGTCGAGTGGCTCGAAGGCGGCGAGCGCGCCGTGCTCGCGCTGCTGGTCGGCGCGCAGGAGATCCGCCTCGACGCCGGCTACGAAGCGCCGAAGGGCACGCCGGTCGCGCTGACCGCGGTGGGAGAGGTTTACCTGCCGCTGGAAGGCCTGATCGACGTCGAAGCCGAGCGTGTCCGCCTTTCCCGTGAGATCGAGAAGATCATCAAGGAGGTGGCCAAGTCCGAAGGCAAACTCGGCAGCGCCAGCTTTGTCGACCGCGCCCCGGCGGAGGTCGTCGAGCAGGAAAAGGCGCGCTTGGTCGAGTGGAAGGCGAAGCTCGCGCAGCTGCGTGAGATGATTGCCGCCCTCGCCTGAACGCTTGTCACGGACTGCCGGGCTGATCCAGTCTGGCAGTCCCGTCGATTTCCCATGGCCACGTTCGAGAGCATCCCCGGCATTTCCCGCTCATCCGTCGAGTTGCTCGAGGCGACCGGTTTTCTGGACGAAGCCTCGCTGGCGAAGGCCGGCCTCGACGCGCTGGTGGACGAGCTGGCGCGGGCGAACGCGATGCTCAAGCTGGCCGAGTCGACGCCGACCCGCGACGAGGTGGCATCGTGGATCGCCGCCGCCCGCGGTCTGACGGCGGCGGGTGGCACGACCGAAACCGCCCCGGCGGTGGACGGCGCGGCGCTGATGGCGGTGAATTACGAAGCCACCGCGGAGGTGCGGGAGATGCTGGCGGGTGCGCCGCTGGCGCTGCCGCTGCCGGCGAAGCTGCTGGTCGAGAAACGGCTCGCGGTGCGCGACATCCCGGCGGCGATTTTGCTCAACCGGGTGGTGGGGGATCTGGAAATCCGGGTGGCGGAAACCGAGCACCACACGCCGCCCGCGGCGAAATCGCGGGTGTTGGAAGAACTTCTGGCCGTGGATGAACCCGAGCCGGAAGCACAGGACGCGGTCGAACATCTGGAAGCGCGTTCCGTCGGATTCCTGCGCCGGGAGCCGGAGGCATCGCCGCGGCTCGACATCGACGTGTCCCGGGTGAAAGCGGTGGCGGACGTCGCCTCCGGCAAGGTGGTGCGCGAGCCTTCGGTGGCCCCGACCGAGCGGCTGCCCGAGGACCGGGTTTCCCTGATCCGCGCGCCACGACCCGAAACCAACGCCGGAAAGAGCCCGGAATCCCGCTGGTTCATCCGCGGCGTGATGCACGCGCATCCGGTTCACATCTGGTTCGCCGCGCTCGCCACCGTGCTGATGGCGGTGCTGCTGCCGCTGGCGATCGTCTCGGCGGCGCTGTTGTTGATCAGCGATCTTTATGCGGAGACCTTCGGCTGGGTGCCGAAGTGGCTGCTGGTGTTTCCGCTGCTGCTGCCGCTGGTCGGAGGCGCCTACCTGTGGCTGGCGCTGAGCGACGGCCGCTGCCGGATCTGCAGCCAGCATTTGTTTCTGCCGCGGCGGGTGAACAAGAATACCAAGGCCCACCACGCGCCGCTGCTCGGCTACATCGTGCCGACCGCGCTGCACCTGATGGTGTTCCGCTGGTTCCGCTGCTCGTACTGCGGCACGGCGGTGCGGGTGAAGGAGTGAAGAAAGTTGAGAGTGGATGGTTGAGAGTTGATATCAAATTCGTGAGATTTTGTGACTTTTCAGGGTAGCGGAAAGGGAACCACAGATTTCACAGATGCCACTGATTTTTCAGAATCGCCGACTTCCTTCAGGCGTCTTTT
>Ga0070664_100001167_pt1 | contig 20855 bp, 17 predicted proteins | sample KBSC73metaG_FD_65863 | JGI IMG/M metagenome (GOLD analysis project Ga0070664, IMG submission 65863) | Corn rhizosphere microbial communities from Kellogg Biological Station, Michigan, USA - KBS C7-3 metaG | ecosystem: Host-associated > Plants > Roots > Rhizosphere > Soil ... | reverse complement strand
CAGCTGGGGCTCGCGGCGTTTCTATCGGTGGACGCTCGGTGCGGATTTGAAGCCGACCAACGTGAACGCACAGCCAGAGAAGCTGCAAACGCTGAATCCTTCACACTACGTCGACTATCAAGACTGCAAGTATGCCGGCGGCCATCGGATGCTCTGCACGGGCGTGTCGGAATTCCGCCAGCGGCCCGACGCCCCTCCGTTCAGACTGGGTGGGATGGATCTCGTCGACCTCCGCGACGGCCGGCCGCTCCATCAGGTCCCGGTGCTGCTCTGGACCTCCAGCGGCCTCGATATGACGCACAATCCCGCCTGGATCGAGCCGAGCGCCCGAGGATTGCGCGGCTACTTCATGCCTGAGGACAACACGTCGACGATCTACGTGTATGACGTCGAGGTGAAATAGCGTCGGAATCCGGGGATCCGGGCAAAACCGCCGTTGCGCCAAGCGCTACGGCGCGACAGGCTGCGTTGGCCCGTACATGAAAGCGGCCGGCATTACCTGCCGGCCGTTTCCATTTTGACGGTAGGAAAGTCTTAGCGACTTCCCCCGCTAGTGTGTGCCATGTGTGCACCTCCCGGCCGCGACCGATTTGAGGCCCCATTTCGGGAGCGTGGTCGCTCGTGCCTTTTTTTGCGCCATCGCACGTGGCGAGGCGAACCGACGCTTCAGAATAGCACGGCCCCTTCGAAGTCTGAGCCCATCCATCAAATTCCGCGGTCGAAGTGTTATCGTTCTCGCACCCGACTGATGAACAGTGGTGTCAAAACCCGCAAGAGAGTGGCGAACGAGCCCGCGAGTGAGCCCACGCGACCCTCCTTCGCACCGAAATCGACCGGCGCTACGGCGTGGCAAGGCTCCGCGAGAGACGACGCGAGCGAGCGCAGCGAAGCGAGCCACGCGAACGGAGCGAGCCGACGAAGCGGCTCGCGAGAGAGCGTGTGGGGGAGTCCGAGGGGCGAAGCCCCTCGGAGTGATTGATGACAACCCTTCTCGAGACCAGGGACCTCAAGAAGCACTATCGGATGGGCACGTCGACCGTGCGCGCTCTCGACGGCGTGTCGCTGTCGGTCGAACAGGGAGAGTTCGTCGCCCTCCTCGGCACGTCCGGCTCCGGAAAATCTACGCTCTTGAATCTCGTCGCCGGCCTGGATCGACCGACGGAGGGGTCGCTGCGAATCTTCGATCAGGATCTGTCTCAGATGTCGAGCGCCGAGTTGAGCGTGCATCGGCGCCGCAACGTCGGGATCATTTTTCAATCGTTCAATCTGGTGTCAACGATGACGGCTCGTGAGAACGTGACTCTGGCGATGATGTTCGCCGGTGTCGCGAGGGCCGAGCGTGATACCGCTGCGGCCGAGTTGCTCAGCTCGATCGGCCTGGCAGAGCGCCAGCAGCATCGGCCACGCGAGCTGTCCGGCGGAGAGCAGCAGCGCGTCGCCATTGCGCGCGCGCTGTCGAACAAGCCGCACCTTCTGCTTGCGGATGAACCGACGGGCAACCTCGATAGCCACACCTCGCGCGACATCATGACCATCCTCAAAACGCTCAACGAGCAGGAGGGCAAGACCGTCATTATGGTGACGCACGACGCGCAGCTGGCCCGTGCCTACGCGCACCGGACGATCACCTTGCTCGACGGCGTGGTCGTGGACGAGCAGCGGGAGCCGCGCGCATGACGTTTCGCGACACGCTCGACCTTGCGCTGCGCAATCTCGGTGAAGCCAAGCTGCGCACGTCGTTGACGACGCTGGGTGTATCGATTGGGATTGCGTCGCTCGCCGGCATGGTGTCGCTTGGCGTGGGACTTCAGGATCAGTTCGTCAGCCGCTTTACGAAGTCCGGGCTCTTCGACACGGTTTCCGTCACCCCGGGGCAGGACCTTCCCGGCGGGCTCGCGCGGATGGCGTTTGGCGGCCGCGGCGGATTCGGCGCGCGGCGCAGGGCGGAACGCGCCGCAAAGGCATCGCCGGAGGCAGCGCCGCTCCGTTCGGACCTGAACGACGAGACCATCAAGGAGCTGGCCTCGATGACGAACGTCAGAGAGGTCTATCCAAGTATTCGCGTTCCGGTGGAAGCGAGATTTGGTGGTGAGTCAGAAGGCACGTTGGCCTCCGGCGTACCGATGAGCGCGAAGGACCAAGGATCGTTTCAGGCGATCACGTATGGAAGATTCCTCAGCAGCGACACCGCCGACGAATGTCTCCTGAGCCTGGACATGGCGAAGCGAATCGACGAGGCGAATCCGCAGTCGCTCATCGGCAAGGAGCTGACGCTGGGACACGGAGCGCTCGGCAATGGCGGCGGTGGGCCCGCGCAACCCGTTCCTGGTGCGATGCCATCCGCAAATGCATCGCGTGTGGATAAGTCCTTCACGATCGTTGGCATCATCGAGCGCGAGACGGGGCCGTTCGCAGGCCCGGCGACCATTTCCGGGGTCATGATCCCGTTGGGACGCGCCAGGGAGATCCTGTTGGCGACGCGAGCGCTGACGCAGACGCTTGCACCCGACCGCGTTGTCGCCAACGCGCCCTACAACCAGCTTATTGTCAAAGTGCAGCATCCGCAGAATGTGCAGGATGTGGAAGAGCAGATCAGGAAGAAAGGATTCTCCGCGTTTTCACTCAACGACGCGCTCCAGGGTGCCAAGCGCGCGTTCATCCTGCTCGATATCGTGCTCAGCCTGATCGGATCCATCGCCCTCGCGGTCTCCTCACTCGGCATCGTCAACACCATGGTGATGTCGATCCTCGAGCGGACACGTGAGATCGGCATCATGAAAGCAATCGGCGGCAGCGACGGCGACATTCGCAAGATTTTCCTGATCGAGGCGTCGGCCATCGGATTTCTTGGCGGGATTTCCGGCGTCGTCCTCGGATGGATCGTCGGCCGGATCGTGAATCTAGGAGCGAACATCTACATCCAGAATCAGGGTGGGACGCCCGGAAATCTGTTTTCACTGCCGCCCTGGCTGATTGGCGGCGCGATTGCGTTTTCGATCACGATCAGCCTGATTGCCGGGAGCTATCCCGCGGCACGGGCGGCGCGGTTGGATCCCATCAGGGCGCTTAGACATGATTGACTAAGCGGTAAGCAGCCGCGATCAGCCGGGCGAGCCAAAGGCGAGCGCTGGCGGGCGCTGGGGGTGGGGCCCCAGCGCAGAGTAAGAAATGCTGACAGAGAGGGCCTATGACGCGCGCTATGACAGCGATCATCGGTGTGCTCGTTTTCTTGACCGGGTACACGGCATCTGCTCAGACCAAGGCGAAAGCAGAGAACGTTCCCGAGATTGCTTATCAGTCGGTCCCGAATTTCCTGAAGCTTCCGTCCGATCTCTACCTCGGCGAGGGCATCGGCGTGGCCACCAACTCCAAAGGTCACGTCTTCGTGTACACGAGGAGCGGCGACACGCGGCTGTTCGAGTTCGATCAGAACGGCGCCTTCGTGCGCGAGATCGGCCAGGGGTTATACGGATTCGAGTTCGCGCATGCCGTGCGCGTCGACCGGGACGACAACATCTGGGCGGTCGATGAAGGCACGAACATGATCATCAAGTTCACGCCCGACGGGCATGTCGCGATGGTGATCGGCCGAAGGCCCGAGGCCGTGGAGGGCCTCGTCGCAAGTGCTCCGGGAACTCCGGAACCGCCGCCAGAACCATACGTCTTCAGCCGCCCAACCGACGTCGGCTTTGACGCGGCCGGCAATATTTTCGTCACCGATGGATATGGCAATTCGCGGGTCGTGAAGTTCGACAAGAACGGACGATTTATCAAGGAGGCCGGCACTCGTGGCAGCCAGCGCGGCCAGTTGAATCTGCCGCATACGATGGCGATGGACGCAAAGGGGAACGTCTACGTCGGCGACCGCAGCAACGCGCGTGTCGAAGTGTTCGACAACGATCTGAACGTCAAGGCGATTTACGACAACGTGGGGAACCCGTGGGCGGTCTGTATCTCGCCCGGCCCCCATCAGTACCTTTACGTCTCGAATTCAATTCCCGACAACGGGCTGGCCCAGTACCGCGATATCACCGGCGAGATTTACAAGATGGAGCTCGACGGCACCATCCTCGGGAAGTTCGGCAAGCCAGGAAAACAGCTGGGAGAATTCAGCACGGTGCACGAAATCGACTGCCGCAACCCGAACGAGCTGTTCGTGGCGGAAATCACCGCGTGGCGGATTCAGAAGATCATCCTGCGGCCGCAGGCGGCCACCGCAACCGGACGATAGGAGGACATGTGATCCGCTCGCTCCGTCTTGCCGTCCTCATCCTCAGCCTCGTCCTCGTCGCCCGTCTCGAGAGCCAGGACGCGATTCGGGAAATTGGGTTCGATGCTTCGGCCGATCTCTTCAAGCTGCCAGCCGACGTGTACCTCGGTGAAGTGGCCGGAGTTGCGACCAACTCAAAAGGACAAATCATCGTCTACACCCGAACTGGCAACCCGACCGTCGGGCTAGGCAATTCGCGGCTGTTTACCCACGGCGGATCGCGGCTGTTTCAGTTCGATCGCAATGGCAGTTTCGTGCGTGAGATCGGACAGGGACTCTATGGCTTTCTTGTCGCGCACGCGGTTCGCGTCGACCCGCAGGACAACATCTGGATCGTAGACGAAGGTTCGAGTCAGGTTGTGAAATTCAGTCCCGACGGTCGAGTGCTGATGATCCTCGGCCGGAAGCCTGAAGCCGTGACCATTCGTCAGGCACCTTCCGGAAACGCGAACGCAACGCCATCCGGCCGCGGCGGGACAGGAGCCCCTGGCGCCGGAGGGGCAGGCGACCAATTCGTCCGCCCGAGCGACGTAGCGTTTGACGGCGAGGGGAACATCTTCGTCGCTGACGGCCATGGCGCCAATTCGCGCATCGCGAAGTTCGATCGCAACGGCCGGTTCTTGCTGTCGTGGGGCGCGCGCGGCACCGATCCGGGGCAGTTTAACGTCCCCCATTCGATCGCCACGGATGCCCAGGGCAACGTCTACGTGGCGGACTCAGGAAACAGGAGGATCCAGGTCTTCGACGGACGAGGCGCATTCAAGTCGCAAATCACCAATATAGGTGTGCCGATGGCGGTATGCGTCTCGGGTGGATCTCATCAGTATCTGTACAGTTCGCACTCCGGCGATAAGTACGGAATGGACGACGCAACGATTTATAAGCTCGAGCTGGACGGAAAGATCGTCGGCAAATTCGGCACGGCCGGAAAGCTGGTGAAGCAATTCGGCCTGGTCAACGCTATTGATTGCCGCTCAGCGAACGAAATCTATATAGGGGAGCTCACGAATTGGCGCGTCCAGAAGCTCAGCCTTCGCCCAGATCTATCGAAGTGATTGGAAAAGGTGGCTGGCACCTTTCCCGTAAAGGTGCCAGCCACCTTTTTGAGGTGCCAGCCACCTTTCTGCGGTTTTTTCGCACTTTGACGTATCATTACGGCACAGTCTGATGCTGCCTCGTACCGCCCTGGTCCTTCTGTCGGTGCTGGCCTTTGCGCCGCAGGACGGACAACAGATTCTCCAGGTCGCGCCGCTGACCCGCGGCGACGAGGTCCTCGTTTCCTTCAAGCTGGCCCAGGAACCGACCGAAGAAATCCGCAACGCAATTCACAGCGGCCTGACCGTCAGCCTTGTCTATAAGCTCGATCTTCGGCGGAGTTCAGCCGGCTGGTTCGACCGGACCATCGCCTCCGCCGTCGTCACCGCCTCAGTGCGATATGACAATCTGACGCGCAAGTACGCGGTCACCCGGGCGGTCGACGGTCGGATCGACAAGGCGGACTCGAAGGAAACCGAGGATGCCGCCTGGGCCTGGCTGACGGATCAGTTCGAGCGGATGCCCCTGTTCCGAGGCGCCGAGCTCGAAGTGAACGCCGACTACTACGTCCGCGTCCGTGCCCACAGTACCCCGCGCATCATGTCCTTCGTGTGGCCGTGGCAGGCCGACGACGTGGTCGGCCTCGCAAAATTCACCTTCATGCGTTGATGCGTCGACTTTCTTCGGCGATCATCCTGCTGTCTGTTCTCGCCGCGACCGGTGTGATCGCGCAGCAGCCGCCCGTCTTCACGCCGAACGGCGCGCTGCCGGTCCTTGATAACTATCTCGAAGCCTTTCGGAGGCAGGTAGGGATTCCCGGCCTTTCGGCCGCCGTCGTCCGCGACGGCGTGATCATTTGGGAAAAAGGTTACGGCTACCAGAACACGGCCTTGCGGATCCCTGCGACGCCGGACACGCCATATCTCGTCGGCGATCTGAGCAGCACGCTCGCGGCGGTCATGCTGCTCCGGTGTTCCGAGCTGCGGCAGCTGTATGTCGACGATCCGATTCGAAAATATGGCGGCGAACTTCCCGAGGCAGGCGTCACGATTGCGCAGGTCCTCAGCCACACCACTCCTGGTCTCGAGGAGCCATTTCTCTACAGTCCGGAACGATATGAGCAGCTGACGCCGGTGGTTGAACACTGCGGCGAAGTTCGTTCGTATCGCAAGAGCGTCGCGATGTTGCTCGAGAGCGCCGCGATGCAGGACTCCGTGCCGGGTACGGATCTCTGGCGTTCGGACAAGGTCCTGCGCGAAGGGGAATTCGAAGGCGAAACGATCGATCGTTACCGACGTGTACTGGACCGCATGGCGGTGCCCTACAAGGTTGATACGCGTCTCCGCGCCGAACGAACGGAGCTCCCTCCCATCACGATGAGCGCGGCAAACGGGCTGGTCAGTACGGTACGCGATCTCGCGCGCCTCGACGCCATGCTTGACTCGAACGGCTTCCTGAAACAGGAGTCGCTCGACCTGGCGTGGAATCCTGTCGTCATACCGTCGACCGGGTTCGTTTCACCGATGGGACTCGGATGGTTCGTCCAGAGTCATCGGGGCCAGCGTGTCGTCTGGCACTTTGGCAACGTCGGTAGCGCGTATTCGTCACTTCTGCTGAAGCTGCCCGATCAAAAAATTACCTTCATTCTCCTGGCGAACAGCGACGGCTTGAGCGCCACCTTCCAACTGCCGGCAGGCAACGTCACGAAATCTCTTTTTGCAACGCTCTTTCTCAGGCTCGTGACGTAGTGCCGCCGCGTTTTCTGACGAGTCTTGCAGCAGGGGTACTGCTCGCGCTCACATTTCCATCCGTTGCCGACGCCGAGTGGCACTTCGTCCCGACGATCGGCTGGACGTTCGCGGCAGACACGAATCTGTCCGACCCCGACAACGGCACGTCCAGGGTCCACTGGAATTTCGGCGGGTCGGTCGCGCTTCTGGGCGCCGGCGTTCTCGGCGTCGAAGGAATGGTTGTCTGGACGCCCGGGTTCTTCGCCGGTGACGAGCCCGTTCTCGTCAGCAAGAGTCATGCGGTGACGATGATGGGCAACCTGGTTCTGACGACGCCGCGGAAGTGGAGCGAGTACAACCTTCGGCCGCTGGTGTCGGGCGGATTCGGTTTCCTCGGCGTGTCGCGCACCGACAACGTGTTCCCAGACACCTGGAACACTCCGGCATTCAACATTGGCGGCGGCGCAGTTGGGTTCTTCACGAAGCGCACAGGTATACGTTTCGATCTGCGCTACTACAACAGCATCCATAAAGGCGACGAGGGCTGTCCGGTCGCCAGTATCCCTCCCGGGTGCCATGTGCGCTACATGACCGCCTCGGTCGGCGTCGTCATCAGGCGCTAAAAGATCAGGTTCTACTGGGTTCTGCAGGGTTCGACTGGGTTCTACTAGGTTCGTTCGGCGAGGTTCGTTCGCCGCGCGGAGTCGTCGACTCGAGAACGAACCCAGCAGAACCTGGCAGCACCCCGTAGAACCCAGCAGAACCAAGAAAAGTCACCCCCGCCTGATATATAGTGCTCCTTCATATAGGAGCGCAGCATGTCCACCCGTCCGGCTCTCGAGGAAGCCAAGAAAGGCAGCACTGAGGTCGTCATCCTGGCGATCCTCGAACACGAGAGTCATCACGGATACGAAATCGCCAAGCTGATCGAGCAGCGCTCCGGCGGCCACCTGCGGTTCACGCTCGCCTCGCTCTACGCGACCCTGTATCGAATGGAGGATCGCGGGTGGATCAAGGGGCGGTGGATCGAGAAAGCCGGCCAGCGGCGACGTTGTCACTATCGAATCACCGAGGCCGGCCGCAGAACGCTGAGCACGCAGCGCGCGGACTGGGGCCGCTTCATTGCCGCGCTCGGTGAGGTCGCCGGCGTCGAGTACGCGTAGTCATGGCCGCTCCAGACTGGCACACGCTCGTCGTCGACCGTGCCCGCGACACGGGTGCCGGCAACCTGTCGACGCACACCATCGCGGAACTGGCCGCTCACCTCGAAGACATCTACCTCGACGCGCTGGCGGCAGGCCGATCCGAACGCGACGCGATCAAGGCTGCGAAGCAGGCGCTCCAGGAGTCGCCGCTTTCTCTCGTGCCCACGCCGCGAACACGGCCTCCGGACACCCGCCCGTGGAATACCGGCGCGTCCGAGGCCGGTGGCAGGGTCAACGGGCTCGCCGGGGACGCGCGGTTCGCGCTCCGTCAGCTTCGTCGTTCGCCGTCGTTTGCCGCGGTCGCGATTCTGACGATTGGAGTTGGAGCCGGCGCCGCCACGGCAATCTTCAGCATCGTCAATGCCGTCCTTCTTCGTCCGCTGCCATACCGTGATCCGCATCGTCTGGTGATGCTGTGGGAGCAGAACCTCGAGAAGAATCTGCCGAGAGAGCATCTCTCTCCGGTCAACTTCATGGACTATCGCGCCACGAGCGCAGCGTTCGAGGACGCCGCCGCCTGGTGGCGACCTGATGTCAACGTTGCTGATCCCGGCCTCGAGCCGGTTCGTGTCAACGCGATCGAGGTCAGCGCGAACCTGTTTGGATTGTTGGGCGTCGCAACCGAGCTGGGTCCGGGCTTTCCAGCCGATGGACCCTTCTACTCGCCGGATCTCGTCGCCGTCATCAGCGATCGCTTCTGGCGTGAACACTACCGCCAGGATCCCGACATCGTCGGAAAGCCGCTGAACGTCAAGTCAGGTCAGTACCGAATCGCCGGGGTGATGCCTCCAGGGTTCACATTTCCTGACGATGTGGACGTGTGGCTGCGCCTGAACTGGGATCTCACGCGGCACAGCCGCGGTGCGCACTTCATGGAAGCGGTTGCGCGGATGCGCCCCGGGACCACGCTCGAGCAGGCCTCGTCGGAGCTCTCGCGACTGAGCAGACGGCTCGGTGCGGAAAACCCGTCCACGAACAACGGCTGGAACGTGTATCCCGCGCCGCTCCTCGACGACATGCTCGGGTACTACAGGCCGGCACTGCTGGTCCTGGTCGGCGCGGTCATGCTGGTGCTCCTCACGGCGTGCCTGAACGTCGCCAGCCTGCTGCTCGCGCGCGCCGGTCCCCGCGCCCGGGAGTTCGCCGTGCGTTCTGCGCTGGGGGCTTCACGGGCACGCCTGGTGCGCCAGATGCTCGTCGAGAGCCTGCTGCTTGCCGCCGGCGGGACGATTGCCGGTGCGGCTGGCGCAATTGCGCTGTTGAAGATCGCGATTGCCTGGATGCCGGCGTCAGTTCCTCGCCTAGAGGGAGCTTCGCTCGATGGCCGCGTGCTCGCCTTTGCACTCGGCACGACCGCAGTCACGAGCCTTTTGTTCGGGTTGTTGCCGTCGCTCGTGATGTCGCGGCCCGAAGCTCGCGATGCGCTCCGGTTCGGATCCCGCAACACCGCGGGTGCGCGTACGCGGCGATGGAACCGTGTGCTGGTCGTCAGCGAGGTGGCGCTCGCATGCTCGATCCTCGTCGGATCAGCCCTGCTCGTCCAGAGCGTCGGACGGATGCTACGCGCACCCATTGGCGTGGTGTCATCACAAGTCGTCGTGGCGCGGATGCAGTTGTCGGGCGGTAGCTACGCCAAATGGGAAGACGTGCAGCAGTTCTACACGACCTTGCTCGAGCAGATTCGGCTGGAACCGGGAATCGACGCGGTCGGAGCCGCGACGGCGTTGCCGCTCGATGCCGGTTGGGCCACCCGTCTTCCGTTCACGATTGAAGGGCGCGCCGTCGCCGCAACCGATGGTCCGGTCGCACAACACGTCAGCGTCTCGACCGGGTACTTCGAAGCCTTCCGCGTTCCGCTGATTTCGGGCCGCCTCTTCACCGACCAGGATACCTGGCGCACCGAGCCCGTCGTTCTGGTGAATGAGACATTTGCCCGGCGCAACTTTCCTGACGCTGATCCGGTCGGGATGCGAGTTGTCTCGACCGCCACCAACATCGGCCCGCTCGGCAGGAATCTCCCCGGCCGCGTGCCGTTCAGAATCATGGGCGTCGTCGGGGACGTTCAGCACACGCCGCTCGGACGTCCGTCGGAACCGGTGATCTATCACACGCATCGCCAGTTCCCGTTCCGGCCGATGAACCTTGTTGCGCGCGGGCCCGACGCGGCGACCGTCGCCAGAGGGCTGCGAACCGCGCTTCGCAGGGTTGATCCGTCAGTTCCACTCAGCAGCATCCGGACGATGGATGAACGGGTGCTGGACGCCGCCGCCGCTCCCAGAATGCTGATGTTCGTGTTGACGGCATTCGCTGCGATCACCGCACTGCTTGCCGCGGTCGGCGTTTACGGCTTGCTCGCCTGTGTCGTGAACGATCGCCGTCAGGAGATGGCGATCCGGCTGGCACTCGGTGCGCGCCCGCGTGCCCTGGCGACGCTGGTCACGAAAGAGGGGCTGCTCCTGGCGGTACTCGGGATCGTCCTGGGCCTGGTCGCTGCCCAGCTTGCCGGACGGCTCTTACAAGACGTGCTGTTCCAGACGCGAACATCAGATCCGGAGGCGATCATGGCTGCAGCAGGGCTTCTGTTTCTCGCTGCAGCGATTGCCTGTGCCGGCCCGGCATGGCGGGCGGCCCGGGTCGAACCGCTGGAGGGACTGAAGGGAGAATCGTGAAATTGTTGATTGTTGATTGCTGATTGGCGATTGACGTGGCGGTCGCGGGTAGCAATCAACAATCAGCAATCGACAATCATCAATCGCTACTGTCCCTTCGGTTTATTGAACGATCGCTCGACCGTGTCGTTGACGTCGGTCGACACCGCGTGATCGCGCCAGAGCCATCGCATCATGTCCGGGAAGATCGCGCCTCCCTGTTTCTGGCCGTGCCGGCCGATGCCCCACGTGTAGTTCACGTCGTAGCCCTTCTCGGTGAGCGCCTTCATCAACCTGACGTTCTGGACGAACCAGTCGCGGGTTTCGTCGTAGTTGCCGTTGCGGCCGACGCCGCGGTTGTCGTTGCGACCGTCCTGCAGGTAAATGCGAATCGGCTTCTTCTCGCTGTTCCGAACCAGATCCGCGTAGGCGTGACCCCCCCGCAGGTTGGTAAAGCTGCCGACGATGCTGAGTACTTTGTGGAACTCGGTCGGGCGCTGCCAGGCGACGGTGAAGGCGGCGATCGCCCCCGAGCTCGCGCCGCCGATGCCGCGACGCTCCGGATCCTTCGAGATGTTGTACTCCTTGTTGAGAACCGGCATGAGCTCGTCGACGATTACGCGAGCGTACTTGTCGTCGAGCGTGTTGTATTCAGTCGGGCGGTTGGTCGTCTTGTCGCCCCATTCCTGCGGTGTGGGTTCCGGCTGCTCGGGTGTGCGTCCGGGGTTGATGAACACCGCGAGCATCACCGGGATTTCGCGTCGGTAGATGAGATTGTCGATGACGTTGGGCGCGCGAACGTCCCCTTCCATGTTCTTGAAGGCTTGTCCGTCGTTGAGGATCATCAAACTGGCCGGAATCGACGGGTCGTACTGCGCCGGCACGTACACCCAATACGTGTGTTGAGTGCCGGGATACGCCTGGCTGGGCAGGGTGTAAGGTCCGCGCATTTGCCCCGTGGGAACACCTTCGCGCGGCAGCGAGTCAGGCCCGAGCTGGTAGTGAATGTCGGGATTTGGCGCCTGCGCTGCCGGTGTTGACGTCGACGGCGGTGTCGTCGGATTCGGCTGCGGCTGTTGCTGTTGCGCAGCGACAAGTGACGTCGCAACAATGATTGCAGTGAGTAAGAGCATTCGATTCACGATGTTGCCTCGTTTCAGCGTCCCGTCGGATCCCGGATCCCGCACCACGGATAACGGCTCGGCAGCGGCTCAGAGATTCTGCTTCAAGAACGCGACGATCTCCTGTCGCCCCTCAGGGGTTTCCTGGTGTTCGACGTCGTATCGCAGCAGCTTCCACCGTTCCGGATGACCAAGCTTCGCGTACACCTGCTGCAGCTCTTTATCGATCACGTCGAGCCCCTCGACCGGCGTCAGCTTATCGCGCAGTCCCGCCAGTCCGAGGTGCGCCCGCGGCGCGATCAAGGCATTGATCTGGGCGGTGGTGAAATGCTTGATCAAGCTGGGCACGAAATAATACACGCCGTGGAGCGCCAGCGCCTTTCGCGCAAGGAGCGCCTGGAAATCGGTCAGGCAATTGATATCGACCGTGACCTTGATCCGCTCGTCGAGCGCGCCAAGGTACCACGCCATGGTGCTGCCCATCGACATGCCGAGCGTGGCAATCCGCTGTGGATCGACTTCCGGGCGGGTGAGAAGAAAGTCGAGCGCGCGAAGGCCGTCGTACACCATCATGCCCCAGAGCACCTGCCCCTCCCAGAGCATCGCCTTGAACATGTCGAGTTCGCTGGTGTGGCTGCGCTCGCCGAAGATCCATGAATCGATGCACAGGGCCACGTAGCCAAGCTCGGTCAGCTCCTTCGCATACGGCTTCTTGTCCAGGTAGCTGCGTCCTTCGATGAATTCCTGTTTGCCAATTTTGTAGCCGCCACCATGGGAGTGGTTGAACAGGACGCCAGGCACTCTGCCGCTGATCGTCCGCGGACGGGCGAGATAGGCAGGCACCGTCTCGATTCCGTTCAGATCGAGATCCCAGGTTTCCAGGACGTATCCGTCATGCTCCTCTTCGCTTCTCTTCTTGCCGGCGATTGGCCGCTTCCGATCGGGCAGCGAACCCAGCAGCCCATAGAGCTCGCGTCGACGCGCTGCGGGCGCCGTCGAGGTTGCGGAACGCGCTTGTTGACCGGTCATGGATGCCAATGGAGAAAGGGAAGCGGCGCTAGTCAGGTGGAGCACATCGCGCCGCGTCATTTGATGGGATGACATAGGCGAATCATACTCGCGCTCGACGTATCATGCTCCTGGGAGGCTGACATGGTCGGTATTGTCGTCGTTCTCGTCATCCTCTGGTTTCTCGGGATCATCACGAAGCAAACCCTCGGAGGCCTGCTTCACATCCTGCTCGTCGTCGCGATCATCTTCCTCTTGATTGGGGTGATCCGCGGCCGTGGACTCTGACGGAAGGTTCTCATGAAGCTCGAGAAACAGGACCACGCGATCGTCCAGCTGTCGCTCGATCTCATCGACATAGACGAAGCGCTGGAGACGGCCGCGGTCGGCGTCGAAGCCGGGGTTGACTGGCTCGAAGCGGGCACGCCTCTTCTGCTGGCGGAAGGGCTCCACGCCGTCGAGAAGCTGCGCGCACGTTTTCCGAATCATCCAATCGTTGCCGACCTCAAGACAATGGATGGCGGGTACCTGGAAGCGGAAATGATGGCGAAAGCCGGCGCCGACTTCGTCGTCGTCATGGGCCGGGCTCACGAGGCGACGATCCGGCGAGTGATCGATGCCGGACGAGCCTTCAACGTCCGCGTCATGGGTGACAACCTCGGCGCCGACGATCGAGTCGAGTGCGCACGGTGGCTCGAACGCCTTGGCGTCGACATCGTCGTCCATCACATTGGGTTCGATGAGCGGGGAATGATCCGCGGACTGAGCCCGCTCGACGAATTGGACGACGTCGTGCGGGCCGTGTCGATTCCGGTGCAGGCGGTCGGCGGCTTGTCGATTGATCAGGCGATCGAGTGCGCTCGTCGCGGTGCGCCGCTGGTTGTCGTCGGCGCCCCGCTCGTGATCGATGGCGCGTCATTCCGCCCGGCTGATGGAAACCTGTTCGATAAACTCACAGAGATCTGCGATAGCGTGCACAAGGTTTCCGGGATCCGTGGTCCGGGATCCGGGATCGGATCTGGGTCCTAACTGCCGGCTCCTAGCTGTTGGCTGCTAGCTAGTTCACTACTTGAACGCTCCGGCCAGATCGCGAACGCCGACTCTGAGCGTAGCCTTGGCAATTCGATCGAGCTCCGCGTCGGGTCCGAGGATGTGAAACGTGCGGTGGACGTGGGTGTAGTGATTGCCCGGCGCAAGGGTTAACGCGGGTGAGGACGTTTCCAATTCGTAGAACGGGCCCAGTGGCGGTTTGCCGGGAGCGGGCGGGCCGTCGTTGTAGCTGTTGATCACGTCCCCCTTGAACGGCTCGCGCTGAATCTCCCACATCGAATTCACGTAGTTCGTCGCGTCGGCTGGCCGTGTGTACTGAACCAGCGTGAGCACGTGACCGGCAGCGTCATAGCTGCCGGCAATCGGAAGCGCGCGCGACGGTGGCAGGCCGATCTTGCTTCGATACTGACCGTCTCCCCGGAAGTAGAGCATTGGTGGCTTCACGATCAAGCGATCGCCAGGGACCTTCCCGAAATACGAATCGTTGACGACCGGACCGGATCCCGCTGTGTTGTAGGGAATCGCGATGGTTGTCGAGGCCGACGGCGTGAGCTGTCCGAGTATCCAGATTGAGACCAGGCCAGACTCCGGCGTCCACATGTTGCGGCCCGCGTTCGTGACCGTGTTCGAGGATTCGAACGCAACCGTTTGTACACCGTTCCCCGGGGCGGTGCCGAGAGTCGTGGCGATTTCGATGTCGTTCAGCACCTTCACTGTCCGCTCGACGTCGATATCGAACGGTGTGCCGGAAAAGTTGACGAGGCTCATTCGCTTTCGAAAAGCAACCGACGTCGGCGACTGACTGCTGATGTCCCAGGCACCCCAGTCAAAGGGTTCCGGCACCTGCCAGTGATCGAGGTCGAACGGATCGCCCTTCTTGAAGTACAGCGAATACTGCCCGCCTTCGGGCCCGAGCCAGAAACGATCTTCGCCGCCGAACACGTTCATGTGCGGCTGCCGCTCAACGGACGCGATCGCGGCACGGCCGAGCCATCCGAAGCTGGGTGACTCGCTGCCGCCGGTCGTGCTCGTCATCACCCGACCCTGATACGTTGGAGCCACCGCAACCTGCGCGGCGCCTCCGGTCAGCAGGACGATCTTCGTGTGCTGGTTGAGGAATGCGAGATCGGATTGAAACGGATTCATCTTCGCGATCGGCGCTGCCGATTGCGCGGCCGGTGCTTCGGGTCTGCAGGCGCCGAGCGCCACGCATGCCACGACACACATCAACGCGTGAAATCGCATCACCGCAGGTGTGGGTGAGGAAGAACGCAAATTCAGCCGCGCTGAACGCCCAGTTTCTTCAGGACCTCGTCCGGGCATCCCTTCCACTCGGGAACGACCGTGTTGCCGATGTATTGGAGATCCTTGATGCCCATCTTGCTGGTCCAGAATCCGCTGGCAGTCAGATCGCGGAACATGTTGAAGAACGCCACGCCGTGTGACATGCCGGGCGTCGTCTTCGACGGCCACGAGATGTCATCGAGCACCTTCGTCCGCTCATCGTCCGTGCAGTTGACGAACATCTTGTCGTAGCGGCTGGTGCACTCACGATCGAGCCACGCCAGGCCACCGCGCATCGCGGTCTGCCGGCCAGGCTGATCGACCATCATGAAGTCCATGAATTCCGGAACCCCGGCGTCGGTCGCGTTGCCCGAGCGTTCGTCTTTCGGGATGATGATGTTGGCCAGCATCCCGATAGTGGCCCACTCGTGCGCGTTGAAGAACTTCGGCTTGAATAGCGTCCCTGTCTTCTGTGCCGTCGCCTGGGCCGCCTGCGCATGAGTGTGCGCCTCCTGCGCCTCGGCGTCAGTCCACGTGAAGGCGACCGCGGCCGGGGCGGCGGTCAGCATCTGGAGAATCGTTCGTCTGTTCGTTTCCATGTTCAATCCCTAATCACTGATCACTAATCCTTGAATCCCGATCCTCGAATCCCTGATCCGCGAATCCCCGAATCCCCGAATCCCCGAGCCGCTAAACAGTCCCCGCGCGTCGCGCATCAGCGATGAATTCAGCCGTGCGCATCGACAGCGCGAGAATCGTCCACGTGCAGTTCTTGTCGGCCTGCGACGGCAGCGGGCCGCCGTCGGCGACGAACACGTTCTTGACGTCGTGCGCCTGGCAGTTCTTGTTCAGCACGGACGTCGACGGATTGCTCCCCATCCGCGTCACACCAACCTCGTGAATGATGCGGCCGCCGGCGGCGATCCCGTATCCATCTTCCTTCGACGGCATCGGCGAGGTCGGCGTCCCGCCCATTTCCTGGACGATCGCGCGGAAGGTTTCCTGCATGTGCTTCACCTGGTTCAACTCGTAGTCGCTCCACTTGAAGTGAAACCGAAGCACCGGGATGCCCCACTTGTCGACGACCGTCGGATCGATCTCGCAGTAGCTGTCGGGGTTCGGGATCATTTCTCCGCGGCCTGCGAAGTTGACGGTCGCGCCATATAGCCGGCGGTAGTCGTCTTTCAGCCCCTTCCCGTATCCGCCGAACGCGTGCGGCTGGCCGGCCACTTCCACGCTGGTGAAATTGTGGATGCCGGAGCCAAAACCCGCGTTCGGCATGCGGCGTCCGCCGCCGAGCTCGATGTGATAGCCGCGCGGGAAATCGAGCTTCTTGTTATCGAGCCACCAGGGCGTGTACAGGTGCATGCCGCCCACGCCGTCCTCGTTGTGCGGCGTGCCGTCCATCAGTTTCGGGATGAACCCGGTCACGCTGGCCCCGGTCGAATCCATCAAGTACTTGCCGACGGTGCCGCTCGAATTCGCGAGCCCCTGCGGGAACCTCGACGACTTCGAATTCAGCAGCAGACGCGCCGATTCGCACGCGCCTCCCGCCACGACGACGATGCGGGCGCGGACGTGGTTGTCGCGGGCCGTGGCCTTGTCGACGTAGGTGACGCCGTTGGCGAGACCCGTGTCGTCGACGGTGATCTCGCGCGCCATGGCGCTCGGGACAATCTTCAGTCGGCCGGTCTTCAGCGCCGGTGGAATCAGCACCGATGGGGACGAAAAATTCGAGTGGGTCGCGCAGCCGCGGCCGCACTGCGAGCAGTAGTGGCACGCCCGTCGTCCGTTGAGCGGTTTGGTGAGAATCGACAGCCGCGACGGCACGCACGGGATGTTGAGCTTCTCGGAAGCCTGCTTGATCAGCAGCTCGTAGCACCGCGGCTCCGGCGGCGGCAGGAAGAACCCGTCCGGCTCGTTGGGAAAGTTCGGCAGGTTCGTGCCGAAGACGCCGATGAATTGATCGATCTTGTCGTAGTACGGCTTCAGCTCGTCGTAGCTGATCGGCCAGTCGTCGCCGAGGCTGTCGAGCGACTTGCGCTGAAAATCGTGCGGCCCGAATCGCAGCGAGATACGTCCCCAGTGATTCGTGCGGCCGCCGAGCATCCGCGATCGAAACCAGTCGAACTGGTTTCCCGGCGCGGACGTATACGGCTCGCCCTCGAGCGTCCATCCGCCGAGCGCCGCGTCGAACTCGCCGAACTGCCGCTCTGGAATCGCCGCGCCTCGCCTTGGCGTGTCGTACGGCCACTTGAACATCGCTGAATCGGTGGCCGAGTCCCACATCGGACCCGCTTCGAGCATGACGACGTTTGCACCCGCCTGACTGAGCACCATGGCGGCCATACCGCCGCCGGCGCCGGACCCAATCACGGCGACGTCGTAAATTGTCCGATTACGAATAATCTGCATGTAACCCCCCGGCTGTGCGGCAGGCTACGTCGGTCGGCGGGCGGTGTCAAGAAACGCGGCGGATGACCGGCGTCTCGGGCGGCCACATCTGCAGCTGAACCGCGGTGCCCGTGGGCGGGGGAGGCGTGGCGCGCCACGGCGGCGACGCGATCAGCACGGTTGCGGCGGTGACGTCGACCGGCTTCGAAAAATAGAAGCCCTGCACGTACTCGCAGCCAATCGCGCGGAGCCACTCGAGCTGATCGAGCGTTTCCACTCCCTCCGCCACGACGTCCATGCCCATGTTGTGCGCGATGCCGGCGATGACCCGCACCATCTCCGAGCCGTCGTCGAGGCCGATCCGGCTGACGAACGACCGATCGACCTTGACCGTCTCGACCTGGAGCCGATGGAGGTAACTCAACGACGAATAACCGGTGCCGAAATCGTCGAGACTCCACGCGACGCCGAGGGCCTGCAGCCGCCGAAGCGTGCGTTGCGCCCGTCCGAAGTCGCCGAGGAATGCGCTCTCGGTGATTTCCAGTTTCAGATGGGAGGGCTGAAGCCCTGACTCCTCGAGGACGGCCTGGACCACGCCAACCAGGTCATCGTCGGCAAACTGCTTGCTGGAGACGTTGACGCACATGATCCGCGGCGCCGCCGAGCCGAATCGCTTCTGCCAGGCGACCATCTGGCGGCATGACTGCGCCAGCACCTGCCGGCCAATGAGCACGATCATTTCCGTGTCTTCGGCGATCGGAATGAAGTCGGCTGGATCGATGAAGCCGTGGGTGGGATGGCGCCAGCGCACCAGCGCTTCGAACCCGGTGAGCATGCCGCCTCGCGTGGCTACGATCGGCTGGTAGTACACCTCGAACGCGCCGCGTTCGATCGCCTGGCGCATGTCGGTCTCGACGCGTAACCGCGAGACGGCGCGGTCGCGCATGCCGGTGTCGAACAGCTCGCAGCCGGTCGCGCTGTCTTCCTTGGCACGATGGAGCGCGATCGCCGCGTCCCGCAGGACGTCCTCGGGATCCTGGTATCCCGTACGGCTCATCGTGATGCCGGCGCTGGCACTGACGAACACATCGTGCCCTTCGACGACGAAGGGTTTGTGCAGCGCCTCGCGCAGGCGTTCAGCCACGCGTATGGCGTCGCTCGCATCGTGGATGTCGTCGAGAAGGACGGTGAACTCGTCGCCGCCAAGACGCGCGAGCGTAAACCCGTGGCCACCCTGCGTGATGGCGTCGTTCGCGCGGACCCATGCCTGGAGCCGATGGGCCACTTCGACCAGGAGTCGATCCGCAAGCGCCAGCCCGAGGCTGTGGTTCACGGTCTTAAAGCGGTTCAGCCCCAGAATCACCAGCGCAAACTGGTAGTCGCGCTTGCGCGAGCTGCGCCTCATCGCCCGGTCGAGGAGGTCGAGGAACAGAACTCTGTTCGGCAGACCGGTCAAGCCGTCGGCCAACTTGGCTTCCGTGATGTCCGTGAGCGAACCGGCAAATCGAGTCGCGACGCCCGCCTCGTTTCGTATTGCCGCGGCGCGGCACAGCACCCATCGGTAGGTGCCATCACGGTGACGCAGCCGGTGTTCGCTCTCGTAGTGGCCTGTTCCGCGCGCGATGTGTTCGGCGACCGTCTGGCGAACCCGCGTCCAGTCGTCCTGGTGCAGACGGTCCAGCCACTCATCAGGCGTGACGCCAATGTCTGACGCGTCGTAGCCGAGCATCGACTTCCAGCGCGGCGACCAGTAGACCTCGTTGGTCGTCAGGTTCCAGTCCCACAATCCGTCGTTGGCGCCGTTCACCGCGAGCGTGTAGCGCTCCTGGCTCTCGCGCAGGCTCTCAATCACACGCTTGTGAGAGAGGTGAGTGCCAATCCGTGCAAGTGCAACCGGACAATCGATTGGTTTCGTCAGGTAGTCGTTGGCGCCAAGCCTGAAAGCCTCGACCAGGTCGGGCCCGTGCGTTCTCGCGGTCAACATGATGACCGGCAGGTCAGTCTGGGTGCGGTGGGTGCGGATGTGCGTGAGGACTTCGAGACCGGTCATCCCAGGCATCTCGATGTCGAGCACTATGAGATCGAACCCGCGCGTATGGATAAGCGACAGCGCTTCCTGACCGTCTCCCGCGCTTTCGACCTCGTACTGCTGCAGCCTTAACAGACACGCCAGCGCGTCTCTGTTCAACTCGTTGTCGTCGACGACGAGGATGGACGCGCCGGTGGCGGCGCGAGTGGTGAGGTCCATGCGAGGCCCGCGTCGGCTGTGCAAGCGGTACGCCCTCGAACAGGCAATTCGACTTCCTCGACTAAGTACCACCGTGACAGTCGCTTGCCCGATGATGCTCGAAACCCGCCGTGTGCGCGTCGATCACAAAGTTGATCGATCTCGGCACAAACCGCGCATTTTTGCAGGTCGGATCGCGAAACTGTTGCCGGCGATGCCGTCGCCTGCTAGATTCCGGACCGCAATGGCGCCACGAATCAGCGTCTTTCCGAAATTTCAGTTCGATGAGTTGGTCGCCGGGACGTACCCGTTCGAGCAATGGATCCGTGACGCCGCCGGACTTGGCGGCGAGGGTATTGAGCACTACGACGGGTTCTTTCACAGCCTCGCTGCCACCGACGTCGATCCGATTGCCCGACTGCTCGACGAGACCGGCCAGACGACATCCATGATGTGTTTCTCGCCGGACTTCACCCATCCCGATCGCGATGAACGGCTCCGTCAGGTCGAACGGCAGAAGGCCGCGATCGACCTGACCGAGCGCCTCGGCGCCCGGCATTGCCGGACGCTCAGCGGACAGCGATATCCGGGCCTCTCGCGAATCGACGGAATAGCCAGAACCCTCGAGGGGATTCGGCGATCGCTCGAGTACGCCGAGCGGCATAACGTCGTGCTGTGCATGGAGAATCACTACAAGGACGGGACGTGGCGCTATCCCGAGTTTGCGCAGCCCGAGGACATCTTTCTGGAAATCATCGAGCAGATTGATTCGCCGTATTTCGGCGTCCAGTACGACCCGTCGAACGCGTTCGTCGGCGGCTTCGATCCGGTGAAGTTTCTCGAAAAGGTTCGTCACCGCGTCGTCACCATGCACGCGTCCGAC
>Ga0070664_100001166_pt1 | contig 20856 bp, 10 predicted proteins | sample KBSC73metaG_FD_65863 | JGI IMG/M metagenome (GOLD analysis project Ga0070664, IMG submission 65863) | Corn rhizosphere microbial communities from Kellogg Biological Station, Michigan, USA - KBS C7-3 metaG | ecosystem: Host-associated > Plants > Roots > Rhizosphere > Soil ... | reverse complement strand
CGGGACGGAGCGCCGTCGGCGATCGCACGCACCATGTCGTCGAGCCGCACGACCTCGAACCGCTTCGCCAGCCACGCCAGACCAGCCTCGAATGCGCTCGCCGACAGCTCGCCGAGGCCGACGCCGTGGAACATGACGATGCGGCGAGCGGGCTGCCGCTGCGAAAGCCAGGTCGACGCGCCGGTGACGAGCGCTGCCGCGTGCAGCGGCTTGACCAGCCCGGCCTTGAGGATGGTCATGATCGGCTCGCGCGCGCCACGGCGCAGACGGCGCGACCGTCGCAGACGAGCGCCTGCACGACGACCTCGGCGGATTCGATCCGCAACGTTCGCTCGCTGAGGCAGATGCCGGCATCGATCGATGCCGGGTCGATGTTCAGCCCGACGCCGACGGCCTTGAGGCACGCCTCCTTGCGGGTCCAGCCGACGAGAAACGCGAGGTCGCGCGCGCCGGGCGCGAGCGATTCGATCGTCCACCGCTCGCCGGCGCTGAAGTGGCTTCGCACGACGACGTCGAGGTCCAGCGTCGGGCGCAACACTTCGACGTCGACCCCGACCTCGCCGTCGTCGGCGGTGCCGATGAGCACGACGTCACCGCTGTGGCTCAGGTTGAAGGCGCACGGGTGGTCGACGAGGTGTGGCTTGCCGTTCGGATCGGCTGCGATCGACAGCGCGGCAGCGGAGATTCCCGTCCGCGAGGCGAGCAACCCGCGCAGCAGGCGGTGTGCGGCGAGATAGCGACGACGGTCGCGGTCGAAGACGAAGCGCGCTGCGCGCGCACTCTCGGTCTCGTCGAGCGCGATTGACGCGTCGTCGACTCCGGCGTCGAGGTCGGCGATCCAGAGGTCGATCGCAAGCGGCGAGCCGAGGTGTCGCAGTCCCGGAAGCGCGTCCGCTGGGCGGGCCACGCCGTCTGCGCGGCCATCGTGGCGGGAAGGCAGAGCCGAGGCCATGGCCTCCGTCAGCGTGACGAAGCGGCACCGGACGCGGGCCCTCGAAGCGAAGCGGTTTCAGCCATGCTCGGAAACCGGTTCGCTGACCTGCAGGTACTTGCCCGGTCGGCTCGGGTCGTCGACGAACCACGCCGGGTTGCCCGCGCTGTCGTGTCCCTTGCGGGCGTGCAGCCGCGGCGGCGAAGGTTCGGCGAGGACGGGCGCGGGTAGGAAGGTCGCGGCCTGCATCTCCTCGAGCGTGGCGCGAAACGCCTTGACCACGTGTTCGAGGTCGGCATCGGAGTGCGCCAGCGTCATGAAGCAGGGTCGCCCCTCCCAGATGTGCACGCCACGATCGCGCATCGCAGCGAAGAAGACGCCTGCGAGCGGCAGCCCCGGCGCGAAGTTGATGCAGAACCACGACGAGAAGTGCTCGATATGCACCGGCGCTTCGAGCTCGCCCGCGACCGCGCGCAAGGTCTCGACGAATTCCGTCGTGCGCAGGTTCAGGCCTCGCTGCAGGTCGGGGCCGCGCTGCTTCAGCTCGAGCAGCACGGCGCGCGCGGCAGCGAGCGCGAGCGGATGGCGAACGAACGTTCCGGCGAAGAACGTGACACCAGCCTCGGGCGCTGAATCGTCGCCATAGCGCCAGCGACCGCCGTCGAGTGCATCGAGATATTTCGCGCTGCCAGCGACGATGCCGATCGGAAGGCCGCCGCCGATGACCTTGCCGTACGTCGCGATGTCGGCGCGGACGCCGAACACGGTCTGGGCGCCGCCCGGATGGACGCGAAAGCCGGTGACGACCTCGTCGAAGATGAGCGCGGTCTCGCTCGCCGTCGTGATCCGGCGCAGCTCGTGCAGGAACTCGCGCGGCTGCAGCTCGGGCCGGCGGCTCTGTACCGGTTCGACGAGCACCGCCGCGAGCTGCGGACCCATCGTCCGGATCGCCTGCAACGTCTCGGCGGTGCCGTAGTCGAGGACGACGATGTTGTCGGCCATCGCCGACGGGATCCCCGGCGCGATCGGCGCCGAGCGAATGCCGCCGCCGGAGCGGACAGGCCGCACCAGGACCTCGTCGAAGACGCCGTGGTACGCGCCGGTGAACATGACGATCGTGTCGCGTCCCGAGACCGTCCGTGCGACCCGGATCGCCGCCGTCACCGCCTCGGAGCCGGTGCTGCAGAACGCGGCGCGCTCCATTCCGACCATTTCGCAGACCATCTGCGCGACCTCGCCGGCGAGCGGCGTCTGCGGACCGATCTCGATGCCGGCGTCGAGTTGCTTCTTGACGGCGTCGCGAACGAAGTCGGGGTTGTGGCCGAAGAACGTCATTCCGAAGCCGTTGGTGACGTCGACGTACTCGTTGCCGTCGACGTCCCAGAGTTTCGCGCCCGCGGAGCGCACGGAGACGATCGGATAGACCATTTCCTTCCATGCCGATCGGAATCCGGCCGCCGACCGCGGGTCGGACAGGTGCGGCCGATTGGCGTCGGCGGCGCGCTTCGACCCTGGTGTCCTGCCGTTGTAGCGCGCGATGAAGTCGGCGAGGTTGCGTTCCTGCAGGGGAGTGATGTCGCCGGCGAGCGCCTTTGCAGGGGGCCGGTAGGGGCCGAACGCGGCCACGGGCTGAGGGTCGGGCTGCGCGGCCGATGCCTGCGCGCCCGCGCTGCCGTTCGCGGCCGGAAGCGATACCTCGGGCTCGACGTTCGTCGTCGTCGCTATTGCCGCCAAACGCTCGGGGTCGTCCGCGCCGGCGCTCGTCGGCAGCACGCGTTTCCCCCCGAGGATCTCGAGCTGCCGCGTGATGATCGCGAGCTGCTGCGCGAAGATGGCAGCGAGCGAGCCGGGATCGGCGCTCGCGTCCGCGCCGCCGCCGTCGGCGGTCATCGCGACCGCGGGTGCCGGTGCGATCGCAAGCACGGTATCGGATGCCATTGACGACGCTATCGCCGCAGCTGGTTCACTTGCCGGCGAGGTCGGCGCGGCCGGCAACAGGGGCTCGAGTCGCGCCGCCAGCGCGGCGATCGTCGAGCAGTCCTCGAGCAACGCGCGCACCGGAATCTTCGCGCCGAACTGCTTCTGGATCGCGGTGCTCGCCTGAGTGAGGAAGAGCGAATCGAGACCGAGCTCGAGAAACCCGGCGCTCGGCAGCAGCGCCGACCGGTCGATTCCGGACAGCTTCGCGAAGAGCTCCTGCAGGTTGGCGATCAGAGTCGCCGAACGGTCCTGTTGCATGACGGTTTCACGCGTTGGTCGTGATGGAGGAGGAGACAGGGCAGACGGCTTGCTCGTGACGTCGAGGCGCGGCACAGGGACAGCTGGCTTCGCCGCGGCAGCAGCGGGGTGCGGCGCCGCTCCCCGTTGGCCGGCGGGCTCGATCCAATGACGGCGGCGCGCGAACGGATACGTCGGCAACGCGAGGCGCCGGCGCGCGCCGGCGCCGTGGATGCTGGCGGGATCGATGGCCACACCTCGCGTCCAGAGCTGGCCTGCGGCGCCGAGCAGGCACTCGAGGTCGGCGCTGAAGTCCTGTGCCGGATGCAACGAGGTGACGATCAACTGCTCCGGATCGCGCGCCGCGTGCTGCATCGCCAGGCTCTTCAACGCCTGGCCCGGACCGACCTCGACGAGCGCGAGCGTCTTGCCGATCAGCTGGCCGATGCCGTCCATGTAGCGCACCGGCTCGCGCAACTGCCGCGCCCAGTACGTCGCGTCGGTCGCCTCCTCGTCGGTGATCGGCTTGCCCGTCAGGCTCGAGATCCAGTGCAGCGTCGGCGCTTTCCGTCGCGTTGCCTTCACCAGCTCGATGAATGGTTCGACGACCGGCTCCATCATCGGCGAGTGGAAGGCGTGCGACGTCGGCAGCACGTGGGTCGCGATGTCGCTCGCCTTGAGAGCCGCGGCGAGCGCGCCGATCGCTTGGTGGTCGCCCGAGACGACGGTCACCTTGGGCGCGTTCATCGCCGCGATCGACGTCCGATCGTCGAGCCGGCCTTCGAGCTCGCTCGCCGACGCGCGCACGACGAGCATCGCCCCCGGCGGCATCGATTGCATGAGCCGCGCTCGTCGCGCGAGCAGCGCGAGCGCGTCGTCGCGCTCGAAGGTCCCGCCGACGCACGCCGCGACGTACTCGCCGACGCTGTGGCCGATCAGCGCTCGGGGCCGGATGCCCCACGAGAGCCACAGCTGGGCGAGCGCATGCTCGATCGCGAACAGCGCCGGCTGCGTGATCGCGGTCTGCGTCAGCTGCGCCTGCGCCTGCGCGACGTCGTCGGTTGCGGGATAGAGCACGGCGCGCAGGTCGATGCCGAGGAACTCGCGCAGCACCTCGGCGCACGCGTCGACCTCCTCGCGGAAGCGCGCTTCGGTCTCGTAGAGCCGTCGACCCATGTTCACGTACTGCGCACCCTGGCCCGGGAACATGAAGCCGACACCGACGTCGGCGCCGCCGAATGCGCTCTGATGCACGCGCTTCGGATCGCCGGCCGCGAGCAGGGCGATGGCGTCGTCGCGACTGCGACACACCAACGCACGGCGATGCGCGAACGCGCGCCTGCCGACGTGCAGGGTGTGCGCGACGTCGCCGAGATCGCCGGCATCGCTCTCGAGATGCGCCCTCAGGCGGGCGGCCACGCGGTCGAGCGCTTCGGCGTCGCGCGCGGAGACGAGCAGCAGCTGCTCCGCACGCCCGGCCGGCGTCGCTTCGGAACTGCGCGGCGCTTCCTCGAGCACGACGTGCGCGTTCGTCCCGCCGACGCCGAACGAGCTGACCCCGGCACGGCGCGGCGTCGCCCCGGCTGGCCATTCGCGCCGCTCGGCGTTGACGAAGAACGGCGTGTTCTCGATGTCGAGCTTCGGGTTGGGTTCGCGGAAGTTGAGACTCGCCGGAAGGATCCGATGGTGCAGCGCGAGCGTCGTCTTGATCAGGCCCGCGACGCCCGCCGCCGCGTCGAGGTGACCGATGTTGGTCTTCAGCGATCCGATCGCGCAGTAGCCGTTGCGGCGTGCGCCGCCGGCGCGAAACGCCTGCGTCAGCCCGGCGATCTCGATCGGATCGCCAAGCGCGGTGCCCGTGCCGTGCGCTTCGACGTACGAGATCGTGTCGGGGTCGATTCCGCCGAGCGCCTGTGCCGCGGCGATCACCTCGGCGTGGCCGTCGACGCTCGGCGCCGTGAAGCTGACCTTCGAGCTGCCGTCGTTGTTCAGCGCGGCGCCCTTGATCACCGCGTAGATCGTGTCGCCGTCGGCGAGCGCGTCGCGCAGACGACGCAGCACGACGACTCCGAGGCCGTTGCTGAACACCGTCCCGTTTGCGTCGCGGTCGAACGCGCGGCAATGCCCGTCGGGCGAGAGGATCGAGCCTTCTTGGTACAGATAGCCGGACTCCTGCGGGACGTTCACCGACGCGCCGCCGGCAAGCGCGAGGTCGCACTGGTACGACTGCAGGCTCTGCACCGCCGTGCACACCGCGACGAGCGAGGTCGAGCACGCCGTCTGGACGTTCAGCGCCGGGCCTTTGAGGTCGAACTTGTACGCCAGGCGCGTCGCCATGTACTGGTTCTGGTTCGCCATCTGCGTCGTCAGCAGGCCCACGGTGTCGGTGACGTCGCGGCGCGATTGCAGGTTGTTCTGGTAGTACGTGTTCGTGGTCGCGCCAGCGAAGACGCCGATCGGCCCGCCGAAGCGCTTCGGGTCGACCCCCGCGTGCTCGAGCGCTTCCCACGCGGCTTCCATGAAGAGCCGCTGCTGGGGATCGAGGATCGCCGCCTCGCGCGGACTGAAGCCGAAGAACTGCTCATCGAACTCGTCGATGCCGGCGAGGACGCCCCGCGCGCGCACGTAGCCCGGCTCGGCGCGCACGTCCATGTCTTCCGGGTGCGCCGGCTTCAGCTCGTCGGCTTCGAATTGACGGATCGTCTCGCGGCCGGCAACAAGGTTTCGCCAGAGCTCGGCGACGTCGCGTGCACCGGGAAAGCGCCCCGCCATGCCGACGATGGCGATTCCCTCGAGCGGATCGTAGGCGTCCGAATAGCTCATGATGGGCGTCTCCCGGCGAGCGTGCGCTGGCGCGCCTGCGCTTCGCGTTGTCGCCTCGCGCGCTCCGCGGCAGTCGTCGCCGCTGCGTCGCCCGCGCTGCCGCCATTCAGGTGGTGAGCAAGCGAGCGGACCGTCGGGTACTGAAGCAGCGCGACGATCGGCAGGCTTCGCCGCAACCGGTCCTGCAGGCGCGCGTGGGCCTGCACGAGCAGCAGCGAATGGCCACCGAGGTCGAAGAAGTTGTCCTCTACCGAGATCTGCTCGATGCCGAAGAGATCCTGCCAGACGGCGGCGACTTCGAGCTCGAGCTGGCTCGCTGGCGGCAGCACGATGTCATTGCGCTGGCTCGGCCGCGCCAATGGCGCCGCGCGCGCCGATCCGCGCGAGCTCGCCGGCAGCAGCGACGCAACGTCGCCGACCGTCGGCGCCTCCAAGGTCGCGAGCTCGCACAACGCCGCCAGTGCGGTCGTCAGGTCTTCGCCGAACTGCGAGACTGTCGCACGCGCGAACCGTCCCGGCTTGAAGAGGAAGCGCAGGCGCAGCTCGTCACCGACCGAGACCGCAAGCGTGAGCGGATAGTTGGTCGCCTCGGGCGCGCGCAGCAGCGTGCTGCGGACGTCAGCCCCGATCGTGCGCGCAGCGGTATCGACCTGGTAGTTCTGGAAGACGACGAGGCTTTCGAACAGGCGAAGCCGCCACGGGATCCCGCTCCAGCGCTGGATCTGCTCGAGCGACGCGTGCTGGTGCTCGGCGAGAGCGAACTGCAGCTGCTGGACGTCGACGAGCCACGAGCCCAGCCTGGCCGCCCTATCGACCGCGACGCGGACCGGCAGGTTGTTCACACAAGGCCCGACCATGTGCTCGATGCCGTCGATCTCAGCCGGGCGGCCGGAAAACGATGCGCCATAGACGACGCCCGTCGCGTCGCTGTAGTGGGCGAGAAGAAGCGCCCAGGCGCTCCCCAGGATCGTGCTCGGCGTCACGCGCAGCCGCTTCGCGACGGCGAGCAGGCGGCCGGTCGTCGCCGCCGGCAGCGTCACGACGATCTCGTCGAACGGTTCGCCGGGCGATTCACCGCCGCGCGGTGCGCCCGTCGGCGTGCCGGCGGGCAAGGGGGTCGGCGCGGCGAAGCCGGCGAGCTGCGCCTTCCAGAAGCCCTCCGAGTCCGGAGCCGAGCGCGCCAGCCAATCGACATAGCGCCGGAATTGCAGTGCCGGCCGGGGGAAAGGCGCGCGTCCACTCGCGAGCGCGGCGTAGCTGCGCGAGACGTCGGCGAAGACGACCGGCCACGACCAGCCGTCGATGCACAGGTGGTGCGTCGTCCAGATCAGGTGGTGCAACTCGTCGCCGATGCGACGCAGCGCGACGCGCATCAACGGCGCCTTCGCGAGCTCGAACGCGGCGCTCGCGTCTTCGGAGAGCAACTGTTCGAGGCGCTCCGACTGCTCGGCGGCCGTCAACGTACGCCAGTCTTCCTCCGACCACGGTAGCGCCGCCTCGAACGAAACGACCTGCAGCGGTTCCGACACGCCTTCGGAAACGACCGCCGTGCGCAGGATGGCGTGCCGCTCCACCACGGCCTCGATCGCGCGCCGCAGCAGCGCCGCGTCGAGGCGGCCGTCGAGCCGGAAGTGCCACTGCTCGAGGCCGAGGCCGGCCTGCGAAGCTTCCATCGCGAGGAACAGGCGCTGCATCGGCGTCAGCGGATAGGCGTCCTCGAGCGCCGGATAGCGCGCGCGCAGCAGCGCCAAGGCGGCGACGTCGAGACCGGCGAACGCGGACTCGACCGCGCTACGCGCGCGTTGGCGCGGCGTCGTCTCCGCGGCGGCGATCAGCTCGCGCAAGACCGCCATCGTGTCGCGCGCGACGCGCTCGATCGCTTCCTTCCCGCTCCGATCGGCGGCGTGATGCCAGCCGATCTCGAGTTCGCCGTCGCGCACCATCGCGACGACCTCGAGCGGATAGGCGCGCCGTGCGCGCGCGCTGCGCCACGCACCGGTCGACTCGCGTGCGAACGAGAAGATCGCCGAGTCGGCAACCACCGCGTCGAATTGACCGAGGTAGTTGAAGAGCACCGGCGACGCAGGCGCCGCGGCGAGGGCCTCGCGCACCGCCGGCTCGTCCGCGACGTAGCGCAGGAGGCCGTGACTGAAGCCGCGATCGGGGACGAGCCGCAGCTGTTCGCCGATCGACGCGACGGTCGCCGGCGCGTCGGCTGCGGGATCGACCCGCAGCGCGACCGGATAGAGCGATGTGAACCAGCCGACCGTCCGCGAGACGTCGATCGCATCGGAAACGTGCTCGCGGCCGTGGCCCTCGAGGTCGATGCGCAGCGTCGCCGCGCCCGTCCAGCGTTGCAGCGCGCGGCAGAGCGCGGTCAGCAGGACGTCGTTGATCTGGCTCTCGAACACGGCCGGGAGCCGCTGCAGGAGCGCGCGCGTCTCGTCGCGCGAGAGTCGGGCCGTGACCGTGCCGCCGTCCCCGACGACCGCGTCGGCGAGACCCGGCAGGACGAGCGGCGGCGTGGCGGCGATCGCGCGCCAGTGGTCGAGCGAACGCAGCACCTGCGGACGTTGCGCATGCTCTTGCAGCGCGCCCGCCCATTCCTGCAGCGACGAAGTCTTGGCCGGAAGCGCGGCCGGGCGGCCGATCGCCGCGGCGATGTAGAGCGTTTCGAGGTCCTCGCGCAGCAGTCGCCACGAGACGCCGTCGACGACGAGATGGTGCGCAGCGAGGAGCAGCCGACCGTGCATTCCCTCGCCGAGCCGGAAATGGACAGCGCGCAGCAGCGGTCCTTCGGCAAGCCGGAACGACGCCTGCACTGCCGACGAATGGCGCTCGATCGCAGCAGGCAGCTCGGCTGCGGCCACCGTCGACAGGTCGATCGCCACCGCAACGCCCGCCGCATCGTCGCTCTCGTAACGCTGCGTCCACTCGCCGTCGTCGCCGCGGCGGTAGCGAAGCCGCAGCGCGTCGTGATGCGCGACGAGGCCGCGCACCGCGGTCGCGAGCGCAGAAGTCGAGAAGTCCGCCGGCACTTCGAACAGGAACGCCTGGTTCCAGTGCTGCACGTCGACGAGCTCCTGCGCGAAAAACCAGCGCTGGATCGGCGTCAGCGCGACTTCGCCGTCGATCGGCGCCGACACGCTCGGTACGGCTGCCGTGGCGACCCGAACGACTTCGGCGAGCTCGGCGACAGTCGGCCACGCGAAGATGTCCCTCGGCGTGAGCTTCAGCCCGTGCTGACGGCAGCGTGCGATGACCTGGATGCTGAGGATCGAGTCGCCCCCGAGCTCGAAGAAGTGGTCGTCGACGCTGACGCGGTCGACGCGAAGGACGGCCTGCCAGACCGCTGCGATCGTCGCCTCGACCGCGTTGCGAGGCGCGACGTGCGGCCGCGCGCGATCGGCGGCAAGCGCGGTGGGAGCCGGCAGCGCGTTGCGGTCGAGCTTGCCGTTTTGCGTCAGCGGCAGCACCGGGATCGGCACGAAGTGCGCCGGCACCATGTAGTCGGGCAGCTGCCTGCGCAGCGCGTTGCGCAGCTGCTCGACGAGCTCGGCGCTGTCCGCATCGCTGACGAGATACGCGACGAGGCGCCGGTCGCCGGTGTTGTCCTCGCGCGCGATGACGGCCACCTGGCGAACTCGCGCATCCTGCGCGATCGCCGCCTCGATCTCGCCGAGCTCGATGCGGAAGCCGCGGATCTTGACCTGCTGGTCGATGCGACCAAGGTACTCGATGTCGCCGTCGTCGAGTCGGCGCGCGAGATCGCCGGTGCGGTACATGCGCGCGTCGGGGTCGGCCGCGAAGGGATCGCGCAGGAACCGATGCGCGGTGAGCTCGGGGCGATTGAGGTAGCCGAGCCCGACTCCGGCGCCGGCGACGAACATCTCGCCCGTGACGCCGATTGGCACCGGCTCGCCGTGCGGGTCGAGCAGGTAGACCCGCAGGTCGGGCAGCGGTACGCCGATGACGCTTCCCGCGCCACCCTCGAGGTCGGCGCGGCGGATCGGCCGGTAGCTGACGTGCACCGTCGTCTCGGTGATGCCGTACATGTTGACGAGCCGTGGCCGCTCGTCGCCGTAGCGGTCGAACCAGCCCTTCAGGCTCTGCACCTCGAGCGCTTCGCCGCCGAAGATGACGTAGCGCAATGCGAACCGCGGCGCAGCCCGGTCGCGAATCGCGCCGGTCAGCCGCCGGAACGCCGTCGGCGTCTGGTTGAGCACAGTGACGCGCTCGCGCACAAGCAGCTCCTGGAAGTCCTCGATGCTGCGAGCGACGTCGAGCGGTACGACGACGACGCGACCGCCGTAGAGCAGCGCACCCCACATCTCCCAGACCGAAAAGTCGAATGCGTACGAGTGGAAGAGCGTCCACACGTCGTGCGCGTCGAAGCGGTACCAGTCCTCGGTCGTGGCGAAGAGCCTCGTGACGTTGTGGTGCGTGACCTGCGCACCCTTCGGCGCTCCGGTCGACCCCGACGTGTAGATGACGTAGGCGAGGTCATCGGCGGTGCTCGCCGGCGCCGGGTTGCGTTCGGCATCGGTGGCAGCGTCGGCGTCGACAGGCTCGTCGAGGAAGACCTCGCGAATGCCGTCGAGTTCGCCCCTGCGGCTCGTCTGCGTCAGCAAGACGCGCACGCCCGAGTCGGCGAGCATGAACGCGACGCGCTCCCTGGGATAGACGGGGTCGAGCGGCAGGTACGCTCCGCCAGACTTGAGAATGCCGAGGATCGCGATCACGAGGTCGGCATCGCGCTCGGTGCGTAGTCCGACGAGCTGATTCGGAACGACGCCGAGCGAGCGCAGCCGGTGCGCGAGTGCGTTGGCACGGCGGTTCAGTTCGCCGTAACTCAGCTCGACGCGGCTGCTGTCGGCGGCAAACGCGGTCAGCGCGATCGCGTCGGGGGTGCGCGCAACCTGCGCCTCGAACAACGCGTGCAGCGTCGGGCCGCGCGGATGCGCCTGCACGCGCCTGTCGGCGCCGAGAAGCGCTGCACGCTCGCCCTCGCCGAGCATGGCGAGATCCCTGAGCTGCTTCACGTCGTCGCGCGCCAGGCCCGCGAGCAGCGTCGTGAGATGGCCGAGCATCCGCTCGATCGCGACGTCCGAGAACCGCTGCCGCGCGTACTCCAGCCGCACGAGCATCTCGTCGTCGCCGTATGCGACGACCGCGAGCGGATAGCTCGTCTGCCCGATGTACTCGAAGCTGCGTGTCTGCCACCGTCCCGCCGTCGCGCGGAGCCGGGCGTCGAGCGACTGGTGGTCGAAGACCACGAGACTTTCAAAGAGCGGCTTGCCGCGCCCGACCGAGCTCCATGACTGCACCTTGACCAGCGGCGCGTGCTCGAACGGTCGCATCCGCACGAGCGACCTGCGGAACTCGGTCAGCCATGGCACGAGCTCGAGCTCGCCGGCGACGTCCACGCGCACGGGCACCGTGTTGATGAAGAGCCCGACGTCGACCTTGCCGGAATCGAGCACCGGGCTGCGTCCGGCGCGCGTCGTGCCGAAGACGATGTCGGATTCGCCGCTGTAGCGATGCAGCAGGATCGCCCACGACGCCATCAGGAGCGTGTTGAGCGTGACGTCGAGCTCGATCGCGCGCGAGCGCAGCGCCGACGTCGTCTCCCTCGAGATCCGGCGCTGTCGCGCGCCGAACGCGGGTCGTTCGCTGCCCGGTGCGCGCGACGCCGCCGCAGGCGGCGGGATGCCGAACGGCGTCGCCGTATGGAAGCCCGCGAGGTGTTCGCGCCAGTGCGTCTCGGCAGGATGCAGGTCGAGCGAGTCCCGCCAGCGGATGTAGTCGCGGTACGCCGAAGGTTCGCCGAGGCGGGCGTCGTCGCCGCGCAGCAACGCGTCGTACTGTGCGAACACCTCGGCGACGACGCGCGCGAACGAGCGCCCGTCGAGCAGCGCGTGGTGGAACGTCCAGACGATGCGAAACGCCTCGTCGCCGAGCTTGGCGATGAACATCCGCATTACCGGGGCGTGCGTCAGGTCGAAGTTGCGCAGACGGTCGGCGGCGAGCTGCTCATCGAGCCGTGCCTGCGACTCGGCCGGCGCGAGCGCGCTCCAGTCGACGGTCTCGAGCGGAATCTCGATCGTCGCGACCACCTCCTGGCGGAACTCGGCGACACCCTCCCAGCAGAACCGCGTCCGCAGGATCGCGTGACGGCGCGCGATGGCTTGCCACGCCTGCATGAAAGCGGTCTCGTCGAGACGCTCGTCGAGCCGAATGACGATCTGCTCGATGTCGATGCCCGTCGACGCCTCCTTGATGGCGTGGTAGAGCATCCCGGCCTGGGTCGGCGACAGCGGGTAGGAGTCGACGGCGGCATTCATCCGATCGGCACTCTCACGTCGTGACCTCACGAGAACACGCGTCGCAGTCGATGCGCGGTGCGCCGCTGCGCACCCGCCACCGATCGGTGGCAAGGACGCGCGGCACTCCCTACGCGCCTCGAAGCAGCGCGGCGGCCCACGTCGCGTGCACGCGCGAGCGTGTGGGCCGTCTTGCGATGGCGATGCGATCTGCGGACAGCGGCGGCCCGCAGCGGAGCCCGGCCGGCGCGAACGCCGACCACTCCTTGCGGCCGCTTTCCGATGGCAGGAGTCTCAGAGCTCCCTCCCTGAGCGCGCCTCGACCAATGCTGTTGCTGGCGAGGCCACTGGATCCTTGAGCCCGGGGATGTTGGCAGGGTCGAGTCGAGTTCGGACCCCCGTGCTTGAGGGGGACGCGCGGGCGGCGAAGGGCGGCGGGGATGGATTGGCTTCGTCGTCCGATCTGCGGATCGCGCCGCGATCGCGTGGCTCGGCTCGAACCGGTTTCGTTCTAGACTGCCACGCACCGCATGGCCGTGTCGGGCCGAGCACGCGCCGGCCTCGACGTGGGCACAGGGATGGAGAGCAGGGAATGCAGATCGGAGCCGTCGGGCAGGGATGACTCCATTCATGTTTGGCCGCGCGGGCCGTCGACTGTTCGGCATCTTCCACGAGCGCGCTCCTGCCGCCCACGCTGGCGGCGCGGTGCTGGTCTGCAACCCCTTCGGCCAGGAAGCGATCCGTGCCCACCGGATGTTCCGCGTTCTCGCCGAGCGCTTGGCGCGCGCCGGCCACGACTGCCTGCGCTTCGACTACTTCGGCACCGGGGACTCCGCCGGCGACGACGAAGACGGCGATCTGGAGGGCTGGGTCGACGACGTCCTCACCGCGCACGTCGAACTCCAGCGGCGCTCGCGGACGTCGCGCCCGGCATGGGTCGCGCCGCGGCTCGGCGCCTCGATCGCCGTGCTCGCCGCTCGTCGCGTGCCGGCTCCTGCGCCCCGGCTCGTGCTGTGGGATCCGGTGATCGACGGCCGCGACTATCTCGCGCTGCTGCGCGACCGGCACGTCGAGTCGCTGGAGAGGTCGTACGGACTGCCGGACGCGACGTGGCGCCGGCGTCTCGAGGCCGATCCCGGAGCGTTCGCCGACGAGGCGATCGGCTTTGCGATCCCGGGCGGGCTGCGGCGCCAGATCGAGCGACTCGACGGCGCCGCGCTCTCGCCGCCGTCGGCAGGCGAGCTGCACGTCTTGGCACGTCCCGAAGACACTGTCGTCAGCGCGTGGCTGCAGAGCGTGACCGCGCGGGGCGGCGGCGTCTGCCACTGGCCGCTTTCGCATCACTTCGACTGGGCCGCGGCCGAAGCCATGAACACCACGCTCGTTCCGGCGCACGCGCTGGCCCGGATGATGGCGTCGATCTGTGAATGAGATGAGAGAGGACGTCGTCCAGCTCGGGCCGGGCAACCGGCTGATCGGCATCCTGACGACCCCGTCGACCGGCGCGCACGCCGGCGCTCCCGCTTGCCTGCTCATGAACGCCGGGATGATCCATCGCATCGGCCCGCACCGACTCAACGTCAGGATCGCGCGGGCGCTCGCCGGATCCGGGATCGCCACGCTGCGGCTCGACCTCTCGGGGGTCGGCGACAGTGCGCCGGCGGTCGCCGGCAAGCACTTTCGCGAGCAGGCCGTGCTCGACCTGAAGGCGGCGATGGATCATCTCGAGCAGCGCCTCGGCGTGCGCCGCTTCGTCGTCTTCGGACTGTGCTCCGGCGCGGCCAACGGCTACCGCCTCGCCCTCGACGATCAGCGCGTCGTCGGCACGCTCATGTTCGATGGGTTCTCGTATCCGACCTTCAGAACGCACCTGCTGCGTCGCTGGCGCCGCTTCCGTGCGCTCTCGTGGCGATCGCTCGCGCGCAAGATCCCGCAATGGCTCGCCCGCAAGCTGACGCCGACCGAGGCCGAATCCGACGGCAGCGAAGGCGAGATGGGCGATCCGACGCGCGAGCAGTTCGAGGAGGACATGAACCGCCTCGTCGCACGCGGTGTCGCGATCTATCTCGTCTACTCGGGAAGCTTCCTCGAGCACTACAACCACGCGAGCCAGATCCGCGATGCGTTTCCGAAGGCGGCGTTCCTCGACAAAGTGCGCTACGACTACATGCCCGACGTCGACCACACGGTCACGTCGCTGGCGGCGCAGGACAAGGTGGTCGGTGCCGTGCTGGAGTGGGTGCAGTCGGTCGCAGCGACGCGGGTCGAGGAACACCGCGTGCTCTCCGGATGAGCCGCGGACTGGCCGCTCGGCGTCGAGCGGTCGCGCGGCGGTCGCGCGCTGACTGGCGAGGATCAGGCGGACGGTCTGGGCTGGCTGTCGCCGAGAGGATGCGTTCGCTTGCTCGCTGGTTCGTCCTCGCGTGCGCGCTCGTGGCGCTGGCGTCGGCGCTGGCGTTGCGCTTTGCCGGCAACGCCAGTGTGTGGGTCGAGGTCGCGCGCTTCGTGCCGTACCCGGTGGTCGTCGCGCCGGCTGGCCTTGCGGTCACCCTGTCATGGCTGCTCGGCCGTCGCTGGCAGTGGCTAGCGCTCGCGACCTTTGCCTTGATCGCCACGCAGGTGATGGGCCTCGCGACCGGTCGCGCGCAGTCCGGCACTGGGCGATTCACGGTCATGACGTACAACATCAAGTCGTACCTCGCCGTGCGCAGGGCCGACGGCCTCGCGCGTCTCGCGTGGGAGATCGCACGCCACGATCCCGACGTCCTCGTGATGCAGGACGCGCAGGCGCTTACCTCCGCCCGCGCGGCACCGCTCCTGGTGGCGCTCGCAGGGCGGCAGATCCATCGCGAAGGCCAGTACCTCGTCGCCAGCCGCTTCCCCGTCGACGGCTGCACGGCGATCGACATGTCGCCGCCAGGCCAGGAGGAAACGTTCCTCCGTTGCACGCTCGAAATCCGCAACCGGCCGGTCGCGCTCTTCGCCGTGCATTTCGCCTCGCCGCGCGACGACACCTTCGGGACCGGACCAGAGCGCCTGCTCGACCGCGCCGGCTGGGAAGCCAACCTCGCGGACCGGTTGCTGCAGGCGCGTGCCGTCGCAACGGCGGTTGCCGCGGTGCGAGGACGCGTCATCGTTGCCGGCGACCTGAACGCGGCGGAGGACTCGCCGGTCGTCCGCCAGCTGCTCGACGCCGGACTGCGCGACGCCTTCAGCCACGCGGCGGTGGGCTATGGCTACACGTACGGCCACGCGCTGCTCGGCGCGTCGTTCCTGCGCATCGACCACATCCTGTTCGGCGGCGGCATCGGCGCGCGCAGTTGCGAGGTCGGCGACTCGGCGCCGTCGGAGCATCGGCCGGTGATCGCCGAGCTCTTCGTCGACGCCGACCGCCGAGGAGACGGCGGCTAGCCCGCTTGTCGCGCGCGCGGCGACTGTGCGACGTACCAGCGGGCCGCCTCCGCCATGCCGGCGCGGACGTCGTGGCTCGGCGCGTAGCCGAGCAGCCGGCGCGCCTTGCCGATGTCTGCGAGCGAGTGCCGGATGTCGCCGGCCCTGAAGTCCACGTAGCGCGGCGGCGCGACCTCGACCGTCGCGTCGACGTCGCTCAGCGCGTCGGCGAGGATCCGGTGCAGCTGCGTGAGCGTCGTCTGCTCGCCGACCGCGACGTTGTAGACCTGGTTCAGCGCCGCCGGATCGCCGACGAGCGCTGCCCGCAGGTTCGCCTGCACCGCGTTGGCGACGAAGCAGAAGTCGCGCGACGTCTCGCCGTCGCCGTTGATCACGCATGGCGTCCCCGCTAGCATCGCCGCGGCCCATCGCGGGATCACGGCAGCGTAGGGACCCTCGGGATCCTGACGCGCGCCGAACACGTTGAAGTAGCGCAACCCGATCGTCGCGAAGCCGTAGCAACGGGCGAACACGCCGGCATAGAGCTCGTCGACGACCTTCGTGACCGCGTACGGCGACAGCGGCCGACCGATCTGCTCTTCGACCTTCGGCAGCGCCGCCGAATCGCCGTACGTCGAGCTCGAGCCTGCGTAGACGACGCGCGCGACGCCAGCGTCGCGCGACGCGACGAGCACGTCGAGGAATCCGGTGGCGTTGGCGCGGTGGGTCGCGATCGGATCCGCGATCGAACGCGGCACGGAGCCGATCGCCGCCTCGTGCAGGACGATCTCGACGCCGCGGCACGCGTCGCTCAGTGCGACCGGATCGGCGATGTCGCCCTCGACGAAGCGGTGGCGCCGCCATGCATCGTCTCCGACCGAGCGTCGCACGTCGTCGAGGTTCGAGCTGTGGCCGGTCGCGAAGTTGTCCAGGCTCGTCACGTCCTGTCCTGCGGCGAGCAGTGCTTCGAGCAGATGCGATCCGATGAACCCGGCGCTTCCCGTGACCAGCCAGCGCCGCCGGCGTGCGGTCAATTCGGCAAAGAGAGGGGCCGGCGGCGTCACAGACGCCATACGTTGACGCCGCGCGCTCGCAGCGCGGCGGCGTCGGCGGTGCACTTGACGTCCGCGTAGACGCCTCCGGGGACGAGCCTGGAAGCGATCTTGTCGACCGGCAGCGCTCGCAGTGCCCGGTGCTGGACGGCAGCGACGATGGCGCCGGCGACGGGCAGCTCTTCCCACCGGACCAGCTCGACCCCGTATTCGGCACGGGCTTCGTCGGGCGACGCCACGGGGTCGTGGACGTGAACGTTCAGCCCGTAGGTCTGCAGCTCGCGGACGACGTCGATGACCTTCGAATTGCGCAGGTCCGGGCAGTCTTCCTTGAAAGTGAGACCGAGCACGATGGCGTGGCCGCCCCAGACCTTCTGCCCCCCGTTGATCATGCACTTCACCGTCTGCTCGGCGATGTACTTGCCCATGCCGTCGTTGATCCGGCGCCCGGCGAGGATCACCTGCGGGTGGTAGCCCAGCATCTCGGCCTTGTGGGTGAGGTAGTACGGATCGACGCCGATGCAGTGACCGCCGACAAGGCCGGGACGGAACGGCAGGAAGTTCCACTTGGTGCCGGCGGCGTGCAGGACCTCGTGGGTGTCGATGCCGATGCGATGAAAGATCAGCGAGAGTTCGTTGACGAGGGCGATGTTGAGGTCGCGCTGAGTGTTCTCAATCACCTTCGCCGCTTCGGCGACTTTGATGCTCTGTGCCTTGTAGACGCCCGCCTCGACGATGCTGCCGTACATTTCGGCGACGAGGTCGAGCGTGCGCGGGCTGTCGCCGGAGACGACCTTGACGATCGTCGTCAGCGTGTGTTCTTTGTCGCCCGGGTTGATGCGCTCGGGCGAGTAGCCGACGAAAAAGTCCTTCTGCCACTCGAGCCCAGAGTGCTGCTCAATGATCGGGATGCAGACCTCCTCGGTCGTGCCGGGATACACGGTCGATTCGAACACGACTGTCGCGCCGCGCTTTAGGTTCGAGCCGATCGTCCTGGTCGCGTTGACGAGAGGCGACAGGTCGGGCGTGTGAGCAGCGTCGACCGGTGTCGGCACCGCGACGATCAGGAAGTCGGCGTCCCTCAGCGCGGTGGGGTCAGTGGTCGGGAGCAGGCGGCTCGCCTGTCGGAACTCTTCGGCGCTGACCTCGCCGGTGGGGTCGTAGTGGCGGCGATACGCGGCGACCTTTCGCTCGGAGAGGTCGAAGCCGATCGTCGCGTACTTCTTGCCGAACTCGACGGCGAGCGGCAGGCCGACATAGCCGAGCCCCACCACCGCAACGATCCTCGCATCCGACTTCATTGACGGCTCTCCATGCGGCTCTTCCATCGCAGGTGGTTCTCGGTAAGTGCGACCCGGCGACGAAGATCGAGCGCGACCGAAAGACTGCGCGCGGCCGCGCCGTCGCCACGGCGCTTGGGGTCAGCGCGCGCCTCGGCCTGAAACCACGACGCCGACGGTCTGGAACAGCACGGAGATGTCGAGGACCAACGAGTGATTCTTGACGTAGTACAGGTCGTACTGGAGCTTTTCCAGCGCGTCTTCCATCGAAGCGCCGTACTGATAGCGCACTTGGGCCCAGCCGGTCAGCCCGGGCTTGACGGTATGGCGCAGCGCGTAGAACGGGATCTTCGCCGTGAGCTTCTCAACAAAGTAGGGGCGCTCCGGCCGCGGGCCGACGAGGCTCATCTCGCCCTTGAGGACGTTGAGCAGCTGCGGAAGCTCGTCGATGCGAAAGCGTCGGATGATCGCGCCGATACGCGTCACGCGGTCGTCCTTGGCGGAAGCCCACTGCGGCGTGCCGTTCCTCTCCGCGTCGAGCCGCATGCTGCGGAACTTCAAGATCGAGAAGATCTTGCCGTCCTGGCCGACACGCTCCTGGCGATAGAGCACGGGACCGCGGCCTTCCAACGCGATGCAGGCGATCGTCACCAGCAAGAGCGGGGCGGCGAAGAACAGCAGCATGCACGAGCAGACGAGGTCGAACGCTCGCTTGGCGGCGTCCCGATGGAAGCTGTGGTTGAAGCCGTTGCCGAAGATCAACCACCCTGGATGGAGCTGGTCGATGCGGATTTGGCCGAGCATCTTCTCGAAGTACGTCGAAACGTCGAGCACGCGCACGCCCAGGCTTTTGCAATCGAGCAATTCTTGCAGCGGCATCGCGCCACCGCGGCGGTCGCCGAGCGCGACGATGATCTGATCCACGCCGAGGCCGAGCGCGCGGTCCTTGAGCGGGACGGCGGCGTGAAGCAGCTGGCGTGGATCGATCGTGCTCTGCGCCTCGTTCGGGCAAGGGACGTAGCCGACAATCCTGGCCGGCCGGTTGGCGAGAGCAATCGTTCGGGCGACCAGTTGCGCAGCGGTGCCGGATCCGAGGACGAGGATGCGCGACACCGGCCGGATCGTCGCGTCGCCCCAGTTGGCGTAGACACGGTGCGCGAGGACAGCGGCGACGCAGGCCATCATCAGCCAGCGCAGCTTTTCGCGCTGCGCGAACTCGGGTGGAAGCAGGCTGATCACGTTGTACGACAACAGCAAGCCGAGAACCAGCGCCAGCGCGGCACGCGTCATGAACTGGTAGAGGGAGCGCTCCTGCAACGGGCCGTAGAGCCCCGACGCGGTGTTGATCAGCAACAGCCCGCAGAGCAGCGAGATGCCCGGTGCCGCCGGAACGGCGTGAGGCCTGCCTAGGTCGCGCGAGACAAGACAAGCTACTAGGAAGACGACAAGGATTAGCGACAGGTCGCAACTGACCTGTAACAGGGCCCGAAGGGTCCAATAGCGAGTCGACAGGCGAGTCATCGCGGCGAGAATCCCCCAACGGGAAGGCAGCGGTCACGCCCGCAAGCGGCGTTCTTTTCCGACTTAATGTAGGCGGCCGCCTACAAAAGTCAGCCCCGTGATCGCGGGGGTTTCAGGTCGTGAAATATGTCACGGACTGCGACCTTCCCGTGACAATGTTCGGGCTGCTTCATGGCGCTACGGTCTACCTGCCGTTGAACAGCATGCGAAGGCCGCGCTGGCGCTAGCGTCATGGATAACTCCGGCTCCGCCAGAACCCGCCGTCGCATCGACCTGCACATCGCGGCGCTTGCGCTCCTCTGCAGCGGAACGGTGACCGTCGCGAGCGCACAGTGGGTTGCACGTGGCGAACTCGCCCGAGTGCTGGTCGTCCGCGACTGCGACGAGACCGGCGGAGATGTCGCCGTCTCACGCCTCGATCCGCCGACCGTCTACGTCTGCGACCGCGTCGTCCGCCTGATTCGCGCCAAGGACCCGGGCGCCGAGCAGTTCTACTTCGTCCACGAGTTCGGTCACATCGCGCTGCAGACGTCGAGCGAGTCCGCCGCCGACTGCTGGGCAGCGCGCGAGCTCGTCGGAGCGCCGAACGGAAGTCGCGCCTTGCGCATCGCGATCGCGCACTTTCGCTCGCGCGGCGACGAGCCGAGCACGCACTACGGCTCGCCTCGCGATCGCGCCGAGCGCATTCGAGGCTGCGCCGACGAGGCGATGGCGGGCTGGGACTCGGGTGCTGCATCTGCGCCGCGAGCCGATCCTCGGCGCACGCGTGCCCAGGCGGTCGGCGCGGCGGCGGCGTCTGCGCCGAAGTAACGGCCCCCGAGCGATGCGTTTCGGAGCGATCGCCGACGCTGCGGCGGTCAGCTCGCGGTGTCGCGCAGCCGAAGCGCGTTGAAGATCACCGACGCCGAGCTGAGGCTCATCGCGAGCGCGGCGACCATCGGCGAGAGCAGCCAGCCGGTCAGCGGATAAAGGACGCCGGCCGCGAGCGGAATTCCGAGGGCGTTGTAGACGAACGCGAATGTCAGGTTCTGCTTCATGTTGGCGATCGTCTCTTCGGAGATCCGGCGCGCCCGCGCGATCGCCCGCAGGTCGCCCTTGACTAGCGTGATCCTCGCGCTTTGTATCGCGACGTCGGTGCCTGTGCCCATCGCGATGCCGACGTCGGCCTGCGCGAGGGCTGGAGCGTCGTTGATGCCATCGCCGGCCATCGCGACGCAGCGCGTCTCGCGCTGCAGCCTGGCGACGAGCGCGAGCTTGTCGGCCGGACGCAGCTCGCCGTGGACGTCGTCGATGCCGAGCCGCTCGGCGACGCTGCGCGC
>Ga0070664_100001163_pt1 | contig 20879 bp, 22 predicted proteins | sample KBSC73metaG_FD_65863 | JGI IMG/M metagenome (GOLD analysis project Ga0070664, IMG submission 65863) | Corn rhizosphere microbial communities from Kellogg Biological Station, Michigan, USA - KBS C7-3 metaG | ecosystem: Host-associated > Plants > Roots > Rhizosphere > Soil ... | reverse complement strand
GTCCACACCGCCCGCGCCGCCTTCAGCAGCTCGTGGGTGCCCTTGATGTTGGTGTCGATGAACGGATCAGGCCCGTGAATCGACCGGTCGACGTGCGACTCGGCCGCGAAATGCACGATCGTGTCGATGCCTTCGCGTTTGATGATGTCGCGCATCATGTCGCCGTCACGGATGTCGCCCTTCATGAACTTGAAGCGCTCATGCTTCATCACCGGCTCGAGGCTCGCCATGTTGCCGGCGTAAGTCAGCGCGTCGAGCGCGACGAGTCCGTCATTGGGATGCTGCTCGACCCAATACTGGACGAAGTTGCTGCCGATGAAGCCGGCCGCACCCGTAACCATCATCCTACGCATCGTGATTGCCATCTCCGTTCATCTTTCCTCGGTGGTAAGCGTGAACCCGAACGATATGGATAGAGTGGTCATATGCCAGTCCTCCCACCGCTCTTCGAGCAGAAATCGCCGATGAGTGGCGCGATCTCCGCCAGCGTCGCAATTCTGTCAGCGCCCGCTGCCGCGAGCGCCGCCTGCGGCATTCCGTAAATGATCGAGCTCTCGCGATCCTGAACGATCGCCGCGCCTCCTGCTTCGCGAATGCGTCGCAGACCTTCCGCACCGTCACGGCCCATCCCCGTGAGCACGACGCCGACTGCGGCGGGCCCGAAGGTATCAGCCGCCGAAAAGAAGAGCGGGTCTGCCGCCGGACGGACTCCCCACATCGGAGCGCTGGTATCGAGGTGAATGGCTGCGTTCCCCGCCTCACCATTCACCGTCATGTGATAACCGCCTGGCGCAACGTACACGCGATTTTCGCGCAGCGTCTTTCCGTCGATCGCCTCGCCTACCCAGAGATCGCTCATGGCGCTGAGCCGGTCGGCGAGAAGACGCGTGAACTCGCGGGGCATGTGCTGCACGATCACCACCGCGGCGCCGAGGTTTTCGGGCAGGTTGGGGATGATCTCCGCCAGCGCGCGCGGTCCGCCCGTCGACGATGCGATTGCAACGATGCGGGTCGCCGAGTCGGGCGATTTCGTCGCGCGCTCGTCGGCCGGTTCGACCGAGCTGGGTGCGGACTGCCGAACTCCGCCCATATTCATGGCTTTCGCGGCCTCGAGTGCGGACAGCAGCTGCTGCCTCACCGACGACAGGTCGATGCTGACGGGTCCCGAGGGCTTGCGCACGAATTCGAGCGCGCCACGCTCCAGCGCGCGCAGCGTCATCTCGTTCCCCAGGTCCGATCCCGCGGCACTCAGCATCACCACCGGTCTCGGCATCTCTGCCATGATCTGCTCGAGGGCCTGCAGACCATTGAGCCGCGGCATCTCGATATCGAGCGTCACGATGTCCGGCTTGAGCGCGCGAATTTTCTGGAGTGCTTCGACCCCGTCATTCGCCGTGCCGATCACCTTGAACGCGCCAGTCGACTCGACGAGCTCCGCGATCAGCTTGCGCATGAAAGCGCTGTCGTCGACTACCAGCACGCTGGTGGTCTTCGCGGAGGCCTCGGTCATGGAGCCTTCCGGAAGATGCGCTCGCGCGCATTCACCGGCGAGAACAGCGATCGCGCTTCGCCGAGCAGCGTCTCCACCTTGCCGAGCATCAAGTAGCCGCCCGGTGCCAGCGCGCGGTGAAAGCTGGCGAAGAGCGCATCCTGCGCTTCGCGCTCGAAGTAGATGATCACGTTCCGGCACATCAACAAATGCACTCTCTCGAGCGGTGGCCGGTCACTCAACAGGTCCCCGCGCTCGAACTGCACGAGCTTCTTCGCGGCCGGAATCACCGAGTGCAGCCCGGCCATCTCCTCGAAGTATCGGGAGCGCAGCTCTGTCGGGGTTTCGGTGAGCGCTGACTCGCCGTAGATGGCGCGCTCCGCCGCGCCGAGGGAGTCGTCGTCGATGTCGGTCCCAACAATCGTGAGCTGTTCCAGCCTCTGACCGCGCTTCGTCTCCACGGCGTGCTTGTGCATCAGGATCGCGAGCGAGTAAGCCTCCTCGCCAGATGCGCAGCCCGCGCTCCACGCCCGGATCTCGTCACCCATCTCGAACAGTGAGGGAACCACCTTGCTCTCGAGCGATGCGTAGGCGTCCCAGTTTCGAAAAAACTTGGTGACATTGACGGTGAGCGACCGGAGCAACCGGTCGTATTCTTTTGGATCGGTGTCCAGAACGCCGGCGTATTCGTTGGCGCTGCCCGCGCCGCTCGCGCGCATGCGCACCGCTATCCGCCGCCGCAGGCACTTGTCCTTGTAGCTGGCGCAGCGAAAGCCACTGTCGCGGGTGATCTTCTCCATCAGGGCGCGGAAGCCCGCGTCGTCACCATGAATCACGTGCGACCAGCCTCTTACGAAAGAGTCGATGACTGGCTCGAGCCGGAGCGCTCGGCGTGCGAGATACCCTCCAGGGCGGCGGCGAGATTGCGACGCAGCTGCGGCAGCTCTGGCGCGATGGCGATTCCCTTCTCGGCAACATCACGCGCCGCTGCGAAGTCGTCGCGCTTGAGGTGAGCAGCCGCAAGATTGTTGAGCAACACCGCCGACTCCGGATGTGCCTCGACGGCAGCGGAGAGCAACAGCATCTCGCGATCAGGGTCGTCGGTGAGGGACGCGACCTGCGCGGCGTAGTGGAACCAGACTGCCGGTGGCGTGTTGGATGCCCAGAGGCTCCGCGCTTCACTGAGTCTGACTTTCGCCGCCTGGAAATCGCGCTGGCGAATCGCGATCACCGCCGCCTCGAGCTGGATCAGAGGCTCGGCGCCTCCCTCGACCGACAGAGCGCGATCGATCACCAGTCGCGCCTTCTCGAGCTGACCGAGCTGCTCGTAGGCTAGCGCGAGATTGTGGAGCAGTGTCGTCTTGTTCGCGGCATTTGGAGCCGCCGTCATGAACGCGTTCACGGCGCCCGACCACTCCTTCTCCCTCAGCGCGATCAAGCCGAGGTGGAACGACGCCACCGGATCGGCAGCCTCTTCGACCAGTGCGCGAAACTCACGCTGCGCCTCGTCGTGCATCCCGGCGCGATAGAGGGCGCTCGCCAGCTCGCGCCGCTCCAGAGGGCTCGCATTGCGCGGCAGCGTCGGCGTCGTGCGCTTCCTGCCCACCGGCAACAGGAACGAGGCGTTCAGCAGACCGTACAACGCCTTGCCGACCTCGAACTCTCCCAGCGCCGAATCCCGGATCAGGCCGTTGATGTCGCGGTGTCCGTCGATCAGCGGCAGCAGTGCCTCCTGCTCGGGCGACAGCGGGTCGCGGTTCAGCATCAGGCGTGAGCGGTCGATGCTGAAGACGACATCGAAGCTCGGGATCTTTTTCTCGATCAGCGACCACTCGTCGACGCGCCGCGCGCCCTCCAGCAGCAGAGACTGCGGGTCAACCGACACACGCTCGGCGCCATCTTCGGGCTCGACGTTGGGCTCGAAGTTGAAGGTGCCGCTGGTCCAGGTGAACAGCGTGTAAACCGCGTTCTCGGTGTCGAGCGGGCGATTCACGATCGACGCGTGGCAGATCCGCCCGCTGTCGAAGTAGATCTGGCCGAAGCTGTCGTGGAAGGACAGACCGAGGCAGCCGGTTTTCTTACCCATCGACAGCAGCTGCAGAACGTCGGGGAGACTCGCCTCCTTGAGGCTGCCCTTGATGGCCACTAGCGCATCTCCTCGATCAGCCTGTCGACGATGTTCGGCCACTCGGCGATGAGGCCGGCGTCGGCCGCGGCCGGAGTCTTCTTCCGCTCCTCGCCGGCGGCCGGAGTCTTCCTGGGCTCCGCTGCTGCTTCCGACTTGGGTCGCGGGTCGAGGGATTCGACGCGCTGCGCGATCTCCTGGCTGACGTCGGCCAGAAAGTCGGCGAATTCGCCACCGTCTTCTTCCTCGTTCTTCTGCGGCTCTTTCGCCACGCTCAGGATTCCCTGGCCGCCGGTGCGCTCAGTCGCGACAGAACCAGCGACGCTATACTGCGCAGAGTCTCGAACACCCCTCCACCGTTTACCGCCGTTGCCGCGTAGTGCGGAACTCCCCGAAAATTGAGCGTTTCGTCGAGCTCCTCCAGAGTGCTCAGCTCGCCGGCGGGGAGGTCGCGCTTGTTGTACTGCATCACCAGTGGGATGGTCCGCGGGTCGAGGCCTTCGTCAGCGAGATTGGCGTGGAGGTCCTGAAGGCTCTCGATGTTCTCCGCCATCTGCCGCGCCTGGCTGTCGGCGACGAACACGACTCCGTCCACGCCCTGCAACACCAGCTTCCGCGTTGCGGCGTAATACACCTGCCCCGGCACGGTGTACAGCTGGAACCGGGTCGCAAAACCTGAGATCGTCCCCAGATCGAGCGGCAGGAAGTCGAAGAAAAGCGTACGGTCGGTCTCGGTTGCCAGCGAGACCATTTTGCCCTTTCGCTCCTCGGGAAGCTGGGAGTATACGTGCTGCAGATTGGTCGTCTTGCCGGACCGGCCCGGGCCGTAGTAGACGATCTTGCAGGTGATCTCGCGAGTGCCGTAGTTGACGACGGACATTATTTCTTCCCGATCGGACCGAAGAGCGCATCGAGGCTGCGATTCAGCTCGCCCTCGAAGTCACCGGACGGTCGCACCTGAACCGCCTGGTTTTCCGGCAACAGTTTCTCGAGCGCCTTCTGGAATTCAGAGAAGTAGATCTCGACGACTCCCAGCGAGCTCTCGCGGTCGAAAACACCCACGAACAGAAACTCCTGCGCGCCCGCGGCGGCGCGCGCCATGAAAACCTGACGCTCCGCCCCGGCGTGATGCATCTCGTAGAACGGTTTCCCGTCGAGCTGCCGACCCAGCTCGCGCGCCGACGCGTTGATCGCGGAAGTCAGAGCGCAAATCGACATCACGTCGGCAGCGTTCGAGAATCCGAACTGTCCAACCGCGCGTCCGGACGGATACAGAAGCACGCCCGAGATGAGTCGCGCGTCCTCCATCAGCCGTTTGAGGGGTGCGGCGACCCAGGCTTCTGCGACTGTCGGATTGGTCATCGATTGTCCTTCGCTGCGTTCATCATGTCGAGCCTCACGCGCCCGAGGTTGGCGTCGGGAGCGACGATCGTCACGAGCACCACGTCGCTCGCGCCCACGACACAGATGTGTCCCTTCTCCGCCTCCAGACGCATGAATGCGGGAGTGCCGAGTCGCGCCGCGTCGGATGCGCGGTTGACCTTCGAGTACAGATACGCTGCCAGCGCCGCGGTGGGCCGCCGCGTATCGGTTGCGCCGGGTGCGTATCCGACGATCTGACTCGCCTCGATGATCAGTCCGTCCGACGCACCGACGACCATCGCCGCGACGACACCCGGCACCCGGGACAGCGATGCAACTACCTGACTGACGGCTCTCATGCGCGGTTCCTCAGCCAGTTTATCGCCAGTGCGACCGAGCGGCTCAGCACCCGGCGAACCAGGCCGAGTGGAACGGTCGACGACGACGCCAGCAGAACGATGGTGTCGTCCGCCGCGGGAGCGAGCGCGATGGTCGCGGCGTCGGTTTCGACGACCACCGCCGACCAGCCACCGATCCCGAGCAACCGCATCGAGCGCGATACTTCCTTGCTGACGCCACTCAACGCGGCACCAATCTCCGTGGAGATGTCGCGCCCGCTGTCGTCGAGATAGCTCCCGGCCAAAGGAGTCCCCGCTGCGTCGAGCAGCAAAGCCGTTTGCTCCGCTTCGCCGATCGCCGTCGCGAACAGGATTCGCGCCGCCTCAGATACTCGCGCCATCGTGCTCCTGCGGGGCGATCTCGATCAACCCCGTGCTCAACATTCCGTAAATGATTTTCGCGACCTCGAACTCCGGCAGCACCAGCCGCTTGCCGATCTCGTGCAGGTTTCGCTCGCCATCGATGATCGACAGCACTTCCCACTCGCGCGGCAGCAGGTCGATGAACGACTCCGGTCCATCGTCGAGTGGAGCGAGCCGCGGTGTCACCCGCGCGTCGGGAATCCTGTCGGCCATTCGCGACCATTCATCGATCCTGCGCGCGCCTTCCATCAGCAGCGATTCGGTGCTGACGCGCACCGCGATGTCCTTTCTGATCGGTCGCGGCGGCTCCTCGGTGAACGAGAAGAAGCCCTCCGACCACGACATCAGATCGAACACCACCGTCTCGATCTGCTGGCGCATGAAGCGATCGATGTCCCGCGGCGTGACAATGCCGTGCGCGACGAGGATCTCGCCGACGCGGCGCTTGTCGCCAGCGCGCTGCATCGCCGTCGCGCGCGCCAGGTCTGCGGCAGTCGCCTTTCCGGATCGCTCCAGAATCGTCCCGAGGAGGTGCGGATTGCTCTTCATCGTGGCGGCGACGATCGTTCCGGCGTCGAAGTAGACACTCCCCTCGTTGTTTCGCTCGGGGGAATGCACCCGCAGCGTTCCGGTCTTCCGGCTCAGGTCCAGCAGCTGGAAGACGTCGTGGATGCCAAGCTCGCGCAGTGGTCCTTCGATCGCCATTACATGCGTCCTCTGAGGAGCAGCCGGTGGTAGCGCAGCGCCTCTGCGTGGTTTGGATCGAAGCGCAGCACGCGCTCGAACGCCTTGAGGGCGTCACTCTCGCGCGCCAGGTCGATGAGGATTTCGCCGAGCGCGATCAGCGCCGTGAAGTGATAGACGTCGCGCCTGACAAGCGCGACGATGCGGGGCAGCGCGCTCCTCGATCTGCCCGTGCGGCGATAGGGGCCGACGAGCTCCACGACGGCCAGGTCGTGGTTGGGAGCAGTCACCAACACGGTCTCGAGCTCGCGGATAGCACCGCTGTCGTCACCCGCCCTGGCAAGCAGCCTGCCGAGCGAGATGCGGGTATCGATTTGTCTCTCGTCGGCCGCCAGGCTGGCCCGATAAGCTGCAATCGCGTCGGCCTGATCACCGAGCGCCGCATAGAGATCTCCGACCCGTTTCATCACGTTCGCGTTGCGGCCCTCGGTGCGCTGCAGCCCGATCATGATGTCCCTGGCGCCGTTCTTGTCGAACGACGCGACCCGCGCTTCGGCGGCGAGAAGCAGCAGATTGACATCGGTGCTGCCCGCTGCCACCAGCGCTTCCGCATGCGGTCGCGCTTCGTCCGGCCGTCCAAGGGCGAGGAGCGAGCGCGCGGTTCCCTGCCGCGCAAATGAGTTGGTATCCTCCATCTCGAGAGCGCGCCGATATCGCTCCAGCGCCTCGCCGTGCAGGCCCTGCGCTGCGAACCCGTCGCCGGCGAGCACCAGCCCGAGCACCTTGTCACCGCCGCGAGAGAGAACCCGCGCGATCTCGGCCTGGGCGCGGTCGTAGAGTCCCTTGGTTATGAGATCGCGCGCGAGTGCGAAGCCCGCCATCGCGTCGTTGGCGATCGGCGTGAGCCTGCGCACCGGTTTTTCGGCGAACAGCTCCTCGATGATGGCCGGGTCGAAGTGGAAATCTTCGACGTGCTCGATCTTCTCGTCTTTCTCGGTGATGGGCGGCGCGACGGTGAGCCGGATCTCCTCGTGCGGAAGCTCGATTGCCAGCTCGAGCTTCTGCGGCGTGTACATCGGGTCGAGAGCGAGCGCGCGCTTGGTCTCGCGAAGCGCCGCCGCGAAATCGCCTAGGTTCGAGAGCGTGAAGCTCATGTTGTAGTGAGCTTCCGCGAAATCGGGGTTGGCCTGAATCGCGCGCGCGAACGCGTTCCGCGCGTCGGCATATTTCTCGAGGTCGACCAGGATCAGACCGATGCCGTTCCACGCGACGGGGTGCTCGGGGGCCGACGCTAATACCTGGCGATACGCCTCGAGCGCCAGCTCGGTGTGCTTTCTGCGGAAAAGTCCGAGCGCGAGATTCAGCCTCGCTTCGACCGGTGGAGTCGGCGCCTGAAGCGCGCGCCGGAACGAGTTGATCGCGGCCTTGGTGTCGTTCTTGTGCCAGAGCAGAACGCCCAGGTTGTTGTGCGCGAACGGATAGCTCGAGTCGACTGCCAGCGCCTTGGTGTAGCTGTCCTCCGCCTCCGCGTGCCGTCCTTCCAGCTGCAGCGCCACGCCGCGGTTGTTCCAGGTCTTCGCCGTCGGCGAGAACTCGCGGGCAAATCGATCGGCGGTTGCGATCGCCGCGCCCGTATCGCGTTGCAGGAGATACAGCTCGAGCATCGCCTGCAGAACTTCCGCGTTCGCTTCACCGCTCTCGATTGCCTTCTCGTACTCGCGCAGGGCTTCCTGGAAGTACCCTTTCTGACGCAGAGCGCGGCCGAGAGTGATGTGCGCGCCGGCCGGGGTCTTCTGTGCCTGGCTGGGCGTCATCTCGTGACGGTAGGTCTCGAGCGACAGGTTTGCCTGCGCGCGGACCAGCGTGGGGTTCAGGTTCACTGCGCGGCGGTTGGCTTCCGCGGCTTCCTCACCGCGTCCCAAGTCGCCGAGAATGAACCCGATCAGATAGAGCGCGTCGGGGTTTTCGGGATGGAGCTCGATCGAGCGACGCACCGACCGCATCGCTTCTTCGTGCAGTCCGCGGTTGTAGAGCGTTTCGGCAAGCAGGAAATGGAGCACCGAGCTGTCAGGATCGAGCTCGATCGCGCGCTGGAACAAGGTGTGGGCGCGGTCGAGCCGGCCCGCCGTCTTCTCAGCGATCCCGCTCTGCACCAGCGCCTCGAGGTCGTCGGGATTCGCGCGGAGCCGCTCTTCGAGCTCCTCGAGCCGGCGCTCGAGAAGCCCGCTCTCGCCGTAAGCGATCTCCAGATTCCGGCGTGCGACGCCCATGCGCTCGTCGAGCGCCAGCGCGCGCGAGAACGCGACGATCGCCTCCTCCGTCAGCCCCTTTCGGAAATAGAGGACGCCAAGGTTGTTGTACGCGCCAGCATCGGAAGGATCGATCCGGCGGGCGAACGAGCGCAGAATCTCGATCTCACCGCCATTCGCGGCTGCCGGTGCGCGGGCAGTTGCCGCTGAACTCATGGTCTACTCTACGCGCACCGCGCGGAAGATGGCGTCGAATGACTTGGGATCGGGCACGAGCAGAAAGAAGCCGTGCAGGCTCTCTGCCGGCTCTTCGAGGAAGAATTCGGTCTCGACGCAAAGGATTGGCGATTCGACCCGCGGCGCGTGATCACCGAGGGTACGCAGCGCCTCGCCCGTCCGCCCGGTGTTGAGCGCCGGAGGCGACAGCATCAGGCGCATGTCGAGGAAATCGCTCAACGCCGTCAGATATGCGCCCGCCAGAATGTTGCCCGCCTCGTTGAGCGCGGACTGCTCCAGCTTTCCCAGGCTGGGCGATGTCCCGCGCTTCCGGCGCAGCATCCGCTCCGCGAGCCGCAGTCCGGCATCGACCGCGAGCAGGAAAACAGTCTGGCCGCTGATGTCGCCGGTCATCGCCATCTGCACCGCCACGATCTCCACGCCCGGCGCGATCTCGGGCACGAAGTCACCGGGCGGCACGATGTTCACCATCGGCACGCTGATCATGATCCGGGTGCCGGTGAGAGTGGAGAGCGCAGTGGCGGCATGGCCGGCGCCGATGTTCGCGACTTCGCGGAGCGCGTCGAGACGCGCGGTGCTCAGGAGCGTGGTGCCGCTCTCGCCGGACGGTGTGTTGCGGGGATTGGTCATTTCAGAGAAGGCTTGAGGCGTCCACGATTAGTGCGGGTGACCCATCGCCAAGGATGGTCGCGCCGCTGAAGAGAGTTTTGCTGCCGTTAACACCGTCGAACTGCTTCACCACGATTTCCTGCTGGCCGATGAACTCGTCGACGATCAGAGCTGCCTTGCGCTCCGCGAGCTCGATGAGCACGACTTGTCCGCTGGCAGCTTTCTCCGGCGCCGCGAGTCCGACGCGCTCGCGCAGCCAGATGGCCGGGAAAAGATCGTCGCGAATCGCCACGACTTGTTTCCCTTTTGTCTCCAGCAGCATCGGCTGGGAAAGACTGAAGGTCTCGAGCACGTGGGTCAGTGGGATGGCGTAGATCTCCTTCTCCACCCGCGCCAGCAGTGCGCGTGAGATCGCCAGGGTGAGCGGCAGGCGCATGCTGACGCTGGTGCCGAGGCCGGCATCGGTGTGCACCTCGAGAGAGCCGCCGAGGGAGCGTACCCGGGTGGCGACGATGTCGAAGCCGACGCCGCGGCCCGAGATCTCGGTCACCTTCTCAGCCGTCGAGAAACCAGGCCGGGAAATGAGAGCGACCAGCTCCTGCTCGGAGAGATTCTGCGTTTCCTTGTCCACAAGACCCAGCTTCTTCGCGCGGGGCAGCACCCGGGTCTGGTCGATGCCACGCCCATCGTCCGTAACCCGGATCAACACCGTCGCGCGATCACGCTCCGCCGTGAGAATCAGCGTCGCCGCGCGTGGCTTCCCAGCCTTCTCGCGCTCGTCAGGCGTCTCGATGCCGTGATCGAGAGAGTTGCGCAGCAGATGCAGCACGGGCTCGCCCATCTCGTCGAGCATCGACCTGTCCAGCTCGATTTCACGGCCCTCGATCTTGAAGTCCACTTCCTTGCCAAGCGATCGCGCAGTGTCGCGCACAACCCGGGGAAAGCGCTCGAAGACCTGCCACACCGGGACCATCCGGCTGGTCATGATCTCGTTCTGCAGATTGGCCAGAATCTGCGAGGCGCGCAGCGTCGCTTCGGTCAGGGACGGATCACCGATCTGATCGGCGATTTTTGCGATGCGGTCGCGCGCGATGACAAGCTCTCCGACGACATTCATGAGCGTGTCGAGTCGCTTGGCGTCGATACGGATCTGTCGCGCGGACTTCTGCGGCGCGGACGATGGTGCGTCGGCGCGCGGGTTGGTCGGCGCGGACGCTGTCGGGACCGGGGTTGAAAGCTCGGTCGCACCGGTCGCGGTCGCGGCCTCGGCTGCGGCCTGCTGGATGCGCGCGATCGCCGATTTCACATCCAGCTGTTCCGGCGAAGCCGCCGTTGCCAGATCTACCGCTTTCTCGAGGGCGTCGACGCTGGCGAACAGAGTGTCGATGATCGGGCGCGTCACCACCAGCGCGCCATTGCGCACCTTGTCGAGCAGCGTCTCGAGCTCGTGAGAGAGCTCGGCGACCGAGGTGTAACCCATCGCGGCGCCCATTCCCTTCATCGTGTGTACCGAGCGGAACAGCCGGGCGACGGCCGCGTCGCTGCCGCCGCGCTCCAGGTCGAGGAGCGCGTTGTTTATCTCGGAGAGGTGCTCGCGGCTCTCCGAGAGAAACAGCTTGGCGTAGCGGGCGGTGTCCACTGTTAGGCGAGCACCCGCTGGACTGCCTCGAGAACTCTGCTCGGCTGGAACGGCTTGACGACGAAGTCGCGTGCGCCGGCCTGCAGCGCCTCCTGCACCAGCGCCTGCTGTCCCATTGCGCTGCACATGAGAATCCGGGCGGCAGGATCCATCGATGTGATTTTTTTCACCGCCTCGATGCCACCCATCTCCGGCATGATGATGTCCATCGTCACCAGATCCGGTTTGAGCTGCTGGTACTTCTCCACGGCCTGTTTCCCGTTCTCCGCCTCGCCTACCACCGTAAAGCCGGCCTGGGAGAGGATGTCACTCACCATCGTCCGCATGAATACGGCGTCGTCGCATACCAGCACAGTGCTGCTCACCCTACCTCCCTTGTCCGATGACTTGCTGAATTACCGTCTTGATGTCCAACACCACCACCCGCTTCCCTTCGATCTCGACCACGGCAGTAACCGCTCCCGGCACCGGAATCTCCGAGCCATCCGAAGTCGCAAATTGATCTATCGGAATGTCCTGGATGTCGCGCACATCGTCGACACCAATCCCGATCCACCGCTCGAAGTAATCGACAATCAGTATGAGGCCCTCGGCGCGAGCGAAAGCCTGCCTGTCGAGAGCTCTTCCGCCATCGATGATTGTGACGATGGTGCCGCGAAGATTGATGAGCCCGCAAACCGAGTCTGACGCGCCCGGGAGTCGGGTCATCTGCTGGGGCGGTACGATCTCGCGAAACGAGTCCATATCGCAGGCGAAGGCGCCTCCGGCGACGTTGAACAGCAGCATCCGTCGCGTCGGGACATGCGGCTCTTCGTTGGCCAGCTCCTGATCTGGAGGTGGCGGGGCTTCTACCGCGTCACTCATAGAATCCAAGCGCAGTGAGTGCGTCGATGTCCGGAGAGAGGGCGTGTTCGCCGGCGACGACCGCCAGCGCGTTGCGCAGATCGGTCGGCAGTGGCGAGCGGAAATCGAGTGGCTTGCCCGTCACGGGATGATTGAATGCGAGCCAGGCCGCGTGCAGGAAATGCCGCTTGGAAGGAAGTCCGGCCACACGACGTCCTCCGCCTCCGCCATATACGTCGTCACCCATGAGAGGATGGCCGATAGACGCGAGATGAACGCGGATCTGGTGAGTCCGTCCGGAATGGAGATGGGCACGAAGAAGGTCCCCCGCATCGAACCGAGCAAGGCGTATGAGGTCGGTCCTGGCCGGCCGACCACTATTGACGATTGCCATGCGCTTCCGGTCTCGGGGATCACGGGCTAACGGCTTGTCGATGGTGATCTTGTCCTGCGACAGGTGTCCCCAGATCATCGCCGCATACCGGCGGGTTACCCGCCGCGCCGCGATCGCCGCGCTGAGGAGGCGGTGGGCGCGGTCGGTCTTGGCGACGATCAGCAGGCCGGAAGTCTCCTTGTCCAGCCGATGGACCACCCCGGCGCGCTCTGGCTCCCCTTCCCCCGATAGCTGCCCACCGCGCCCGAGGAGCGCGTTCACGAGGGTGCCAGTCCAGTTCCCGGGCGCCGGGTGGACGACCATCCCCGCCGGCTTGTCGACCACGATCAGCGCCTCATCCTCGTAGACGACGCTCACCGGAATATCCTCGCCCGTGATGGCGCGCTTCTCGGGCTTCGGGATCTCGACCCGGACAACCTCACCCGGCTCCGGCCGATAGCTCGCCTTCTCCCTGCGGCCACCCACCAGCACGTTCCCTAGTGCGATCAGCGTTGCCGCCTGCGTTCTGGACACGTCCGCTCGCTGGGCAACAAAGAGATCGAGGCGGACATTGCTGTCCGCCTCGACGGGAAACTCTCTGATGTCGCTCAGGGCCTAGCTCTCCGCCGGTGTATCCGAGACGGGAGTGGCGACTACTGCCGCTGAAGACCTTTCTTCGCCCCAGAGCACCCACGCCAGCAGGAACGCTCCGACACTGACCGCCATGTCGGCCACGTTGAAGGTCGGCCAGCGTAAGTCTTTTATGCCGACGTCGATGAAGTCGACCACTCCGGTCGCCGAACGAATGCGGTCGATCAAATTCCCAACCGCTCCGCCGCAGACGAGGCCGAGAGCTACGGTGCGAAGCAGATCGCCCTGCCTCGTCGCCTTGTAGAGCCGGCCGAGGATGACCAGAGCGCCGGCGGTGAGCACCATGAAAATCCAGCGCGAGTAAGCGCCGAGATTCAGGCCGAATGCCGCGCCGGGATTGTAGACGAGGGTGAGTCGCAGGTGACTTCCGATTATCTCATGCGGAATGTGCTGCGGCGCAAGCGTGGCGGCGGCGATCAGCTTGGTAACCAGATCGATCGCCACCACGGTAACGAGAGTGCCCCAGAACAGAGGCGGGTTAGGCTTGGCGCTTTCCATCTTCTTCGCGCTGCTTGCACTCAATGCAGTATCTGGCGTGCGGCAGTGCGTCGAGGCGCTCGAAGCTGATGTCCTTGCCGCAGTTGTGGCACTTTCCAAATTGCTCGGGATTCCGGTACAACCGGCGCAGGGCTTCGTCGATGTGCCAAAGGAAGCGACCCTCCTGGCTCGCGAACAGGAACGCCTTCTCGCGCTCCATGGCGTCGGTGCCCTGATCGGCCATGTGGAAGGAGTATGCGCTGAGATCGCCATCCGCACCCTGCGGAGTGGATCCAAAAGTCTCGTCGTAATGCCCGAGCTCCTTCAGGACGCGCTTCCTCTCCTCGAGCAGGCGCTTCTCGAAGTGCTGCAGGTTTTTCTTCGGCATAGCCTTCGGCTTTTTGCCCTTAGCTGCTGTTGCCATTGATCTAACCAACCCTCTCCAGGGCGACTTCAGCGTTCTGGCCATCAAGGTCGAACGGGTGAGTCGCGTGTGTTCCTTCCGTTTTGTCGCCGATGGTGATCTTCATCGCCAGCACTTCCTTTGCTATCCACTTCTCGAACGCTTTCACGGCGTCCTGAATTTCCTGTCCGCCTCCGACGGAGAGCGTAATGCGATCGCTCACCGCGAAACCCAATTCCTTCCGTAGCCGCTGAACGCGACTCACCAGCTCTCGCGCCAGTCCTTCCAGCCTCAGCTCGGTCGAGACCGTCGGATCGAGCGCGGCAAAATAGCCGGCTTCCTCCTTGACCACCAAATCGCCGGAGGCAGTTCGCACGATCGTCAGATCCTCGGCGCTCAGCTCTCGCGACTCGTTTCCAACCGAGACGTACAACGGCTTCCCGGCCTCGAAATCCCGCAGCGCATCGCTGCTCAGCGACTGCACTGCCTCCGCCGCCAGCGGCGTGTCCTTGCCGAACTTTTTACCCAGCGAACGAAAATTCGGCTTAGCCTTTAAAGTTACTAGGTTGGCAGCGCTGGAGATGAACTCGATTTCCTTAATGTTCAGCTCGGCGGCGAGGAGCGGGCTCAGCTCCTCCAGCAGGCCCGCGGCGCGTTCCTGGGCGCCCCGATAAAGCACCCCCGGCGAAGGCACCACACACACCATTCGGGAAAGAGGCTGACGCACTTTGACCCCGGCCTCTTCCCGCGCGGCGCGGCCGAGGGTGGCCAGCGTCCGAATGTGCGACATCGCTCGTTCGAGGTCGACATCGACTGCACCCGGGTTGTCGCGCTTGAACGGCGCCAGGTGCACGGAGCCGCCAGTCAGCTCACGATACACCCAGTCCGTGATAAAAGGCGCGAACGGTGCAAGCAGCCGGCACGTCACTGCGATCACCTCGTGGAGGGTCGCGAAGGCCGCGCGATTGTCCGGCTGATCGACCTCATAGAAGCGATGCCTGCTCTGCCTGACGTACCACTTCGAGACGTCATCATCGAAGAAGGTCATCACGGCCTTGGCGGCGTTGGTTGCTTCGTACTTCTGGAGCTGCTGGTCTGCCTCCGCTTCAACCGTCGCCAGGCGCGACAGGATCCAGCGGTCCAGCGCCGGCCGCTGGTCGGCGGCAGGATCGTCCTTCGAGGGCGCCCAGCCAAAATTGGCGTATTCGGCGAAAATGCCGGTGTAAACGTTCTTGAAGGTGAGCAGGAATCTGCCGGCGGTGTCGCGAATCCCCGCCTCGTCGAACCGGCGGGGCGTCCAGATCTGGCTCGACGTGGTGAGGAACAGGCGCACCGCGTCCGCCCCGTATCGAGGGATTACCGATTGCGGCTCGATGATGTTCCCCAGGCGCTTGGACATCTTCTGCCCCTCGGCGTCGAGCACCAGATCGTTGACCACTACCGCGCGGTAGGGCGCGGTGTCGACGGCCGACTCGGAGTGTGATGCGTGTGCGAGGACGTTGTTGGGCAATGCGTCGCCAAGCCCGGTCGCGATCGCGAGCAGCGAGTAAAACCAGCCACGGGTCTGATCGATACCCTCGGCGATGAAGTCGGCGGGATAATAGCGCTCGAACTTTTCGCGGTTCTCGAACGGGAAATGCCACTGGGCGAACGGCATCGAGCCGGAGTCGAACCAGGCGTCGATGACTTCGGGTGTCCGCGACATCGTCCCGCCGCAGCTGCACTTCCAGGTGTAGTCATCGATGAAAGGCTTGTGCGGATCGAAATCCGGGGGCAACAATTTACCCGAGCGCTCCGCGAGCTCGGCGTAGCCACCGACAGCCTCGGCGTGCGACGCGTCGCGATCGCAAAGCCAGATCGGCAGCGGGGTGCCCCAGTACCGATCGCGCGACACCGCCCAGTCGATGTTGTTGGTCAGCCACTCGCCGAAACGACCGGTGCCGGTTTCCGGTGGGTGCCAGTCGACCCGTGAGTTGCGCACGAGCATCGCATCCTTGAACTCGGTGGTGCGGATGAACCACGACGTGCGCGCGTAATAGAGGAGTGGTGTCTCGCAGCGCCAGCAATGCGGGTACGCATGCTCGTGGAGCGTGGACTTCCAGAGGATGCCACGCCGCTTCAGCTCCTCGAGAATCACCGGGTCTGCGTCCTTGACGAACATTCCCCCGACCAATGGCATATCGGCCGGGAACTCGCCGCGCAGATCGACGGGCTGCAGAAAAGCGAGGCCGTTTCTCTGCCCAGCCGCGTAGTCGTCGGCGCCGAACGCGGGCGCCATGTGCACGACTCCCGTCCCCTCCTCGGCGGAAACGAAGGACTCGCCGACGATGATCTCGTGCTTGCCAGTGGTGTACTTCACCCAGTCGAGCGGACGCTGGTAGCGTTTTCCGACGAGCTCCGAGCCGCGGAAGGAGCGAACTACTTCCCAGCGGTCGGCAAAGTCGTCGCCGAGGACGCCAGCCGCGCGACTGATCGCGAGGATGATGGTCTCGTCGTTGTCGGTTGCCTTGCGCTTCCGCAGCTCTACGTACTCCAGCTCGGGATTCACCGCCAGCGCGACGTTGGAGATCAGAGTCCACGGAGTCGTCGTCCACACCAGAATCCGTCGGCGCCCCTTAGCGTGGCCGTCGCCGACCAGATCGAGCGCGACGTACGCGCTTGGATCTTTCACATCCTTGTAGCCCTGCGCGACCTCGTGACTGGACAGCGTCGTTCCGCAGCGGGCGCAATACGGCAGCACTTTGTGGCCGCGATAGAGCCGGCCGCGACGGAACATCGTCGCCAATGCCCACCACTCGCTCTCGATGTAGTCGTTCGAATAGGTGACGTAAGGATCGCTGTAATCGAGCCAGTAGCCGATACGCTCGCTGAGGGCCTCCCAGTCGCTGCGGTATTTCCAGACGCTCTCTCGGCACATCTCGTTGAAGCGCGCGACTCCGATCTTCTCGATCTGCTGCTTCGCGGTGCGGATGCCGAAATCAGTCTCGATGCGCTTCTCGACTTCGATCTCGACAGGGAGACCGTGGGTATCCCAGCCTGCTTTGCGCGCGACGTGGTTGCCGCGCATGGCGCGGTAGCGGCAGAAAAGGTCCTTTACCGTGCGGGCAAAAACGTGGTGGATTCCGGGCCGTCCGTTCGCCGTCGGCGGCCCCTCGAAGAAGACGAACTCGGGCTTTCCTTCGCTCGCGGCCAGGGTTTGTTCGAAGAGCTTCTCTTCCTTCCAGAGCGTGAGCATCTCCTGCTCGAGATCGTCGGGCGAGCGGTCGGTGGGGAGCAGGCGAAAGCGTCTGCCTGAGTTTTCGCTTCGCGCTTCCCCCTTCCCGCCTCCCGCCGTAGCCGGGCGGACAGCGGTCATCCCTGCGACGATCCCGAGGAGTTGGAGCCGGCGCCGCGCAGAGTGCTCGCTACAACCTGGGAATCGGAAGCTTCGACCTCCGACAGCTGCCGCGCAATCAAGGTGCGCATCTGCGCCAGGTAGGTGCGCCGCGATCGGTCGAGATTGTCGAGCTCTTCCTCCATCCGTCGCACGTCGGCGCGCGCCGACTCGACGATGCGCTCGCCCTCGGCCTGGGCCTCGCGGAGAATCAGCTGCGCCTCGCGCTCGGCCTGCTCGCGCACCTCGCCGCGGAGCTGCTGCGCCGCGATGAGGGCGTCATTGAGCGCCTTGTCGCGCTCGCGGAATGCGCGCAGCTGCTCGTGGAAGCTACGCGCCTTGGCATCCAGATCCTGGTTGATGCGCGTGAGTCGTTCCATCTCCTCCGCGACCTGATCCCTGAACTGATCGACGCGCGCCGGATTGTAGCCGCGCAGCGCCCGACCGAAGTCGTAGCGCCGCACGTCCAATGGTGTGAGATGAAAGGCTTCGTCGATCATTTCTCCCTCGCTCCGAAGAGGGTGGTCCCAAGTCTTACCATTGTCGCGCCTTCTTCTACGGCGATCTCGTAATCGTTCGACATCCCCATCGACAGCTCCGTGGCGGGGTGCCCGACACCGATCAGCGCCGCTCGCGCTTCGCGCGCCTCGGCAAAAGTCCGATGGAGCTGCGACTCTGTCGCAGTAAAGCTAGCCATTGTCATGACTCCCCGAATCCGAATCCCGGAAAGAGAAACGAGCCGTTCCGCTTCCGGCAAAAGCTCGGAGAGACTGTAGCCGCCCTTCGATCCTTCGCCCGAGAGGTTGAGCTCGAGGAGCGCATCGACCGCCCTTCCACGCGCCACTCCGAACGCGCAGACCGCGTCGGCGAGCCGCGGACTGTCCAGCGAATGCAGGAGCACGAACTGCTCTAGCGCTTTCACCTTGTTGCGCTGAAGGTGTCCGATGAGATGCCAATGCACCGGCACCTCGACGTCGGCCATCTTCTTCACCGCTTCCTGTACCTTGTTCTCGCCGACGTCGTGGAGCCCGACACCGTAGGCTGCGGAGACTGCATCAGGTCCGTGGGTCTTCGTCACCGCGACGATGCGGACCTTCTGACCATGCCCGCCCCGCGCCACAGCCGCGTCGATTCTGCTTCGCACATCGGCGACGCGCTCCGCCAGGGCGGGAAAAGCCATAGCTATGGAATTTAGCGGCTCGCGCCTCCGCGTTCAATTCATCCCGCGATGCGCCAATGACTTGCCGCTAAACGTGGCGCTCCATTCCAAACGTTCTCGCGAGCCGATCGAGCATTCGCTCATCCGGCCCTTTCACCGTCACGGTCACTGCGCCCACATATGCGGTTCCCGTTATGCGGATCACCCGGTCGCGGGTCGCCGCCGACGGACTCGCTTTCCCTTCGTACTTGAGGGTGAAGGTCCCGAGCAACGAATCGCCATCGCACTCGACGGTGATGTGGGGAGGGATCGTAACGTCGATGCTGCCCATGACCGCCACCGCCTCGACAACCGACAGCCCGTAACCGATCTCGGCTTCGCGCAAATCGAGCTGGACGTTGCCGAGCACCGCGAGCGCGCGGAACTGCCGCGGCATCTCCCACCGACCTTTCCTCTCGTTGCTGCTCAGAAAAGACACGACTCCAGCCGCCGAACGCGAGCGAGCCAGCTCGTCGGGTGTGTATGTCGACGCCGGCTCGAGCGAGCGATCGGTGGCGCGGGAGTATTCTGGGTCGTACTCGCTCATGTCGGCCGGGGAATCGAAGTCCTGTACACTACGCCGCACACGTAAAAATGTTTTCAGCCCGAGCGCCCAAACAGTCTGCCGAGCAACTTTACAATGTTCTGCATATTTCTACTGATGTCGTTGAACATCACCGTCACGAAGAGCAGGCCGATTATGAGTAATCCTCCCTTGAGGATCCGCTCGCGCGTCTGACTGCTGAATGCGCTGCCCTTTATCGTCTCGGCGACATTGAGAAGAATCTGCCCACCATCAAGGATCGGAATCGGCAGAAGGTTGAAGACTGCGACGTTGATGCTTATGAGCGCGACCAGCAGCAGCAGGGTCTCGATGCCGTTGCGGGCGGCCTGAACGGAGACCTGCGCGATCGCGATCGGCCCACCGAGATCCTTGACGCCCACGCCATGGGCAAGCGCTCCGAGCGCGGAGAAAATCTTGCTGCCGTTGTCCATCGTAAGGCCCCACGCAGCGCCGAGCGCGGCGCCGGCGGAGATTGGTGTGAATGCCTCGGTAGCCATCACACCGATCCTGCCGACTGTTTCTTTCTTTCCGGTCGCAGGATCGATGACCGCTTCGGGCGCTGGGGTGACCGTGACGTGGACACTTTGACCTTTGCGCATGACTCCGAGATCGATCGGACGTCCAGCCGATGCGCCGATGCTGTCGAGCAGCGTCTCCCAGCCTTCCAGCGGATGTCCATTCAACGACACGATGCTGTCCCCGCTCTGGATGCCGGCGGCCGCGGCGGGCTTCCCCGCGGTCACTGCTGCGGCAACGGGCACCAGAGTCGGCATCCCGGAATGGAGAAGCAAGCCGGCGTAAATCACGTACGCGAGCAGCGCGTTCATGGTCACCCCGGCGAGCATGATTACGAGCCTGAGCACCAACGGCTTCGACTCGAACCAGCGTGATTCCGGAATCGGCTTGGGGCCGAACGGAATCATCGCGTTGGGATCGAAATCTTCTTTCTTGGTCGCTACTGTCGCGGAATTCTCGCTGCCGCCCTCGAGGAATGCCGTCGCTTCGTCCTCGCGCGAGGCCATTCGCACGTAACCGCCGAGCGGGAGTGCGGCGAGCACATACTCGGTTTCTCCCCAGCGTTTCTTGAGCAGCGCTGGGCCAAACCCGATGGAGAACCTCGGAGCATAGACGCCGGTGAGCTTGGCCGCGATAAAATGTCCAAGCTCGTGCACGAAGACGACGAGCCCGAACACGATGATCGGCGCGAGCCAGCTCAGCATCCGAACATCTCCTTCACGTGGCGTCGCGCGGCTGCGTCGGCTGCGAGCAGCTCTTCGCGGGATGCACCGGGCATCGCGCCGAGCTCCTCCAGCGCGGACGAAATCGCGCGCGGGATGTCGGCGAAGCGGATACTGCCGCTCAAAAACGCAGCCACCGCGCACTCATTCGCCGCGTTGAACACCGCCGGGGCAGCGCCACCGGCGATTCCCGCGGCAACCCCCAGCCTCAGCGCCGGAAAACGAGCGTGATTGACGGGCTCATAGGTCATCGGGGAAAGCTTGACCGGATCGAACGTCGGCACTCCATCATCCGGAACCCGCTCCGGATGGGTAAGAGCGTACAACACGGGCAGCTCCATGGTCGGCACACTCATCTGGGCAACGACACTGCCATCGATGAACTCCACGAAGGAGTGCACCACGCTCTGCGGATGGACCACGACGTCGATGTTCTCGTACGGGAGTCCAAACAGAAAGTGGGCCTCTATCACCTCGAGGGCCTTGTTGGCGAGGGTCGCGCTGTCGATGGTGATCTTCTTTCCCATCCGCCAGGTTGGATGGCGCAGTGCGTCTTCGACCGTTGCCGAGGCGAACCGCTCATCGCTCCAGTCGCGGAACGGC
>Ga0070664_100001162_pt1 | contig 20890 bp, 18 predicted proteins | sample KBSC73metaG_FD_65863 | JGI IMG/M metagenome (GOLD analysis project Ga0070664, IMG submission 65863) | Corn rhizosphere microbial communities from Kellogg Biological Station, Michigan, USA - KBS C7-3 metaG | ecosystem: Host-associated > Plants > Roots > Rhizosphere > Soil ... | reverse complement strand
GGCCGTAGCGGCGATCCCAATCGTTCGCCTCACGCGCGACACGGCGTTGGAGGCTGAAGATCTGGCCTTCGAGGCTCCGCGCTTCGTATGGATTGATCCCATAGCGCGAGGCGCGGAAAATGCGCCGCTCCAGGTTCCGCGCCTGCATATCGAGGCTGCGGGCTTCGCTGCGAGTCAGGACCCGGCGATCGTGCATCACGCGGATGTCGCGCCGAACGCGCTCGACCCGGGCGGCCATCGAACGGGCAAAGTTGATGCCGTTGAAGCCGTAGCCGAAATTGTACGGGTTGTACTGATAGATCGGCGGAGCCCACTGGACATATTGTGCCGAAGCCGGCGCGGCGACCGCGAACGCCGAAGCGGCGGCAACGATCGGAATAAGAAACTTACGCATATTAGCTCTCCTTTCGAGCAACTTGTGCGAACACTATCGGCTTCACCGGGTGAGATGGCGCTGAACGCGATTTTTATCTCCGGTTCAGCGCTGAAACGAAAAAGGCGCGCCGAGTTGCCCTCGACACGCCCTCTTCTTCGAACCGCTCAGCCTTAATCGTCGTGATCGTGGCCGCGGTCGTCTTCCCAGCGGTCGTCGCGTCCGTCGCGGTCGCGATCGCCGTAATAACCGCCGTTGTTGGACCCGTTATAACCGTATCCTCGGCCACCGAGCCGGTTGCTGGCGAATTGCACGCGCTGCTCGAGCCTCGCGATGCGCACTTGAAGGTTGTTCATCTCGTAAGGATTGAGGCCGTAGCGCGCCGACTTGTGAAGCCGCTTCTCGATGTCGCGAGCCTCGTCCTTAAGACGGTCAGCGGTACGATTGCGGATGACGTCGCGACGGTCGAGGAACCGGATTCGGTTCTGCAGCGCATCGATACGCGCCTGGAGCTGTCGAACCTGGCCCCAATGTCCCCAGCCTGGAGGGACGATACCGCCGTTCGTCGGCGGATATTGGCCCCAGCTCGGCGGAGTCACGCCCCCGTTGGTGGGCGGATAGGCATAGCTATTGCCGTAGTGCGGCAGAGGCTCGGGCGAATATTGCGCAGCCGCGGGACTCGCGATGGCGAGAGCCGCTGCAGCAGCAGCAAGAGTAAGAACACATTTGCGCATCACGACTCTCCATTGAACAGTTGATGTCCGATTCTTGCGGAGATGCCGTGGCGCAAAGCTGAACACGCCCGTTATTTGCCGTTCAACAAGATTAACTTGTTAAGCGGTTGAAATGATTCAGTTCTTGATTTTCCAACCACTCCGGAGAAGCGCGTAGCAGAGCGCCCACAGCGCGACGTTCAGCAGCAATAGCGCGATTGCGCCGACCAGCAGCGGCGAATCGCTGACGCCGAGGAATCCCGCGCGAAACCCTGAAATTACATAGAAGAAGGGATTTGCATGGCTCACCTTTTGGAACGTCGGCGACAGCTGGTGGACCGAATAGAAGGTGCCGCTGAGCAGCGAGAGCGGAGTGACGACGAAATTCGAGACTGCTGCGGCATGATCGAACTTCTCCGCCCACATCGAAGTCAGCAGCCCCATGAAGGACAGTAGCAGAGAGCCCATCAGCCCGAACCACAAGGCAAGCTCAGGCCGCCGGATGTCGACCGACACTCCCGGCCATAACAGCATCGCTAGCCACACCGCGAACCCCACCAGAAACGCGCGAGTAACCGATGCGCCAATCAGACCGGCGATCAGCTCTCCCGTCGATAGCGGCGGCATCAGATAGTCGACGATATTGCCCTGGATCTTGCCGACCAGCAGCGAAAAGCTGGAGTTTGCGAAAGCGTTTTGGATCATCGCCATGACGATCAGGCCTGGAGCGAGGAAATCGGCGAAGGGCACGCCCATCACCGTGCGTCCTCCTCGGCCCAGGGCGATGGTGAAGATGGCGAGGTAGAGCAGCGTCGTAATGGCGGGCGCCCAGACCGTCTGCATCTGCACCTTGAAGAACCGGCGCACCTCCTTGATATAGAGGGTGTTGAGGCCTCCCCAATTGACGCCTTTGAGGACTGGTGCGCCGGGCGCGTGTCGCACCCAATTGTTCGTTCGGTCGTTCACGTGTTGAGGCGCCTATCGGCTGGAAACAGGCCGGGCAAGTTTGGAGCAGATTAAAGAATGTCGTGGACCGAAGAGCGCATCGAGCGCCTGAAGAAGATGTGGCACGAAGGCGCGACCGCTAGCCAGATCGCCGACGAGCTTGGCGGAGTCAGTCGCAACGCTGTCATCGGCAAGGCCCACCGCCTGGGGCTCGAGCAGCGGCCTTCGCCCGTCAAACCCGGCGAGGAGAAAGAAGCGAAGAGGGCCGCTCCAGCGCCTGTCGCCCCAGCTGCGGCGAAGGTGGGGTCGCCTCCGAAAGCTGAAACGGCGACGAGGCCCGCAAATTCCAGCGCGACCACGCCTGCAGGCCAGCCGGCACCGCAGCGCACACCGTCTCCGCAGGAGCTTCAATACCGCTCAATCGGCCCAGGCGGTTTCATCCGCCAAGGCCCTGGCGAGCAGCAGGCGCCGATCCCGCCGGCGCCGCCGCGGCGGCTGGTTCCGGCCAAGCCGAGTCCTGAGGTCGCCGACAAGACGAGCCTGCTCGATCTCAACGACCGCATTTGCAAATGGCCGATGGGCCATCCGGGTGAGCCCGATTTCCATTTCTGCGGCGAGCCCGCCAACCCGGGTTTTCCTTATTGCGTGCAGCATTGCGGAGTTGCTTACCAGGCGCAGCTTCCGCGCCGCGATCGCCGGCCACCGCCGCCGCTTCCGTTCGGCGGGCCACGGGTTCGGTAGTTTCTTATCCTCCCCTGCAAATGCAGGGGAGGGGGACCGCCGAAGGCGGTGGAGGGGCTCTCGTGCACAACGGCCTAGAACCCCTCCGTCAGCGCTACGCGCTGACACCTCCCCTCGAAATCGAGGGGAGGATGATCATCCTTTCAAAAACTCGCGCATTGCGCCGGTGAGTACGTGCCACGCCGGCTCGGTCTCAAGCAGGATGTGGTTGGCGCTGTCGAGCTCGACGAAACGGCTGTCGCTCAAGGCCTCAGCGATCTGTTCCCCCGCCGCAAATGGCGCGTTTCCATCGAGCTTTGCGTGGGCAACAAGAGTCGGCGCCTCGACTTTTCCCACTTCGTCGCGAACATCGATCAAAGAGGCGATTTCGATCATCCGCTCCATGCTCGGCACTGGGCCCAGGGTCGAGAACAGCTCATTATGCCAATCGATCAACTCCTCGCTCGCCGAAGGGAAATAGAGGGTGATGAACATCTCGCCGAGGCGACTCCTGCGGAAACTCGGCTGGCGTCGATTCATCTCCAGCAATGATTCGCGCCACGCGATCTCCTCAGGGTCCGCCCGGGCTTTCCACCCTGCCGCATAGCCGTTCACCAGCACCATTTTGCGCACGCGCTTGGGATTTCTCGCCGCATAGGCGATCGCCACGGCGGCTCCGTGCGCAAGGCCGAGGAGGTCGCAACGCTCGACGCCCGCGTCGTCGATGACCGCGCCGAGGTCGGCGACGAGGGATTCGAAATCGAAGTTCGCTGGCTCCAAATCGGACATCCCGAAACCGCGCGAATCGAACCGGATGAAACGGCTCCCCCCACTGCATTCGCGTAGCCAGTGCCGATAGACCGGGCTGCTCCAGTCGTGCTTCAAATGGGTCATCCACGTGGGCGCCTTGACGAGCGGGAAACCGTCTCCGGCGGACGCAAATGCGATCCTGGTGCCATCGGCGCTCACGGCAAACTCGATGCTTTCGGCGTGGGCGGTCGAAGCCGGCGGCTTGGCCGCGGGCGCTCGCTCGACTTTATCGTCGAGGAAGTCCCGCGCGACGTCGGTAAACATTCGCCACGCCGGCTCCGTTTCAAGCAGGATGTGGTTGCGGCTTTCGAGTGGCACGAAGGCAGCGCCGGGAATTCCTCCGGCGAGCGCTTCGCCCTGTGCGAAGGGAACCGCCTGGTCTTCACGCGAGTGGAAGATCAGCGTCGGCGTCGTAACGCGCGGCAGCAAGTCGGCCACGTCGAGCTTCGATAGCACGCGCTGCAGTTTGACGGCGTTCGCGGGCGAGGTCGAAATGCGCTGCATTTCATTGAACCAGCCCATCTGCTTGGGGCTCGCACCTGGGATGTAGTGGTTGGTGAAGAGCTGCCGGTAAGCGGCATTGTCCGATCCCCAGCCGACTTCCGTCAGCGTGACCATGGCCTCGCGCCGTGCGATCTCCGCCGCCTCGGCGCGGGCGGCCCATCCTTGCGCATAGCCGTTGCAGATGATCAGCTTTCGGACGCGCTCGGGATTGCGCACCGCATAAGCAATGGCGACCGCTGCGCCCTGGCTGATTGCAAGCAGATCGAAGCTCGGAAGATCGAGCGCGTCCACGACGGACGCCAGGTCGTCGACAAACGCGTCCAGCGAGAGCTCGGGCGTATTCCAGTCGGAAAGGCCGTTGCCACGCTCGTCATAGCGAACAAGGCTGCGTCCGCGCGTGAACTCCAGGATCCAATGGCGCCACAGCGGGCTGTCCCAGTCAAATGCGATGTGATTCAGCCAATTCGCGGTCTTGACGAGGGGCGCCCCTTCCCCGCTCTTCGAATAAGCAAGCCGGGTGCCGTCGCGCGCGGCGCAGTATAGCACGCGCTGCGGGGGTAGCGGTTCGGGATTTGTCGCCGCTGCAAGCGCCCGTTCCTCGTCGTTAACGCGTCGTCGCCAGCTCGCCGGCGGCTCGCCAAACTCGCGCTTGAACGCCCGGTTGAATGCCGCCTCGCTGGCGAAGCCGACCGCGTACGCGATATTCGCCGTGTTCTCGGCGGTATCGCGCAGCAGGTTTTGGGCGATGCGCATTCGCCACCGTGCGCAATAGCGCATCGGAGGTTCGCCAATCAGCTCGGCAAATCGCTCGCCGAGAACCGAACGCGAGACGCCGGCCTCGCGCGCGAGGCCCTCGACGTCGAGATCCTCGGCATAGCGCTTGTGGATGATTGACAGCGCCTTGGAGACGGCAGGATCGGCGAGACCGCGCAGCCAGCCGTCCGATCCCGGCGGAAGGTTCTCGACATATTCGCGAATCGCTTGGGCAAGGAACAGCTCGGCCTGGCGTGCGACGATGTCCGGTGACGGCTTTTCTTCCGCAAGGAAGCGCATCGAGCTGTCGAGCCATTGCGCCTCTCCGCCGCTGGCGTTGAGCGTGAGCAGCGGCGGCAGGGATTCGAGCAGCGGATGGACACTCCCTTTGGCGGCGCCGAGGAAGCCGCACCACACTTCAGTCTTTATGCCCTCCGTTCCGCTTTTGACTCGGTGCACGCCGTCGGCAGTGACCCACCCGACCTCGCTAGCGTCGGCGGGATGAAGCCCGGATCGACTCGCGAGGAGATGCGGATCGTTGCGTGGCAGGATCGCGATGCCACCCGCCTCGACATAGGTTGGCGGCAGTCCTTCGACCTCGATGAGCATGCGCCCCGAGCGCACGTAATGATAGCTGATGAGCTTGTCGGGCTCGGGGAAGAAGGGCGCGAAATGGTCCGGGGTGAACTGGGCCAGCACGCAATAATCGCCGCTGAATTCCCCATCGATGACCACCCCACCGCTCAGGCGGAGTGAGGTCAGGATCTCGTCGAGAATGTCCATTGAACGGCCGTTCCGGCGTTTCGGTCAATTTATTCGGCAGCGCAATCATTTTGGCGAAACCCGGGTTCGCGTAAATCATCCCTACCAAATGCGGACAGGAATCCGGAGCCGGGAAACCAAGTTTCCCGGGGTGGAAGAACTCGTCCTGAAAAAAGGGAAGGTGTGAATAAGATGTTCGACGTGAATCATGACCTGCGATCGCGACAGATTCTTGCGGTCGTCTTTGCTGTCCTGTCGGGGGCTTCAGCGATTTCGACCGCTGTTCTTCCGGCTGTCCTCCACTAAGCGAAAGGTACCACCCCCCATGTACCATGACTTCAATTACGAAGGGACATTGGTCTCCTCTCTCCGCGCGCAATGGGTCCTCGATGAGGTCCTGCGCGCGGACCAGGATCTGGATTTCTCGCGCAATTTCATGCCCGAAAGCCTGGCCCGCACGGCGGCGGTCGACTCGCTGAACCCCTTCGAGCAGCGCGTGCTGAATCAGATCAGCGCGCACCAGTATCTGTCGATCTTCGGGATCGTCGAGGAGTTCATTCTCCCGTTCCTGCTCGACCATTCGCGCGGCGAGCTCCGCCAGGATGATTGGCGCATTCGTGCGCTGCTCAACTTCGCTGGCGAGGAAGCCAAGCACATCCATCTGTTCAAGCGCTTCCATGCGGCGTTCGTGCGGGGCTTCCCCGTCGAATGCCAGGTCATCGGACCGTCCGCGGACATTGGCGCGAAAGTGCTCAGCCACGATCCGCTCGCGGTCGCGCTTGTGATCCTGATGATCGAGTGGATGACGCAGCAGCATTACCTCGGCTCGATCCGCGACGACGGCGACATCGATCCGCTGTTCAAGAGCCTCATGCGCCACCACTGGATGGAGGAGGCGCAGCACGCCAAACTCGACACTCTGATTGTTGATGCTTTGGCCGAAGGCCGCACCGAGCAGCAGATCGACAAGGCGATCGACGAGTTCTTCGAGATCGGTGGCTTCCTCGACGAGGGCCTCTGCCAGCAGGCGCATTTCAACATGGATGCGCTGGAGAAGGCGAATGGCCGCAAGGTGGAAAACCGTGCCGATATCATCTCGCAGCAGCACCAGGCCGCGCGCTGGACCTACATCGGCTCGGGCATGGTGCACGAGCGTTTCAAGGCGACCCTGATGTCGCTCTCGCCGCACGCTGCCGAGCGCATCGCCGAAGCTGCCCCCGTTTTCGCCTGACAGTCACCCAAGGAGAACAGAACAATGCTCGATACCGTAAAGAACCCGCGCGTGAACGGCCTCGACCTTCCGGCGCTCGGCGAAGTCGTCGAAGCCATCGAGAAGGATGCCAACCAGGCGGTGGTCGGCTTTGCCGTGACCACGCGCTGGACCGGTCAGACGCGCAGCGAGACCGTTGTCGACCATTTCACGATGGGCGGCGAGCGGATCAGCCGGACGCACAAGATCGTCGCCGACGAGCCGTGCCAGCTGCTCGGTCAGGACAGCGCGCCGAACCCGCAGGAGCTGCTGATGGCGGCATTCAACGCCTGCATCACCGTCGGCTATGTCGCCGGCGCGGCGCTCAAGGGAATCAATCTCGAATCGCTCGAGATTCTCACCCAGGGCGAGCTCGATCTCCGCGGCTTTCTAGGTCTCTCGGACACGGTCCCGGCCGGTTACGAGGCGATCGATTACGAAGTGCGGATCAAGGGTGACGGTTCGCCGGAGGATTTCGAGGAGATCCACCGGAACGTCATCAAGACGTCGCCCAACTACTTCAACGTGAGCCGGCCGATCCGACTGAACGCCAAGCTAAGCGTCGGTTGAGCTCGGGTCCCGGGCGCGCCTCCCCTCCCCACCCCAAAGCGCGCTCGGGACCATTTTTTCGAGGAACCCAGTGATGAAGCACGAGACGATGAAGGCTGCACGGCGGCCCTGGTTCGCGGTCGGGACGCACGGCGTGCGCCCGATCTGCGGGTTCAAGGGCCTCGGCGGGATCCACCCCGGCCAGTCGGCCGAAGAGGTCGCCGACGCGCTGCTGAAGGCCGCTGCCCAGGCTGAGATCGCCGCGACCAGGATCTGGTAGCGGCGCGCGCCGGACGCGCCTCCCCTCAGGATCGGCCGGCGTAAAGGAAAGGCCCCGGAGTCCGTTAGCTCCGGGGCCTTTTTAGTGTCTTACGTGGCTAGAAGCTCAGGCGTCCTGCGCCTCGGCGTTCACCGTCTGCTTCGACGCCGGCTGTTCGCGGCCGCCGATGGCGGACCGCTCGGCGCCGCCGCCGATGTCGATCTTCCGCGGCTTCATCGCCTCGGGGATCTCGCGCTTGAGCTCGATCGCGAGCAAGCCGTCCTTCATATCCGCGCCCCTGACCTGGATGTGGTCGGCAAGCGCGAAGCGCCGCTCGAACGAGCGTGTCGCGATCCCGCGATAGATATAATCATTGCCCTTCTGCTCGTCCTCCTCGTTCTTTCGGCCGGAGACGACCAGCACGTTCTGCTGGGCGGTGATGTCGATCTCGTCGGGCTTGAACCCTGCCACCGCCAGCTCGATTCGATAGTCGTTCTCGCCGAGCTTGATTAGATCGAACGGCGGATAATTCTCCTGGGTCTGCGAGCCGGCACTGTTCTCGAGCATGTCGAACAGGCGGTCGAAGCCGACCGTGGAGCGCCGGAACGGCGAAAAGTCGAAAGCACTACGCATGTTTAAGTCCTCCTCTTGATGAGCAAGGCGAACCGCAGCGCCGAGCGCAGCGACGCCGGCGCAACGCGCCGCCGGAGCAGCGCGAAGAGACGGCAAAAGCCGGCCAGCCTGCCGCTTTAGCGGACAGGACTGACGTCACGCGATTCACTCGCGTGACGGCTCGGACCACAATCCGTCACCGGACCCTCAAAGGCGCCCGGCAGCCATGATTTGGAAATGCCGTCTCGAGTTTCAAGAGCTGTGGAAAACGGCTGGCCGCGCGCTTGGCACGGCCGGAATCAGGCTCCTATAGATTCCTCTGCATGGCTGACCTCTTCTCCTCTTCCGCATCGGCGTCGCCCGACAGCTACGACGCGTCGGCGATCGAGGTGCTGGAGGGGCTGGAGCCGGTCCGCCGCCGCCCCGGCATGTACATAGGCGGCACCGATGCCCGCGCGCTCCACCACCTCGCCGCCGAAGTCATCGACAATGCGATGGACGAGGCAGTCGCCGGGCACGCGACGCGCATCGAAGTCACGCTCGACCCGGGCAATCGGCTGACCGTCGTCGACAACGGGCGCGGCATCCCCGTCGAGGAGCACCCCAAATATCCGGGCAAATCCGCGCTCGAGGTCATCATGACCACCTTGCACTCGGGCGGGAAGTTCGAGGGCAAAGCCTATTCAACCTCGGGCGGCCTCCATGGGGTCGGCGTCAGCGTCGTCAATGCTCTCTCAACCGAAACCGTCGTCGAGGTGGCCCGCGACAAGACACTTTATCGCCAGAGCTTCTCGCGGGGCGTCGCGATTTCGAAGCTCGAGACTGTCGGCGCCGCGCCCAACCGCCGCGGCACGAGCGTCGGCTTCGCGCCCGATCCCGAGATTTTCGGCGCCGACGCCGCCTTCAGCCCGGAGCGGCTCTACAAGCTCGCCCGCTCCAAGGCCTATCTCTTCGCAGGCGTCGAGATCCGCTGGCGCTGCGACCCGTCGCTCGCGAGCGCCGACGTCCCCGAGAACGCCGTCTTCCAGTTCCCGGGCGGGCTCGCCGATCACCTGGCCGAACAGCTGGGCGACCGTCCGGCCGTCACCAACCAGCCCTTCACCGGCCGACAGGATTTCGCGCCGGACACGACCGGGACGCCGCAAGGCTCGGCCGAATGGGCGGTCGCCTGGCCGCTCTACTCCGACGGCTCCGAGTCCTACTATTGCAACACCATTCCAACCCCCGATGGCGGAACCCACGAGGCCGGGCTTCGCGCCGCGCTCACCAAGGGCATTCGCGCATTCGGTGAGCTCGTCGGCAACAAGAAGGCCAAGGACATCACCGCCGACGACGTGTTCAACGGCATCGTGCTCATGCTCTCGGTCTTCATCCGAAACCCGCATTTCCAGAGCCAGACCAAGGACCGCCTGACCAGCCTCGAGGCCGCGCGCTTCGTCGAGGCCGCCGTACGCGACCATTTCGACCATTACCTCGCTGACAATATGGACCGCGGCCGCGCGCTCCTGGGCTCGATCGTCGAGCGAATGGAGGAGCGCCTCCGTCGCCGCGCCGAGCGCGAGGTTCAGCGCAAGACCGCGACCAGCGCGCGCAAGCTGCGCCTCCCCGGCAAGCTCACCGATTGCGCCAATGACGATGCCGAAGGCACCGAACTGTTCATCGTCGAGGGCGACAGCGCCGGCGGCTCGGCCAAGCAGGCGCGCGACCGCAAGACGCAGGCGATCCTCCCCATCCGCGGCAAGATCCTCAACGTTGCTAGCGCAACCGCCGACAAGATCCGCGGCAACAGCGAGATCGCCGATTTGAACCTCGCGCTCGGCTGCGGCTCACGCGACAAGTTCAACGAAGACGCGCTTCGCTACGAAAAGATCATCATCATGACCGACGCGGACGTCGACGGCGCCCACATCGCCACCTTGCTGATGACCTTCTTCTTCCAGGAAATGCCGGAGCTCGTGCGCCGCGGTCACCTTTTCCTGGCCCAGCCCCCACTTTACCGCCTGACCGCCGGCGCCAGGACGCTTTACGCCCGTGACGACGCCCACCGCGCCGAGCTCGAAGCGACCGAGTTCAAAGGCAAGAAGGTCGAGGTCAGCCGCTTCAAAGGTCTCGGGGAGATGAACCCGAGCCAGCTCAAGGAAACCACCATGGACCCGGGTTCGCGCTCCCTCATCAAGATCACGCTGCCGGGGCCCTATGAAGAGCGTCAGGCGGCGCGGGATATCGTCGATCGCCTGATGGGCCGCGATCCGGCGCTGAGGTTCGAGTTCATCCAGAACAGTGCGGCTGCTGTCGATGAGGATGCCATCGACGCTTAGTCCGGGGGACTAAGCCAAAGATGGCATGATCGACGCTTAGTCCGGGGGACTAAGCTCTTCCACTACTAGCGTGCGGCGGTGCACGTCCAATGTCCGCAATGGTGGAAAGCAGACATTCAAATCTCTAGAGATTTCGTGTGAACGTTTTGGAAGCCCCGCCGCGTCGGGGCTTCCCTCTCGGAGTGTGCTACAGGTTGCCTCGGCAAGCATCTCCCGGAATTCCGGGTTCGTGGATGATGCCGGCGGAGTTCTCGTGGCTCGGGGTTTGGACCAGGCCCGGCCCCGTGTCGACGACTTCGAAGATCGGCTCGCCGTTTTCAAAGCCAACCAGCGCCAGGCCGTCCTCCTGCCCCGAAAACGCACATATCGAGTTCGCGGTGTATGAGTTGACCGGGGTAAACTTGGGATGCGGCCCGCCGGTGATTTCTCCCGCCGAAGCGAGGCTCGATGAGGCAAGCGCCGCGAGCCCGAAAGCGATCGAATAAATCTTCGAAAGTTTGATCATGACAAACCCTTTTTTGGTTGAGGCAATCGCGACACGCGCCGGTGTGTTTAACATAGATTAAAAGACACGACGCCGTTTATTGTTCTGCCGGGCGACCTCGATAAGGTGGGCTTGTGACTGCCACCCCCGACATCTTCCGGGCAGCGAGCGGCGCGGCCTCATCGGAGCATGACCCCCGGCTTCGGACCTATGCGAGCCTGATGCAGTTTGACGGGCGGTTCATGTCCTCAATGGGTCGAATGCGGACATACGCGGTTCATAAGATTTCCTGCTAATGCCACCCAGAGGGACCCAGGCTGCGAACTGGCTCCCCACGGAGTATGCGAATGAGCCGCGTGGTCGATCTCTCCTGCTTGAACTGCGGCAGCAACCGCGTCCGCTTTCCGGACGCGGCGCTGATCCGGTGGTATGCGAAGATTGCGGTACGGCGGGGGATCCGTTGAGCGTCGTCAAAGAGCGCCTCGGGGAGGAACCCGCCGACAAACAGCACCTGCCGCCTGAGAATCGCGCGGCACGGCGCGAGCGGCACACGTCAGAGGTAGAAGCGAGCCAAGAGGAACTGCGCGAGAACGTCGCCGAAACAGACCGATTGGTCGATGCTTCAGACAGAATGCTGCGGCGGCACCGCAGAGAATGCGACGAGAACAGCGACTAGCACCACGCTGTGCTGTGTGCTTGCTGCGACGCGGGCTGGACCGTTACGCCCTCCTGATAGCCCGTTCCGTGCCTTAGGTCGCGCAAATAGCTCATGTCCGCTTTGGGTCGAAAGCAAACCTAAGTCGCTTGATGTCGTGAATGAGTGGAACGGGGACGCTAGCCGCGCATGCCCATCGGACGGTCGCGCCAGATGCTCCGCTCCGCTGCGCCTCGCTCGCCGACGCGGTGGAACCAGCCGTTTAGCCGTGCCAGGTCATCCGGGATCGGCTGCCCAACGTCGCAGAGCTGATCGATGTAGCAATAGAGGCAGATGTCTGCGACCGTGAATCGCTCGCCTGCAAGCCACGGCTCGTTCATCACGCCGTCGAGCCAGCGCATGCCGGTCCTGGCGATTTCCTTCTGCGCCTCGCCTTGCTCGGGGTAGCACTTGAAGCGCGTTTTGAAGATGTCGATCGCCTCGGAATAATAGAAGCCGAGCACCATCGGGCGGCAGATCCCGATCTCGACGCGACGCCACCACATGCGCGTGATCGCCCGCTGCTTCGCCGTGGAGCCAATCAGCGACGGTTCGGGATGGAGCTCCTCAAGATATTCGATAATTGCCGCTGTTTCGGCGATGAAGGTGCCGTCGGACAGCTCGAGAGTCGGCAGCTGCCCGGCCGGGTTCCGCTCGAGATGGTCAGTCCGGCGGTTCTCCGCGCCGAGGATGTCGACCTCTTGCCGCGGCACGTCGATGCCCTTTTCTCCGAGGTAGAACCGCACGATGCGCGGATTCATGCCGAAGCTGTCGTACAGCCGTTGCGGCGTGGCCTCGTCCCGTGACGGCGAGTAAGTCGACTGCGCGTGCGTAAGCGTTGAAGCTTCAGTCATGAGCAGGTCCTCCGTTGACTACACGTCCCCGGTCCCATTCGTTTCGCACGGTGCCCAGACGGGATCTAGGGCGAGCCGCGCCAATAGCAAAGTTTCGCCTGGTCTTCATGCGCCAAGTGCGGATGTCCGCAATGGGTGGAAAGCGGACGTAAGTCAGCGCCGGGTAGTTGCGTCGCCCCGTCGCCAAAGTCGGTCACAGCGGAGCAGATACGACGGTTTCAAATCCAGTTTGCATCAGCGTGAATGATCGTGACGTTCGCCAGATCCGATATACCGACCAAGACAACCTGCCCTCTGCCGTCGTCGTAAGTACCTACCAAGGAGGCCTGGCCGTTAACGGTCGTGCTCGACCAGACAAGGTCGTTCTGAGACCACTGAAACACCAGCACGTCCTCCCCTGGCGTGTAGTCGTAAACCGTATCGCGCCCGTCTCCGGGGTCTGCGAACGCTCCGCTGGAGAAAAGGAAGTAATCCTTTCCGCTGCCGCCCCGAAGCGCGTCTGCCCCGGGGCCTCCCATTAGATAATCGCTGCCGGCGTCGCCAAAGAGTTGGTCGTTGCCACCATGCCCGACGAGCTGATCGATACCCGCGCCGCCCTTGATGACGTTAGCGACGTCGCTACCCCACAGCGCATCATTGAAACCCGTGCCAGTCACGTTCTCTACGCCGCTGACGGTCCCTTGGACGGAGTCCTGGATACCGCTGAAGGACATGCTGCCATTACTGGCCACGGTGACGACGATGTCGTCGTCTATGTTGCCGCCGAACCCGAGGTCCACAAAAGCGCCCTGGGTCGCGCCGCTGAGATCCAAGGTATCGATGCCGCGGCCGCCGTCGAACGTAGCGCCAAGTGGCGTGTCGATGAGGGTGTCAGCACCGGCTCCGCCGAAGAGCGTGTCCTGCCCACCCCCGCCGGTCAGCCGGTCATTGCCGCCGCCGCCATAAATCGCGTCCGGACCTCGTCCGCCGGTAACGACGTCATTTCCAGCATTCGCCTTGATTATGAAACCGCCGTCGATGATCGCGGCGGAGAACGGTTTCAGCGTCCCGTTCACCATCACACCGCCATCCACTACTGCGATATTGTCCGCGCCCCGCGTACCGCTGATTGTCGGCTTGGCCATGAACTCAGCCCTCCCCAAGATTACGACTCGGTGGACGTTTAATTAACATTCATTATGCGGCCAGGACAGTCAAAGCGCGTGATGTCTGCTGTCAGCAAAGCGTTGTAAGCAGACCTAAGCCGCTAATGTCGCAAATGGGTGGGAAGCGGGACAGCAGAACCAAGGGCTCGCTAGGGTACGACCATTCGCGAGAAAGTGCGTCGGTCCCGCTCCGGAAGTATCCCTCGAGCCTTCCTTATTCTCATGCGCTGTCTTGCGTCCACAGCCACGACCGCAAGATGTCGAGCGAGTTTTCAGGGTTGTCGCTGAGGAACTCATGTGCCGCGCCAGCCACCGTGACGAACTGTGCATGCGGCACGCGCTGTGCGAACCGGGCGAGAGTGACGGCCCTGGTCCGGTCATATTGGCCCGCGATGAACAGCGTGCTCGGACCGTTGAGCTTCAGCAGCAACGGTTCGCCGTCATAGCCTTTCAGTGTCCCGGTTGGGACGAACTCGCTGGATCCCCACATGGTGTCATGCAGCAGGTGGTTGAATTGGACACCGCGGCCCCGCCGCAGAAAGTCGAGCTCTGCGCCCGTGCGAGGTTCCCGCCGATTGAACGCTGCGTCGAACGCAGCCATGGCACGTTCGCACACGGCTTCCTGCGGCCGCGGTGGCGGACGGATCGGTGCTGGAGCCCTCGGGTCGCACCGTTCGAGGATGTGCCGCACATTGGCGGAAAGGGTGCGCCGCAAGGCATTGGCATCCTCGACCCAGCTACGTGTTGAAATCAGCGGGCTTGCGAGCACCAATCCTGCCAGCTCCGGCGGCCTGCGCGAGCCGTATTCGAGCGCGATCGCGCCGCCCCAGCCGTGCCCGAACACGTGCCAGCGTTTCACGCCAAGAGCACGGCGGAGGCCATCGACTTCATCAGCAAACCGCTCCACCGTCCAGTAGGCCGGGTTGTTCGGGTGATCGGATCGACCGCTGTCGAGCTGATCGTAAAAGATGACCGCTCGCTCGTCCGAAAGCGCAAGCGCGTTCAATAGGCCGGCGATATTTCCCCCCGGCCCGTCGTGGATCATGACGAGTGGCGGCACGGTCCCGTCCAGCCGTCCGTTGATTCGAACATAAACGCGCCCCCCGTGGACGGGCACTCGAAGCTCGCGACCGGGAGGAGGATAAACGGGAAGGCCGCGGGCCCTCACGGCGCCAAATCCGATTGGGCTTGTGACAACCGCCGATAAAAGGAATCCGCGCCGCGTCATTACTCGAGTATGGCAACGACGCTGCGTGGGCATGGAAGCAGCATAGGATCGCGGGCAATGTCGGCAAATGGCCGCCGACATCGCAAATGGAAGTTTGCTAAAGTTTGCTCCTCACTTCCCGGCAGCTCGGCCCGGTGTTCGGCCGCTAATGTCCGCTTTGGGTCGAAAGCGGACATTCGACCGCGTTGCCGTCGGCCTTGACAGGATTGATCCCTGTAGCTGCGGGGCTAGCCCCTGCCGGCCATAGCTAGCGAACGATGGGCAGCTCGATAAAGCTCTCTTGCGGACCAGACACTACGACCTTCTGCTGGGCGACGACGTAGTCCGCCGGCTTGGCAAAGAAGATGTTCGGGACGAAAGTCTGCGGATTGCGATCGTACAGCGGGAACCAGCTGGACTGCACCTGCACCATGATGCGATGTCCCGGTAGGAACACATGGTTCGCTGCCGGAAGTTCGAATTCATAGCCGAGCGGCACGTTGGGCGTGATCGGCTTCGGGTCCGACAGAGATTCGCGGTACCGGCCGCGGAAGATGTCCATGGCCACCGGGAACTGATAGCCGCTCATGGCGCGCTCGATGGGAACTTCGTCGGGGTACACGTCGATCAGTTTGACGACCCAGTCGCTGTCGGTGCCGCTGGTCGAAGCGTTGAGGTGCACGACAGGCGAGCCGGCGACCGTGACAGACTCGGTCAGCACGGGTCCGGCAAAGCTCAGAACGTCGGGCCGGCTTGCGGCATTGCGTTGATCGGTGGTCAGCCACGCGGTCCACAGGTCGTCCTCGTAACCCGTCGCGCGGTTGGGACGCGGGACATAGGTGACCGGGTGCGCGGGATCAGACCAATAATCCGCGGTCCGCTGGGGTCCGTCCGCCGGAGTGAACGCGAGCTCCATCCCGGGGCGCAGAAAGAGGCGCTGGGTGGATTGCGCGGCGGGCCAGTGATCCAGCCGCTGCCAGCGATTGGTACCGGACTGAAACGCGCTTACCGGAGGGACGTCCATCGGAGCGTCCTTGAGATAATGCGCTAGGAAAGGACCGAGGACCTGCTGGCGCCAAGATTTGGACGCATCCTGGTCCCACTGGATCTCGCCCGTATTGCGCCCCTGCTCGATGGCCTGTCCGTGGTACCACGGACCAAGCGTTAGAAAGACCATGTCGTTCGCCTGGTCTTTTGGCTCGAGCGCGCGATAGACGCGGATCGCACCGAAAATGTCTTCTGCGTCCCACAGCGAATGGACCAGCATCACCGGCACCTTCAGTGGCTGCGCGGCGAGGATGCGATCCATGGCCTGGCTCTGCCAGTAATTGTCATAAGCCGGATGCGCGGTCAGCTGCCGCCAGAAACCGACTTGTTCCAACCCGTGCTGGCGGCCGAGCTCGCCTGCCGACGCGGCGCGCATGAAGATGTCGTAGACGTCGTAGCCGGTCCACGAGAACGTCACGCTATTGTCGCGTGTCGCTTGCTGGTTGAAGACGTAATCGAGCCCGAGTTGGCGAAACGCGCCATTGTGGAACCAATCGTCGCCGCGCCAGCCGTCGACCATCGGGTTCATCGGCACCGCGACCTTGAGCGCCGGGTGTGGATTGATGAGCGGCACGAGCGCTTCGTAGCCGTCGTAGCTGATGCCGATGACGCCTACACGCCCATTGCTTTCGGGGACATGCTTCACGAGCCAATCGATGGTGTCATAGGCGTCGGTGGAATCATCCACTTTAGTCGGGTTGAGCGGGTTGCCGACGAGCGGCCGGTTCATCACGTAACCGCCTTTCGACCCATACATCCCGCGCACGTCCTGGACGACGCGGATGTAGCCGCCCTCGGTGATGACGTCCGGCGCATTGTCGTAGTCGTCGAGCGCGGCGGCCATATTGCCGCTGCCGTTTTTGCTCGTCATGTCCTCAGCGTCATAGGGCGTCCGCGTGAGCAGCATCGCCGCTCCGCGCGCACCGTTCGGGATCATGATGACGGTGTGCAGCTTGACCCCGTCGCGCATCGGGATTTCAACCGTGCGGCGCTGGTAATTGCGCCCACTGGTGTCCGGCATGACTTTCGCTGGGCGTTCGTCGTACTGCGGCGGCGCTGCTGCAGCTGGCCACCCAATCATTGACCCAAGCGCAACCGCGCTCAACAGGCATGCGCGCATGTCGTAACCCCTTGGCCCCGTGGTCCGTGCGTCTAGACCTAAGACTTCTGCGGCGGCTGTCCACTGCGCAGGTGAATCAAGAGAACCCCTTCGATCAATGTCCGCAAGGGTGGAAAGCGGACGTTGGGCACGAAGGCAGCACGCGACGGTATGAGTTCTCGCGGCGCAGGCGTTGACCGGCGTCGCGAGAACCACGTGAGCCTGAACCAGCGAACTCAGCTGGTCCGGTGAACCCCTCTAACCCTTTTCGCCGGCGCGCCCGGGGGGCGGCGGAACGAACGGGGGAGGCGGCGGAGGCGGCGGAAGCGGGCAGGCCGTACCTGCCGGAACGGTACTTCCATTCGGACACACCGTCGGCGGTGGCGGGGGCGGCGGCGGACATGGGTCCGTTGCGAGGACCTGAGACCCATCTGGGCACGTCTGCATCGCAGGTTGCTTCGGAGTCGTCGCGCAAGCCGCCAGCGCAACCGCGGCTGCAGTCAGAATTACCAAGCGTTTCATTCCATCCTCCTCGTTTCCGCACTGCCAAAACCAGACGAGGCGCTCCCTACGTCATCGTCCGCTCGAACGGGAGTCTGGGAATGCCGATCTCGATCGTCGGACGCACTGATACCAACGAATGGACGCATGGTCCGAATGTCCGCAATGGGTGGAAAGCGGACGCTACAATGCTCGGCTCACCGAAAGCATCAGCCGATACCGATTGTCGGGGTGTGACGCTCGGATGTCTTGCCCGACGGGCATCGCAACTGCGGCCCCAGCGGACCATCCCGAAGCCGCGTTGAAGCGAACGCCCGGGGCGACATAGACCCATTTGCCGCCGCTCGCCTGCTCCACCTCGCCATGGACCTTCTGCCGACCCTCCCATTCGCCCCCGAGTTCAACGAAAGCATCCCAGGTGGATTGGGCAGGCTCCTGATGCTCGTCCAGTTCGTCGCCGTGATGATGGTTGTGGCTTTCGCCACGCTGATGCGGTGTCGGTCCGAACCGATGCGACAGCGCAACGCCAGCCTGAAGCCTGTCGCCTAGGCGCGTGTGCTGAGCGCCGTCCGTCGAGAACTGGTAGAGGGCGCTCGCGGTAAGTTGCGCTGCACCCATGTCCGTCGAGGTGGAAGCGCCGACGATCGGATCCCAGCTTCCAGTCCCAGGTTGATGCTCGGTTTCCAGTTGCTCTCCGTTGAGGCTGTGCTTGTGACTGCTTCCGGTCGGGACCTTGATGCCGCCAATGAGGGCGAAGCCCGTCGTGCCGCCATCATTCAGCCGGTATTTGGCGAGGAAGCTCATGTCGCCAATGCCCGCGACGCTGCCGAGTTCTTCGACGCCATTCACCGGGACGCCGCCGACATGGTCATGCGTTCCCTCGCGCAAGTCGTCGCGGCGCACGTACGGCAATTCAGCGGACACGGTGAGATGGTGGTTGATGCCAAAGGCCAGACCTACCGAGGCGTTAAGGTTGTAGTCGGTGTTGTGGGCGTGAATGTGCTGGTCGGCGAGCCCTTCCAGCTCGGCGTCTGACCGCTGCTGGGGACTTGTGTAGACGAGCCGGAATCCGGCGGACCAATGCCCCCCGTCGATCGTGTCCGGTGTAAACACGCTCATCCCGCCGCCCGAACCGAAACCGCTCGGTCCCATATGGTCAGCGTTTGCGCGAGCGCCGAGCGCGAGGAGGGTAACGCCAACGAAAAGCGATGCTCGTTTCAATATGTGGATTTCGCTTGGTTGAAATGTTGCCGCGCCCCTAGGCGAGGCGCTCAGCACCCGCAAGGCAATCCTCGCGGCTCTTGCCCGATTGAACGGCCGTACGGACCGCCCCGAGCCGCTGCTGCAGGCAGGGGTGGACCACCGCGCGCCCGTAGATCTGCGGCCCGTGTCGAAGAAGAGCTCGCGCTGCATCCCGCCTCGGCGGTGCGTGCGTTCGCGCGCCATTGCCAGTTGTCGACCACCTGCTGGGCGTAAAGCGCGATCCGTCGACAATGTCCGCTTTGGGTCGAAGGCCGACATAAACCCTTTCCTACACCCCCGGTTCTTGTTCCAATATGGTTCATGAAAAATCATACTGACGAACCGAAAAGAATCATCCTCTTCACCCCCGTCCCAGTCCGCCCTCGGCATGACGGGTGGACCGTGGAAAAGCAGATCGCCTTCATCGAGGCCCTGGCGGAGACCGGCATCGTCGAGGAGGCGTGCCGCCGGGTCGGCATGTCGCGCACGTCCGCCGACAACCTCCGCCATCGCCCGTGCGGCGCGCCGTTCCGTCGCGCGTGGGAGGCGGCGCTCGATTATTCGCTGCACCTGATCGAGGAGGACGCCTTCACCCGCGCCCGCCGCGGCGTCGCGCGGCCGATCTTCTACAAGGGCGAGCAGGTCGGCGAGTGGCGCCATTATGACGAGCGGCTGACCATGTTCCTGCTGCGCAGCCGCCGTCCGCAGCGCTACGGCAAGTGGATCGAGAAGATGCTCGCGCCCGAGCCGGAGGACGGCGAGAAGGGTGGCTATCAGGATCCTGCGATCGCGCTCGACGGCGAACTGGAGGGCATCGAGTGGGAAGCCAAAGACGTGCCGCTCATGGACGAGGGTGAGCTGAATGATGACCGTCCTAAACAGCGCTGACTCGCGCGCGCGCGCGTTGAGGACACAACTTTGCCAAGTTTCAGATCGAGGCACCGAGCGCAAGCGAGGCTTCGCGCGGCGATACGAGCTTGTGCGTAGAGATGGTGAGAGTCGGCCGACGACTGCCGCAGGCGGGTCGATCGACGTCACGGGATTCACTCCCCTGACGCCCTTTCGAGCTGCGGAGAGACCAATTGGCTTATGACCTGGACCAATGTTTTGATCGGCCAGTGGCGGTTTGACGCTTTATATTGAGACCGCATCGCCCCCAACGGAGAATTCTCATGGCAGACTCCAGCAAACCGCGTCTCGTCGGGTTCAACCATGTCGCGATCGAGGTCGGCGACCTCGAGGAGGCGCTCGCCTTCTATGGCGAGCTGTTCGATTTCGAGCTCCGCAGCCGCGAGCCGGGAATGGCTTTCATCGATCTCGGCGACCAGTTCCTCGCGCTGCAGGAAACGCCGAACCCCTCGCCCACCGGCGGCCGCCACTTCGGCCTGGTCGTCGAGGACAAGGACGCTGCGCGTCGCCGCATCGTCGCAGCCGGCATACCGATCGAGGCCGGCCCGTTCCTCGACTTCCGGGATCCGTGGGGCAACCTGGTCGAGATCATCGGCTATACGAACATCCAGTTCACCAAGGCCGATCATGTGCTCCGCGGCATGGGGCTCGATCATCTGAAGAAGAATGAGCAAGCACTCGAGGAACTGCGCGAGAAGGGCATGGCGCCCGAAGCCGAAGCCGTGTGACCGATCGCAGCGGCGCTATGGGCCTCCGCTTATTCCTCGACGACGATCAGCAGCGTGCGTGGCTGGAGGGGGAGCCAAGTCCGGTTGACGGCGAGCGCCCTGAACAATCGCTCGAGCAGCGCTTCAATTACCTCGCGCGGTTCGAGAAGCTGCTTCGGCGGCCGCAGGCGGACGACGTGCTCGATATCCTCCGCCTCTACGCCGGAACCTGCATCCCAATCTCGCGCATCACCGAGCGCTTCTACTGGTCGGTGTCCTGCCTCCCCTCCTCGGACAAGGCGCTCATCAGGGTCAATGCGAGCTGGATGGAGCTGTTCGCGCTGCTGCCCGACCCGACCAACGACGGCCTACTCGCGAGGATCATCCTGCACCTGTCGGACTTCACCAGCGACGGATCGACCGACCCCGTCCAG
>Ga0070664_100001159_pt1 | contig 20903 bp, 17 predicted proteins | sample KBSC73metaG_FD_65863 | JGI IMG/M metagenome (GOLD analysis project Ga0070664, IMG submission 65863) | Corn rhizosphere microbial communities from Kellogg Biological Station, Michigan, USA - KBS C7-3 metaG | ecosystem: Host-associated > Plants > Roots > Rhizosphere > Soil ... | reverse complement strand
GCTCGCGTACGTGGCGGCCCGGGCGGGCCAGCCGCTGTTTGGACAACTGCTGGAGGAATGAGCCAGCCCCTCGAGGTCTACTCCGGTCACGAGGGTGACAATCCGACGGGAAGGCTTCGCCCGCGGCGGTGACCAAGGGAAAACGACTGCGGCGACCCTAGATCAGGGGGCCCGCAACGTTATGTGCCTCTACCAAGAAAGTCATCGGCGCGCGTCGGCAGCGCATGCGAACTCGCCGGGATGCGATGGCGCCTGAACTGCGAAACGAGAGGAGGTCAAAATCTGCGCGGCGCAGCGAGTCCTTGCGTCGGGCCGGCGATTATGCAGAGCTCGCGGCGATTTCCATCCGGCGAGTCACGAGATTAAGCAGGAACGTAGACCAACCTGATCACATCCTCGCCAATCCGATCATGAGCCACCAGGCGGAGCGGCGGGCGGGGCCCGGCGAAATATCGCTTTCCGTCACCAAGCACCACCGGGTGCAAGTAGATACGGTACTCATCGATCAGGCCAAGTTCCGTCAGACTCTGCGCCAGGGTTGGGCCAGCCACTTCGATCTCCCCCTCGCGTTCGGCCTTCAGCTCGCGGATCGTCCTTTCCACATCATCCTCAACAAGCCTGGCGTTAGGGCCGACGGACTTTAGCGAGCGCGAGACGACCCATTTCGGCTGGTTCCGCCACGCCGCCGCGAAGGCATGTTCCGCTGTATCCCATTCAGGGCGATCGTCGTCCCAGTAACGCATGACCTCATACATGTGCCGACCGTACACGCTGCCCGCCTGTCCTCGAGCCTCCTCGATGAAGTGGCGGAAGAGCGTGGGGCGTGGCGCAAACCTCGTATGGTCGACATAGCCGTCCAGGGACTGATTCATTCCGAACACGAGCTTGGCCATACCGCTTCCCTTCCTCATGCGCAGTGATTGCGCTTCCTTATCAGCCGTCAATCCAAAAGGTACCGCAGATGGATCGCGGCTTGCTCGTTTGCTCCTGAACAATCTATCGAAAGAGAGGCCGTATGCTCAGCGATAACAATGCGATTGCGACCGTCGCCGTGAAGAATCTTGAAGAGTCGAAGAAGTTCTACGAACGTACGCTCGGGTTGACCAAGGTCATGGAGAATGACGAGGTGGTCGCCTTCAAAAGCGGGCCGTCGTCGACGCTGTTCGTGTACCGCTCGTCATTTGCAGGGACGAACAAGGCAACGGCAGTGACGTTCGTCGCCGCAGAGGTCGACGAACTGGTCCGGACCCTGAAGAGCCGCGGAGTCACGTTCGAGCATTACGACTTGCCGAAGATGACCCGACAGGGCGATATTCACGTAGCCGGGTCCATGAAGGCCGCCTGGTTCAAGGATCCGGACGGCAACATTTTCAGCCTGGTCACGCCTCCCAACACGGCCGAAAGAGACACGGTGGCTGCATCAGCTCGCTCGACGACGTAGAGAGACGAGAACGTCAGCGCGAAACGGCGCGCTAGGGCGGCGAGTGCAGATCGGGGAGAATCACACCATGACCATGTCCGCCGGCCCGCAGACGATTCGAGGCGCCTGCGGACACGATTGCCCTGACACGTGCCACTGGATGGTCGACGTGCGCGAGGGCGTCGCGGAGCGGTTGTACGGCGATCCGTCGCATCCCTTCACGCGCGGCACGTTGTGCGCGAAAGTGAATCACTATCTGGAGCGTGTCTATCACCCCGACCGCGTGCTTCATCCGATGAAGCGCGTTGGTGCCAAGGGCGAGGGCCGCTTCGTTCGGGTGGCCTGGGACGAGGCGCTCGCCGACATCGCCTCGCGGTGGCTCGAAGTGGCGGAGCAGTCAGGCCCGGAGGCGATCCTCCCGTACAGCTCCGCCGGTGTACAAGGGCTGATCCAGCAGGCTTCGATCGACATGCGGCTGTTCGGATCGATGGGCTGCAGCGATCTCGATCGAAACATCTGCGGCGCCGTTGCGTCGGCGGGGCTGAAAGCCACGATTGGCTGCGGGACCGGAATCAACCCGGAGGACACGGTCCACAGCCGCTACATCGTGCTGTGGGGCACCAACACGATCGTCACCAACCTGCACTACTGGCCGATCGTGCGCGAGGCGCAGAGCCGCGGTGCCAGGATCGTGGTCGTCGATCCGATCCGCACCCGCACCGCCGAAGCGGCAGATTGGCATCTGCAGATCAAGCCCGCGAGCGACGCTGCGCTGGCGCTCGCGATGATGCACGTCATGATCCGCGACGGCCTGGTCGACCACGACTACGTGTCGCGCCACGCGATTGGCTACGACAGCCTCGCCGAGCGTGCCAGGCAGTACGCCCCGCGCGATGTCTCGCGTACCGTGGGGTTGACGCCGGAAGAAATCGAACAATTCGCGCACGAGTACGCAACCACCCAGCCGTCGCTCCTGCGGCCGCTGATCGGCATCGAGCATCACCGGAACGGCGCGATGCTGTTCCGCACGCTGGCCTGTCTCGCGGTGCTGAGCGGCGCGTGGAAATACCAGGGCGGCGGGCTCGCCCGATCGACGCACGCGCTGCACTTCGACGTCCTCGACATGGACCGCGTCCTCATGCCAGAGGTCTACAAGCGGGGCGTTCGCACGCTGAACATGCGCGATCTCGGCAAGGATCTCTGCGACGCCGACCTTCAACCGCCGATTCGCGCGCTGATGGTCTACGGCGCCAATCCGATGGTGTCGATGCCGAACCAGGAACGGATTCGCGAAGGGCTCCTCCGCGACGACCTCTTCACGGTCGTCCACGATCTCTTCGTGACGGAGACGGCGCGCTACGCCGATTACGTGCTGCCCGCCACGAGCCAGATCGAGCACCTCGACCTCTCGCCGGCATGGGGCCACCTCTATCTGGCGTTGAATCGACCGGCGATCGCCCCGCGCGGCGAATCAGTCTCGAACTCAGAGCTGTTCCGTCGCCTGGCCCGCGCGCTTGGCCGGCGCGAGCCATGGCTCTTCGAAAGTGACGAGTCGATGATCCGCAGCGCGCTTGCGAGCGGCCATCAGTGGCTCGACGGGATCACGTATGAGCGTTTGTGGACCGACGGCTACGCGCGATTGAATGCACCGGGCGACTGGCGTCCGTTCGCGAACGGCGGCTTTCGGACGCGGTCGGGAAAGGCCGAGCTGTACTCGGAGCCGCTGCGCGAGCAGGGGCACGATCCCCTGCCGTGGGCCGGTGAGATTCGAGAACAGGCCGGTCTCCAACTGATAACCGGCAAGGCGCTCCATTTCCTGAATTCGGGTTACAGCAACATCGAACGCCTTCGACGCCGCGCGGGTGATCTCTTCATCGAGATTCATCCCGAGGACGCCGCAGCACGGCGCGTGACGGCTGGCGACGCGGTGCGGGTCTGGAACGATCGAGGCGAGGTCCGCGCCGTGTGCGCGGTATCCGATCGCGTCCGCCCGGGTGTCGCGTGGATGCCCTTCGGCGGATTCCTCGACGCCGGCGGCACGCGTCGATCCGTGAACGCACTCACGGCCGAAGAGCCGACGGACTGGGGCGGCGGCAGCGGGCTCTACGATGCCTTCGTTGAAGTCGCTCCCGTCTGATCTGGTCGATCGTTCGTACGAAATCAGCTCTCTTGCATCTGCCCGATCGGTGTGGTTAATACTGACCCGATGGTTTAGTATCAACGGACTCGCTTCGAGCGACCTTCTCGTTACCGCGGGCGCAAGGCGCCGTTCGATCGCGCGGCGCCTGTGGCAGTCATGCGGAATGGGGCGACCAGGCTGAGCGCGGACGACGCCGCGACGCCGGATCGCAGAAGTTTTGGTCGTACCGCGCTGGCGGCTCAATTGCACTGCGCGGCGGCGCTTGATATGGAGGCCTGACGGGTCCCTTCCGACCCGGTCCTCGCGCCTCTCACGGAGGTGATCATGAAACCGCAGGCGTTGGTCGGCGTCATATCGGCAATCTTCGTCGGGTGTCTGGGGATGGCGGCGCTCCGTGCACAGAACGGGCAAGGGAACGATCAGGGCGGTGACGACTCGAGGATCCAGGTCGGCTTCAAGTACGCGCACGACCAGGGGATCTCACTCGATCTGAAGGGGAAAAATCGCGCGCTCGTCGGACTTGGCAGTTACCTCGTCAACGGCGTCGGCGGCTGCAACGACTGCCACACTGCGCCCCCGTACACCCAGGACCCGTACGCGGGTCTCGGCGCACCCAAGCAGGTCAACGTCGCGTGCTACCTCGCGGGCGGTCAGGAGTTCGGACCGTTTGTGTCGCGCGACATCACGCCGTGGGAAAACAACAAACCGGCCGGGCTGACGCTCAAGCAGTTCATCCACGTCATACGAACGGGCGAGGACCCGGACCATCCCGGCCAGGTGCTACAGGTCATGCCGTGGCCCGTCTATCAGACCATGACGGACAGGGACCTCACCGCGGTATACGAGTATCTGTCGTCGATTCCGCCGATCCAGGCCAACATCTGCGGCGCACCGAGCGAATAGTCGGTATCGAGGCCGCAGCCGGGAAGAGCCTGAGCGGCTGCCATGCGAGGGCTCTTTCCTTATTCCGCGCTCGTATCAGCCGCGGCGCTGGTCCCTCACGTGCTCGCATTCCTGCACGAGGACATCGCGGATTACCACCGGTGGAGGGCGGTTCGGCGCCACGCGCTCATCGGTCAGCACGATGTGGCCACTGACGGCTTGTCGTCCGTCGCCCCCACGAGCGCCACAGACGACGACACTGATGCGCGCCAGTCGAATTGCATACGCGCACATAATGCACGGTTCGACGCTGGTGTAGAGCGTGCAGCCGGTCAGATCGCGGGAATGTCGGCGCGCAAACGCCGTGCGCAGCGCCTCCATTTCCGCGTGAGCCGTCGCATCATGGCTGGCACGCACCGCTTCGACGCCCTCGGACACCACCACATCATCGTCGACAATCAGTGAGCCGACGGGAGTGTCGCCACTTTCGATCGCCTGACGCGCGAGCTCGATGCAGCGACGCATGTGCCGCTCATGTTGTGACGGACTGCTCATTGAAAGAACGCTCTCGCCAATTATCCTTAGAATTCAGTGCGGTGCTGCGAACCGAAAGGATTCAGAGATTGGCATTTCGCGTTTTGATAGTGGGCGGGACGGGCCAGGTCGGAGCCGCGGTGGTGCGTGCGCTGGCGGCAGAGCCGTCCTGCACTGAAGTGGTGATGGTCAATCGCAAACCGATTTCTCTCATCACAGATCATCGGTTGCGGCAGGTGATTGTGGATACGGCCGGTGCTCAGTTTCCAGCCGATGTGACTACGCTTGCCAAGAGCATGGTGGCTCAAGGCGACCCCGTCTACGGCGTATCCTGTGCTGGCGTCGGCAAGGGCAGCTTGCAGTGGAGCGAGGAGGAATTGAAGGCGCTCGAAGTCGGCGTCGTCGGTGGCTTCGCCCGTGGGTGCCACGCCGGAGGGATCACGCGGTTTGCGCTGCTCTCCGCAGTCGGAAGCAACGCCAAGAGCAGCGTTCGCTATGTGCGGATCATGGGCTTGAAAGAAGAAACGGTTCACGCGATAGGCTTCAACCGCCTGGCGGTGTTCCGGCCGGGCATCATCGGCGGCAACGTCCATACGCCTGGCTATGTGGCCTGGTTGGGGCGTCTCATTCCCGGTCGGTTCGGGACGATTGAGCAGGACGATATCGCGCGGGCCTTTGTCGCAGAATTCATCAACTCGGTCTCAAACGGAGTTGTATATTTCGAAAATGGCGCGATGAGACACCAGTCTCGTGCGCTCCGATAGCCCACGGAGAGCAGCAACATGAGAGACAAACGCACTCGCGCGGCACAGCCGTTTGTGTGCAAAAAGGTCACGTCGCCGATCGGCGGACTCGTGCTTGTCGGCCTGAAGGCCAAAGATTCCCTGCTCGCACTGGAAAGGGGTGGCCGTCAAATACGCGAGCGTCGTGTTGCCGGCTAACCGGATCGTCCAGGCGGAATCCCTGCCCGTGCGCTTCTCCCGCTCGTCACGTGGCCGCCTCACCGATCACGATCTTGGGCGCTTTTCAGGTGAAACACTCCTCGATCGCGTTGGCCGCGCCGTCTGCCACGCGGGGTGTCTTCCACGCAAAGAGCTGTATGAAGCATGGGAAACCGCGCGCCGTGTGCGCCGGCTGTTTCGCGGCGGCCGCATCGTCGATCTCGCCGCGGGCCACGGCCTGCTCGCGCAATTGATGCTGATCCTCGATGACACGTCGCCGGGCGCGCTGGCGGTCGATGCCGTGGTGCCACCGTCGGGCGCCACGCTGCACCAGGCGCTCGTCGAAGCCTGGCCACGGCTCGCCGGACGGTTCACGTTCGTGGCCAGTCCGGTGGGTGTCGTTGAGATTCTGCCGGGAGACATTGTCGTATCCGTGCATGCCTGTGGTCGGCTGACGGATGTCGTACTCCAACTCGCGACGGGCGCACGCGCGCGCGTGGCGGTGCTGCCCTGTTGTCACGACATCGATGCGTGCGACGCCGGCGCGCTCTCCGGATGGATGGACCATGCGCTCGCGATCGACGTGGTGCGAGCCCGCCGCCTGGCAAGCCACGGATATAGGATTTGGACACAGCGCATCCCGCAGGACATCACGCCGAAGAACCGGCTCCTGATTGGCGCACCCGCCGACGCGCCTGCGTCGACGTAGCATGGCGCTCCAGGCGACCATCTACAATTTCGACATCGAACTTGCTGACAACGATCGCGGCGTGTACGAATCGCTGGCCCTGCGCGTCGCGCGTCATCCGTCCGAGTCGGAGGAGTACCTCATCGCGCGGCTGCTCGCATATCTCCTCGAGTTCGCGGACGGCATCGGGTTCTCGCGTGGAATATCCGATCCTGACGAGCCCGCGATCGCCGTTCGCGATCTGACCGGGGCCGTCGACACATGGATCGATGTGGGGACGCCGGATGCAGCCCGGCTGCACAAGGCATCCAAAGCGGCCACGCGCGTGGTCGTCTACACCCACAAGGACCCGCGGCAGTTCCTCAACCGGCTGGCCGGCGAAAAGATTCATCGAGCGGACAGGCTGGAGCTGTACGCGATTGATCGCGCGCTCGTCAGCGCCCTCGTCGCGCGCCTCGACCGGCGTCTCGCCTTCAGCGTCTCGGTTGCGGACCGCGAGCTGTACGTTGCGATCGGGAACGAGAATCTACACGGCACGGTGGTGCGGCTGCATCTCGACGCCGGCTTCGGCTAGGCAAACGAATCCTCGAATGATTGAGTAAGATCCTCTCGTGGCGCGCATCCTCATCCGCACCATCGTTCTGGTGGTTGCACTATGGCTGCCGCAAACGGGCGTCGTCACCGTCCAGATTCTCGCCATCAACGATTTCCACGGGAACCTCGAACCACCGTCAGGATCGAATGGACAGATCAACCGTACGCCCGCCGGCGGCGCCGAGTATCTGGCGACGCACCTCACGCGCGCGATCGCGGAGAATCCGAATTCGATCATCGTCGGCGCCGGCGACATCATTGGCGCCTCGCCGCTGGCCTCGTCGCTGTTCCGCGACGAGCCGACGCTCCAGGCAATGACGGCGTTGCATCTGTCCGTGTCGTCGGTGGGGAATCACGAGTTCGACGAGGGATTCCGCGATCTGCTGCGGCTGAAGCGCAACTTTCAGTATCTGTCGGCGAACGTCGTGAGAACGGCGACGGGCGCCACCCTGTTTCCGCCGACCGTCGTGCGCCGCGTGGGCGGCGTGAACGTCGGCTTCATCGGCGAGACGTTGAAAGGAACGCCGGACATTGTCAGGGCGTCGAGCACGCGCGGGCTCAGGTTCCTCGACGAAGTCGCGACCGCGAACGCCTATGCCGCACGGTTGAAGCGGCAGGGCGTTCACGCGATCGTGCTGCTGATTCACGAGGGCGGCCGCCAGCACCCGTCGGGCGGGCCCGCGGATCCGAATGGCTGTGCCGATTTCACCGGCGCGATCGTGCCGATTGTCGAAAAACTGTCCGTGGACATTCCGGTCGTGGTCAGCGGCCACACGCACGACTTCTACAACTGCAGGATCGGCGGACACCTCGTGACCAGCGCGAGCTCGTACGGACGGATGATCACGCGCATCGCGCTGACAATCGATCGCGCGACCGACCGAATCACGAACGCAGCGGCGGTCAATGAGATCGTGACGCGCGACGTGGCCAAGGACCCGGCGCAAACCCGGATCGTCGAGAAGTACGCGGCCCTATCCGCGACGAGGGCGAATGCGCACGTCGGTGTCGCCGCCGCCGACCTCGTCGATGAGCAGAACGCAGCGGGCGAATCGTCGCTCGGGGACATCATCGCGGATGCGCAGCTGGCTGCCACGAGCGCCGCTTCAGGCGGCGGCGCCGAGGTGGCGTTCATGAACAGCGGCGGGATTCGTGCCGATGTCCCAGCGGGCGACGTGACGTACCGTCAGCTCTACGAAGTGCAGCCCTTCGGCAACGTGCTGAACGTGGTCACGCTCACCGGCGACATGCTCAAGCGGCTGCTCGAGCAGCAGTTCGACAATCCGTCCGCGGGCGAGATGAACGTGCTGCAAGTGTCGAACGGATTCAGCTATCGTTATCGATCGTCCGCGCCCCCCGGGCAGCACGTAGACCCGGATTCGATCGCGGTCAACGGAAGACGCATCGGCCCAACCGATCGCGTGCGCGTCGAGGCCAGCAACTTTCTCGTCGACGGCGGCGCTTATGCCGCCCTACGAGAGGGCACCGGGAAGGTCATCGGGACCCCCGACCTCGAGGCGCTCGTCGGGTATTTCAAGACACATTCCCCCGTCGCGGCCGGGCCGCAGAACCGGATCATCCGGATCGATTGACGACAGAGTCATCGCGTCGCGACCGGGCCAAGATACTGATCGAACCACCCGATCACGTCGCGAATCAACTCATTCAGCGGCGGAATGTGGCCACCCGGGTGGATCGCGTGATGCTTGCGGTCGGACGGGGTGCCGAGCAGCGCGAACAGCGGCTTTGCGACGTCCTCGAGCGGAAAGATGAAATCGTCAGCCCCGTTCAGCATCAGGGTAGGCGCAGTGATATGCGGCGCGAAGTTGAGCGGGTCGGCCTCCGGTGGCCGCCGGACTGACTGAAGTCCTCCCGACAGTAGCACGACGGCCTTGATTCGCGGTTCGACGGCCACGATCGGCAGCGCCGCGGTCGCGCCGGCACTGAGTCCGTAAAATCCCACCTTCCCGGCGTCGATGTCTGACCGTGAGTCGAGGTAATCGATGGTCCTGCCTAGATCCTTCGACCACTGGACGACCATGTCTCGATACGCATTCATCTGATCTTCCCGCGGGAATTCGCCGACGCTGCCAGACCGCTGGAAGGTGCCCTGATAGACAGGAATCACGAGAGCACGGCCGCTGCGCGTGAGAAAGTTGAAGTACGCCGCGCCGGGCGCCGCACTGAGGTCGCGGCCGAGTGGAAAAAGGCCAAACGCATAGCCGCCTGGAAACCAGATGACTGGTTGATATGGCGGCGGTACATTTTTCGGCAGAAGAAGATAGACCGGCACGCGTTCGTGTCCGTACGCCGCGGCAATCGACACCAGTTCGGCACGCCAATACTCTGTCTCCGGCAGCGGTTCCACCCGCGGGTCGAGCGGACCGCGGTCGTAGGCATACAGTGCCTTGTACGCCGCATAGAGATCGTCCCCAACCGGCTTGTCCGCACGGGCTCCGGCGGCCGGAGGAATCGGCTCGAGGGCCTCGGCCGGCAGCCGCGAGACGTCACGAATGCAGCGGAAGCCATGCGTCACGTGTCGATCGGTCGGCAATCGCGGCTCGCGGTGGAACGCCATGTACGGAGGATCGTTCCACGCACCGCCGATGACGTTCCGGCGGTCCCCGGTCGCATTCCAGATCCACTCCTTGACGTTTCCGGAGAGGCCATAAGTGCCAGCCGCGCCGAGATCCTTGAGCGCGGTGACCGGCACCGCCGATTTGCCGTTGAAATTCGCGGCTGACGCGACCGCCTGGCCGTACAACACGGAACCGACCGCCTTACTAAAGTGGAAGACGGTCGGCAGCCGCTTGCCGGCAAACTCCGCGTAGGCAGCGGCCTCGTACCAGCTGACCCCGCTGACCGGATAGTCGGCCTGTCCTTCAGGGAATGTGCCGAGCTCCCACGTGGCAGGGCCGGGCTGGCCCGTCGTGTCGCGAAAATTCGCGACGCCGTCGAACGACTCCTTCCAATATTTTGGGTCGCGGTAGCCGCCGGCATCGACGAATCGCTTGAATTCGCGATTCGTGACTTCGTACTTGTCGATCCAGAAGTCCGGCAACTGCGCCGTCACAGTCCCCTGACGAAACGCTCCTCCACGGACGTAAAGCATTCCCGGAGGTGACTCTCCGCTTCGACGAAGCGTGATGTTCGGCGATTGCGGCGAGGCACCCTCGACCAGATCGAATCCATCCTTGGTGAGCCTCCACCGCAGCTCGCCCTGGGGAAGGCGGACGTCTTTGAAGGGGACGCGTCCGACCAGCACCCATGACCCGCCGACGTCCGTGTAGTCGTTGAAATACACGTCCGCGCCCACGGGCTCGTTCATCGTGAATGGAAACGTGGCGGCGCCGATCGCGCGCTGCACGCGCGGATCGCCGGGAGCGAGGGCCGCCGTCCGCACGCCGAGACGATAAGCGTCGACGAACTGCCCGACGCCGGCAAGCCGTTCGATTTCCGGCAGCGATCGCTCGACGAGCGCCGCCGACTGCCACCGGCGCACCATCACCCAGGTGATGCCAATCACGATGGCGAGCGCGACGACCGCGGCGACAGCCAGGTAGCGAGGTGTCTTCGATGGCAGCGCAACCGCTGGTGCCGGCGTAAGACGCCGGAGATCGTTGAGCAGTTCCACCGCGGACTGATAGCGCCGCGCGGGATCCTTTTCGAGACACCGGCCGACGATTTCCGCGATGGCTGCAGGCGCGTCCGGTCGGACGTCCTGCAATGGGATCGGCTGATCATGTACGACCGCGTTGATCACCGACCACTCGGAGCTGCCGGAGAACGCCCGACGTCCCGCGAACATCTCGTAGAGCACGACGCCGATCGCGAACACATCGGACCGCGCATCGGCCGGCTTGCCGAGCGCCTGCTCCGGTGACATGTAGCCGCTGGTCCCAAGGATTGCACCAACCTGCGTATACGGAGCGCCGGTGACGGTCCCGGCGTCGGCAGCCGGTTGGCTGGTCGATTTTGCCAGACCGAAATCCAGCACCTTGATGGTGCCGTTACGCGTCACCATCACGTTGGCCGGCTTCACGTCGCGATGAACGATCTCGGCGGCATGTGACGCGGCGAGCGCGCCGGCGATCTGGATGGCGTAGTCGATCGCGTCGTCGAGAGGCATCAGCCCGTCGGCCAGGCGACGACTCAGCGGCACGCCGTCGATCAGTTCCATGACGATGAAGTCGCCATGGTCCGAGGCGTCGATGTCGTGGATGGTAATGATGTTGGGATGGTTCAGCGCGGACGCGGCGCGGGCTTCCCGCGCGAACCGGTGTGCCCATCCGGCACGCTCGGGGCCCTGGAGGACTTTGATCGCCACCTTTCGGCCAAGGCGCGTGTCTTCGGCCTCATACACAATGCCCATGCCGCCGCGTCCCAGTTCGGGTCCGACGACGTAGCGGGAGGGCAGATGCATTCGGGTGACGTAGATACTATCGCACCATCCGGTCGACAACGTGTGCACGAGTCGCAGAAAACGCGTGCTAGAAGCGCGTGATGAGTCCTCGCCGGCGTTTAACTACGCCCCGTGTACGACGTCGCCAGCCGCGGGTGAGGCTGCGACAAATGCGCTGACCGCTTCCTCGATGGTGGCGAAGAAAGCGCTCTCGCCAAAGCGGCTCATCAGTCCGAACCGCTTCAACTTGTCCTGGACAGGGCTCTTCACCTCCGCGAAGCACATGCGCACACCGGCAGCCCTCAGCGAGTCGTCGAGGTCGCACAACGCGTCAGCCGCGGTGACGTCGATGCTGGTCATGGGTTCCGCCGCCACCACCAGCCACCGGACAGGCGTCGGCGAGCTTCTAACCGCTGACAGCACGCGGTCGTGGAAGAACTCGGCGTTGGCGAAGAAAAGCGGGGCATCCCAGCGAAACAACACGAGACCTGGAATGAGTCGTGCGCCCGGATGTCTCGTGACGTCATGGTAACCGCGCACGTGATCCACTTGACCGAGGACGGCCGAGTGCGGACGCCACCCGTCCCAAAGGAACTCGATGACGGCGATCACGATCGCGAGCAGGATGCCGGGGATGGCTCCGAGTACGGCCACTCCTGCGAAGCAGGTCATCGAGAGCCAGAACTCCCACTGCTGGATGCGGTAGATGCGAAGCAGGTCCTTCACTTCGATCAGGCCGATCGCTGAAGCAATGACAATGGCGGCAAGCGCGGTGTTGGGCAGGTCCTTCAGCAACGCGGGCGCGAACACCAACAACAATGCAATCGCGATTGCGCCCACGACCCCCGTCAGCTGGGTCTTCGCGCCTGCAGCTTCCGCGACCGGCGTCCGCGAAGAACTGCTGCTGATCGGGAAGCCTTGAAAGAACCCTGCGGCGAAGTTGGCCACACCAAGGCCGACCATCTCCTGGTTCGGGTCGACCGGTGTTCGCAGACGCGCCGCATAGGTTCGCGAGAGCACGCTCGTGTCGGCGAACGCGACAAGCGCGACGGCGAGACCGCCGGTGAGGATCGACTTCAGACTGTCAACCGGCACCAGCGGAAGACGAGGCAGCGGCAGACCCTGGGGCAGCGGGCCGAGCACCGATATGCCCGTTCGCTGCGCGAGATCGAAGATCGCAACCACAAGGGTGGCAGCCGTGACGGCGACCAGCATGCCCGGAATACGGGGGCGTCGCTTCAGCACGAGAATCAGGACGAGTGCGCTGCCGCCGACCGCCAGCGCAGTCGCGTTGATGCTCCCGGCCGACACTTTCTCGGCGATCGCTCGAATCTGCCGCAGCGGTCCGTCGGCGCTGGCCGAGAAGCCAAGAAGCTTCGGTAACTGGCTCAGCATGATCGTCACCGCGATCCCGTTCATGTAGCCATACCGTATCGGCTTGGAGAGAAGCTCGGTGATGAAGCCGAGGCGCGACAGGCCCACTGCGATGCAGACGGTGCCGGACACGATAGCCATCGCGCCGCCCGCGTTTATCGCACGCTCAGGATCGCCGCCGGACAGCGGCAAGACCACGGCGAGGATCACCGCCGCGAGCGCGGAGTCGGGCCCGAGCACGAGAATGCGGCTGGGACCGAACAGCGCATATGCGAGCAACGGCACGATGGTCGCGTACAGACCGGTGATGCCCGGCAACCCAGACGCCACCGCGTACGCGATGCCGACCGGCACGAGCATCGTCGTCATGACGAGACCGGCGACGATGTCGTGGCGCAACCACGAGGCTTCGTAGTGCCTGGCGGTGTGCAGCCCAGGAACCCACCGCGTCCAACCTGTCCGATCCATGAGGCTCAGTGTACCGCCCGGCCTCGGCGGAAAGTCCAGTAGGACGTGAACCGCAGTGAAATTGTAGCAGAGGCGTGAGTGGCAACGGGGATAGGATCACGGAGAACGACGTCATCGAGCGGAGCCACCATGAATCGTGAGAGCGGAGTGTTCGAGTCGAATCGGCGGGAATTTTTGAAGGCTGCGGCAACCGCCACGATCGGGCTGGCCGCGTCCAGCGCGAAGGTGACGGGTGCGGGACAGAGCGCGCCTCGGATACGCATGGGCGTCGATGCGTTCAGCCTTGGCGCACAGAACTGGACGCCGTTCCAGACACTGGATTGGGCCTCGAAGCTGCAAGTCAACATGGTGCACTTCAGCGAGATTCGGTTTCTCGTCAGTCCGAAGTGGCAAGAAGCGCTGACCCCGGACAACCTGAAGCGGATTCGCGAACGAGCCGCGGAGTTGAAAATCGACGTCGAGATCGGGATGCGGTCGATTTGCCCCACCGCCGCGGATTTCCAGAACGCGCAAAAGAACGACCCGACGCTGGGCACCGCCGATGACCAGATCGCCAGGATGATCGTTGCCGCAAAGACGATTGGATCGCCAATCGTTCGTTGTGTGCAGGGGACGCAAGCGGATCGCCGGACCGGTCTGGACGGGCACATCGCCGAGACGGTCAAGGTGGTGAAGCGGAATCGTTCACGCTTGATGGATGCGGGAGTGAAGCTCGCGATCGAGAATCACGCCGGTGACATGCAGGGCCGCGAGCTCAAACGGCTGATCGAAGAGGCCGGGCCGGATTGCATCGGCGCCTGCGTCGATACCGGCAACGCCGTCTGGACGATCGAGGATCCGGCCGACACGCTCGACGCGCTCGCGCCATATGCGCTGACCAGTCACTTCCGTGACAGCTACGTATTCAATTCGCCGCAGGGCATCGCGTCACAGTGGACGCGGATGGGCGACGGCAACGTTGGCATCGCCGACATCATCAAGACCTACGTGGCGAAGTGCCCGGGCAAGGCGGTGTCACTCGAAGTCATCGTGCAGGGGAACTGGCGGCTCTTCAACTATCGAGATCCGGCGGCGTGGGAGATTTTTCAGTCGGTGCCCGCGCCAGCGTTCGCGCGCTTTCTCGCGCTTGCTGAAAAGGGGGTCGCCAAAGAACTACCGCCACCCGGAACGGGTCGTGGCGGCGGCGGCGGAAATACAGGCGGCGGCGCCGGTCGTGGCACACAGGGGCCGCCTGCGGCGGGCGGTGGACGTGGCGCTCCCAGCCCCGAGGCCCAGGCGCGCAATCTCGCCGACGTTGAGGCGAGTGTCCGTTGGACCCAGGATGTCCTCGCGCGGTTGTAGCATCGCGCGATCCGGTTACTTCATCGCCAGCCGACGCCTCAGCCACTGATTCAGGACGTCGACGTTGATCTCGCTGATGTAGTGGCCGCTCTCGAACTCGTGATAGTCGAGCGCGACGCCCATCGGCTTCAGCGCCTGCCGAATGTCGTGCGCCGAGCGGACGGGGATCTGCGGATCGTCGGTGCCGTGCGTGACGAGGATCGGAAAGCCTCGCAGCCGTTCAGGCGCCGCGTGATTGTCGCGGACTGCCGCTGCCAACCGGCCGCTCAACACCGCGGCGCCGGCGATCTTCTCCGGCTCTGTCAACGCAATCGCCAGCGTCAGCATCGCACCCTGGCTGAATCCGGCCAGATAGACACGGCTTCGATCCGCTCCGGTCGAGTCCGCCACTTGATCGATACACTCGATGACCATCCGTCGCGCGTTGGCGAGTTCGTCGGCGCTGGTCCCGTTCACCCACGAGTAGCCGCCCGGGCGAATCTGGTACGGCCCGCGAAGGCTCGCCACCGCCAGGCGCGGATCGAGCTGCGCGGCGACCGGCAACAGATCCTGCTCGTTCGCGCCGAAGCCGTGCAGCAGGACGAGCAGCGGAGGTTTGCCGGGTGCCGGCTTGCGCGGCGCTTTATAGACAACGGTCAGCGGTTGGGCGACCGCGCTCACCGGACGGGACGCGACGCCGATTGCGAACGCGATCAGCAGAATGAGAACCGAACGAGGGAGCGGCATGGTCGGGCGGAACGCTGAGCTATTTATCAAAACCTCGGATGTACGGGATGTTTGGCGGACGCTCGCCCTTCTCAAACATCGGTCCGCGTGTGGTGTGATATTTCATGTTCATGAACGGCGTCTCGACGCGGTGCCCAACGGCAGTGTAACGGCCGTTCTCCCAGTTTGACTCCATGTAGTGGTTGACAATCCCGGTCGACAACAGCAGCCGCTCCGCATTGAATGGTTCCTTCCTGGTCACCATCATCTCGTTGATCCAGTGCGGCTGACCGTTCGCGGCGTGATACTGCGAGTACGGGCCGGGCCAGCCGAGCATCGAAATGATTGTCGGCTCTTTGTGTCCTTCAATTTCGGCCGCGTAGGTCCAGCCAACACCCTGGCCAGAAATGACAGCCGCGCTCGTTCCATCGTTATAGTCCACGAGACAGACGCGTCCCTCGGTCTCCTGAACGGATCCCGGCTTCAGGTCAAAATGTTTCGTCACTGAATCGAGCAGCTTGCTCGCCCAGGGACTCCGCTCGACCCACGTCCATGTGTCAGGACCGCGGATGGCCTGTACCGATTTGACGCCTGTTTCACCGCCCTTGCGGCGTTCGACAAAAGCCTGAAGCACGTCAATACAATGGAAAATGGCGCCCTCATCTACAGCGCCCCCAACCACGATTGAGTTCTTTATCGGCGTGTCGACTGCGAGGTCTATCTCGGGCGTACGGAAGTAGGTGGGTATGGAGGAACCGCCGGTCAGTGGAAAGTTCAGTTCACGGGATTTGTCAAACATCCACTTGGCATCGTCCCAGTTGTACGAGAGGTGCTTGTCGTTGAAGATTGGCACCGAGCGCTTGCTCCGCTCGAACACCCGGACAACCTGTTGGTAGATCCACCAGCGCGGCAGGAGCCAGTGCCCCTTGAGATCGGTTGGATAATCCCCGTGTTCTCCGACTATGACGACGCCGTCGACAGCAAGGTCCGGCCCGCCCAGCGTGACGGCCTCACGTACCGTCTTATAGATCGGTATGTGTTTCGCCTGGCATACTTTCTGACCCAATGAGCTGGTTTCAAACTGATGGATGTAAACAGAGACGACGTCGACCCGCGGAAGCGTGTGCGCACCCTGCCACCAATAGCCATCCATCAGCTTGGCTATGATCCAGTCCGCATGTGATCCCGGAGCACCCCAAAAGCTCACGAGACAGGCGATCCGCGGCCGCGTCTGCGTCGTTTGCGGCACAGGACTGGTTGTGTTGGCGGCCGAAGGCGTCATACCGGCCACGGCCGTCAAAGCGCCCATACCGGCTACTCCCAACATTTCACGCCGCGTGAAGAGAGAGTGTGACTGCGTGGTCTGATTGATTGGACAGGAATCGGCAATGTCGGTGTGTTTCTTCGCCATAACGTGTCAGTCCCGCCTAATCGGAAGGCTCCAGCAGGAGCGGGCGCGCGTCATTGCGGCCGACGGAAACGTCCGCCGTAGACCGCCTTCGCGAGAATGTGTCCTTGAATGGCCTTCAAGACGTTCGCACGAGTCTCGAACGCATCGCCGGTCGACGTGACCTCAATTCGAGTGTCGAGGGCGTACAACTCAAACATGTAATGATGCAGGGGCCCGTTGGCCTGCGCGCCGGGGCCTCTGTAGACGGGCCCAGTCACGCTGATCTGCTGGCTTCCGTCAGCAAGTTTCTCACCCTTCGGAACGCCTTCTGGAAATCCTGTGGCAGTCGCGGGAATATTCCAGACGACCCAATGCACCTGATCGTCCGTGGTGCGATTGCGAGCGAGGTCGAGGTCGTGCATGTGCAGCACGAACGACTGCGTGCCGGCCGGCGCGTTGGCCCACGTCATCGCTGGCGAAGTGCCTTCGCCTGGTGCGGCGCCCGGCGCAGCCTGGCTGAATTGCACGGGGATGATTCCGCCATCGGGAAAGCCCGGAATAGTCAGCGTCATCACTGGTGCGGCCCCTTGTTGTGCCTGCGCCGTGCCGGAACCGCCGCCGGCAATCGCCAGAGTCGTCAGGCTTACGAGCAGATGTCGTCGTCCCATCACATCCTCCATCAGGGTCGGGCGTCGGGACGATAGCAGATCGGGCGCTCGACTTGAAGCCTATCGACGGGCAAACCTTCGACCCTCGTCAAAAGGTACGCGGGCTCTTTCGCGGCGCCGGCTCGTGTCAGAATGTGCCTGCGAGAGCGAGGCCAGTCGAATGCCTGCGATGTCGGACTCCTTCTTCCGTTCAAAGTCCATTCTCATCACCGGAGCGTCGTCCGGGATCGGCGAGGAACTTGCGCTTCAACTCGCCGCAGCCGACGCGCACCTGACGCTTACCGCGCGGCGCCGCGAATTACTAGACGCCCTCGCCCGCCGAATATCCAACGCGGGGCACGAGACGCCCCTCGTCGTTCCCGCGGATGTGACCCGCGACGGCGATCTGGAGAACGCCGTGAGAGAAGCGGCTCGCGCCCACGGCAAGCTCGACATCGTCATTGCCAACGCCGGGTTCGGCATCGTCGGCCCCTTCTCCAGACTCACGCTCGACGACTACCGCCGCCAATTCGAGACCAACGTCTTCGGGGTTCTCCGCACTCTGTACGCCGGGCTGCCCGAGATACAGAAGTCTCACGGCAATCTCGTCCTCATTGGCAGCGTTGCGGGCTGGGGATCCACGCCGGGAGCGTCTCCTTACGCGATGAGCAAGTTCGCCGTACGGGCCCTCGCCAATGCGATCACTCCCGAACTCGCTGGCGACGGCGTCACGGTCACGCTCATCAGCCCCGGGTTTGTCGCCTCCAACATTCGCCGCGTCGACAATCGCGGCACGCTTCATTCCGAAGCCGGGGATCCCATCCCGCCCTGGCTCGTCATGCCGACGCCTGCAGCGGTTCGCCAGATCCTCCGCGCCGTCGCCCGCGGGAAGCGTGAAGCGGTGATTACGGGGCACGGCAAAGCGCTCGTGCTCATCGAACGCTTCGCTCCGTGGCTTATCCGTGCCGCCGGACGGCGCATGGCGACTCGCGGCGGCCATCGCACGGAGCCGGGCTCGCGCACCTGACGCCTGGCGGGTACGCAAGCATGCGGCTGTAGAAGAGCCTTTCTTGACGCTACTTCACCTTCCACTCCTGCACGCCGGCCGAGACGCTCGGCTGCATGACGAGCTCGAGACGGAGGGCGGAGGTCGTCACTGGCTTGAAGCGAACGGTGTTGTACGCGTCCTTCGCCGTGCCGAACGCTCCGCTCGCTTCCACCGGGATCCAGCTCGCGCCGTCCTTGTAGAGCAGCCGCCAGGACTTCGGCACGCGCACACCGCCGTGGCCGGTGTCGTCGAACCAGTACACCTGCGTTTCGGAAACCGTCGCGGTCTTCGCGAATGCCATTTCGATCCATTCGCCCTTGCTGCACGGCCGCGCCGCCGCTTCGGGCGCTGCCTCGGCACAGCCGGTCGTCGGCCACCAGTCGAAGTAGGCTGACGGATCGTCTGACGAGGACGGATCCTCGCCGTCGATGACGTTCGCGATGTTCTTGCGGCTCGCCGAATGCGTCAGCGTGCTCGTGGACGCCAGAGTGGGATACGGCGTCGGTCTCGCGGCGGCATCGGTGCGCGCAAGCCAGACCGCCATCTGTCCGCGGCCGCGGTTTGCCCACGTGGCGTAGGGAATGGCCATGAACGGTTGATCGGCTTTTTGAACGGCGCCCCGCTGGTCGTACTTGAGACCGACGGCGCGCCCACTGATCACCTCCACGCCGTTCAGGAGGTCCGGCCGGAACGTGGTCGTGAGCGGGTTGGCGTCCGGAAGGACGATGTTCCGCACCTTGCCGCCTGGATTGTCTGGCCACTCCGCGGCATACACGATCGGCCCACGCTGCAGCGCGACGCGGTTGCGATCCGACGTCACCTGATCGTTGGCGACGATGCGGCGAACCGGCATTGGAAGCTTGAGATCGATCACATCACCGGGTCCCCACGTGCGCGCCATCGTCGCGTAGCCTTTCGTCAGCGTGATCGCCACGGGGCGACCGTTCACGGCGAGGGTTGGCGCCGCCGATGGTTTGTCGAGATACCGATAGAGATCGCCGGGCACGGGCTGCTCGCGCGCCCATCCTGGAATCCGAACGTTCACCGTAAAGGCCCGCGGAGCGGACGGCGTCAGCACGATGCGCACCGCGCCGTCCCACGGATAGCGGGTCTCCTGCGAGACCTTGAGGGGCCCGCCGAGATCGACGTCAGCCGTGCCGCCAGCAAAGAGGTTGACGAAGAGCGTGTCGCCGCGCTGTGCGTAGACGTATCCGGGCACGGACGCCATGAACCTGGTGATGTTGCCCGGACAGCACGCGACACCAAACCAGGCCTGGCGTGCGTGCTGCCCGTTCGATTCGAGCGGATTGTCGTAGAAGAAGGTGTCCCCCTTCAGCGAGACGCCGGAGATCAATCCGTTATAGAGCGTCCGCTCCATGACATCGACGTACTGGGCGTCGCCCTGCAGCAGGAAGAGGCGCTGGTTCCAGAAGTCCATGCCGACCGACGCACACGTCTCGTTGTACGCCGACATGTTCGGCAGGTCGTACGGAGCGCCGAACCCTTCATGGCCGCCCGCCGCCCCGATGCCGCCGGTGAGATACAGCTTGTTCTTGACCAGGCTGTTCCAGATCGCCTCTCCTGCCGCGCGCATCCTGGCATCGTCTTCGAGTGCGGCGACATCAGCCATGCCCGCATACATGTACATCGCGCGCACGGCGTGGCCGACCGGTTCCGTCTGGTCGATCACCTTCCTTTGAGCCTGGTTGTAGTCGAGCCCTCTCGGGTTCACGGTTTCGCCGGCGGGAGTCGTGTCCGGGCCGCGCTCGTCGAGCATGAACTTCGCGAGCGCGAGGTACTGCTCGTTGCCGGTCACGCGATACATCTTGACGAGTCCCATCTCAGTGATCTGGTGGCCCGGCCAAATCGATCGCTTGCCGGGACCGAAGGTCCGGGTGAGCAGGTCCGCGCCGCGGGTCGCGATGTCGAGCAACGTCTTCTTGCCCGTGGCCTGGTAGTGCGCGACGGCGGCCTCGAAGAGATGACCGAGATCGTAGAGCTCGTGACTGTCGTTCCGCTCATTAACCCAACGCTCGGCGCCGGCCCACGGATGAGGACGCTTGGGATCAATCGTGCGTGTCGTATAGATGTAACCGTCGGGCTCCTGCGCGGCCGCGATCTTCGCAATCATGCCGTCCACGTAGGCGGCGAGCTTCGGGTCGGGGTGTACGCTCAACACGTACGACGCTCCCTCGATCACCTTGTACAGATCCGTGTCGTCGAACGGATAGCCCGGCGGCTTCGTGTCGTGCGGCTCGCCCCGAAGCGCCTGAGCGGCCCGCTCGAAGTTGTTCACGCGGCCAGTTACTTCACACTGCTGAAACGCGGC
>Ga0070664_100001157_pt1 | contig 20913 bp, 14 predicted proteins | sample KBSC73metaG_FD_65863 | JGI IMG/M metagenome (GOLD analysis project Ga0070664, IMG submission 65863) | Corn rhizosphere microbial communities from Kellogg Biological Station, Michigan, USA - KBS C7-3 metaG | ecosystem: Host-associated > Plants > Roots > Rhizosphere > Soil ... | reverse complement strand
CCGCCATCCGCTCAAAGCCGGACGATCGGCTGGTCAGTCTCGTGTCGCCGGCCACGATCGAAGCGGAGCAATACCGGACGCTGGGGATGATGTTGGAGCAGCGACGGCACTCCGGCCTCCTTCAGGTCGTTGCGGTGTCGAGCCCGACCATGGGAGACGGGAAGACGGTCACCTCCATCAACCTGGCCGGCGCCCTGTCTCAATCCCCGCAGGCCCGCGTGCTTCTGGTCGACGCCGACTTCAGGAAACCCTCGGTTCCGACACAAATGGGCCTTCGGGACGGCGCCGTCCTCGGGGTTCGTGATGCGATTTTGAATCCGAACCTGGCGCTCAAGGACATCGTGCGGCGACTGCCCGCGTACAACCTGTCGGTGGCGACGGTCGGCCGTGCGCAGATCATGCCGCACGAGATCTTCAAATCCACGAGGTTTGCGGAACTGATCGACGAAGCGCGCCGGGAGTACGAATGGATCATTCTGGACACGGCGCCGCTCGTGCTGGCGCCGGACTGTCTGATGATGGGGCGGAGCGTCGACGGGTTCGTGATGATCGTCTCGGCCCATAAGACTTCCAAGAAGGAAATCGCCGAAGCGCTGAACATCATCGGTCCGTCGAAACTGCTCGGACTCGTCTTCAACAACGACGACGGCCTGCTCGAATCGTACGGCTATCGGACGTATCTGTCGGTGTCGCAGGCGCAGCAGGAGGAAATGTCGCGGCAAGAGTGAACGAGCACCGTCTCAGATTGCTGCTTTTTCAACCCATAGATATCAGATGAGGAACTACCGAACATTATGCGCATAAGACCATTCGTGGAAAACATTCTCGTTCTTGGGCAGAGTCACCTCGCCACGGCCGTCACCGAGGAAATGCGGAAACGGCGGAGGTACCGGATCCTGGACCTCATGGAGCCCGGGGAACCCGGACGTGTTTTCAAAGACGGCGTCCCCTTCGTGGGTTCTCTGGATCGGGGGCTGCGGACGATTCCCCGCACCCACCGGATCGTGGTCGCACTGAGCGAGCGGCGGGGCCGGCTGCCGATTGACGCGCTGCTCGACGCCAAGCGCCAGGGTGTGGTCATCGAAGATGCGGTGCATCTGTACGAACGCCTGACCGGCAAGCTCGCGCTCGATCAGCTCCAGCCGAGTCATCTCATCTTCGCGCCGGAGCTGGGCCGCAGAACTCTTCACACTCTTCTGCTCCGTCTCTTGAGCGTGGTGGTGGCAGCGGTTGGCCTGGTCTTGTGCGCGCCGCTCTTCGCGATGATCGCGCTGCTCATCAAATGGGATTCGGCTGGCCCGGTGTTCTTTGTGCACGAACGAATTGGCAAGGGCGGCCGGAAATTCTCACTCATGAAGTTCCGCACCATGGATACGGCGGTCTCCTCCCGGTCGGAATGGGTCAGGGATAACGGCGATCGGATCACTCCGGTAGGACGCTGGCTTCGAAAATACCGGCTGGATGAGCTGCCCCAGCTTTTCAATGTCTTGATGGGCCATATGAACGTGATCGGGCCGCGGCCTCACCCGGCCTCCAACTACCATCTCTTTATGCGGAACATTCCGTTCTATGCATTCCGGGCGATGATGCGTCCGGGCATCACGGGATGGGCGCAGGTGCGCTACGGCTATGCCAATGACCTGCAGGAAGAGATCGAGAAGATGCGCTACGACATGTACTACATCAAATACCACTCGTTCCGGCTGGACACGGAAATCATCATGCGCACCCTTGCGGTTGTCGTGCTGGGCAGTGAATCGCCGCGCGCGGGTTCGCTCCCGAAGGATGAGTCCCGCTTTGATGAACAATCGGCCGCCTAGGCTTGCCGAGGCTCATTGACGTATGGCGCACGAACTCGAACTTGAATGGTGGCGGCCGCAGGGGGGGCAGGCAGTTGATGCCGAGCCGCTCGCGGAGACGGCGCCTGCAGGGCAGGCGGCACTGCCGTTTTGGGCGGTGATGGCGTTCACCGCGGTGCTGCTGTTCTCACCCCAAACCTATGTTCCCGCACTGGCTCCGTTGCGGCCGGCGCTGTTGGTCATCCTGATTGGCGTGCTGTCCTATGTCTCGGATCGCTGGGCGAGGGGAGTGCCGATCTTCGAGTGGAACCGTGAACTCGGTCTCATCGCCGGACTGGGAGGCTTGGCTGCCCTGACCGTTCCATTTGCGCTGTGGCCGGGTGGCAGCATCGCCGTGCTTTCCGATTTTGCGAAGACGGCGGTCATCTTTCTGTTGTTGAGTCACGTTGTCACGACGATGGCGCGACTGCGCCTCGCGGCGTGGCTTCTGACCTGCATGGCCATCGGATTGGGATTGTTCGCTCTCTACAATTTCCTGACAGGGGCAATGATCGATCAAGGGGCCAATCAGGACCGGCTTGTCGGTAATGAGGGAGCCCTCACGAAAAATCCGAACGACATGGCCCTCATGGTGAATCTGCTCCTGCCCTTGACCGTCGGACTGTTTCTCGGCTCGAAGGAAACGTGGCAGCGTGTCGTTCTGTTTGCGGCGATCGGCATGGAGGCCGCGACGGTCGTGCTCACCTACTCGCGGGGTGGCGCGGTGACGCTCGGGGTGATTCTGCTGGTCTACTTGTGGAAACTCCGGCACCGGCGGGAACGTTCCTTCATCTATGCCGGACTGCTCGCCTCATTGTTGGCGCTTCCCCTGCTGCCCTCGTCGTATTTCGACCGGATGAGCACGATCACCAACGTGGCAGCCGACCGCACCGGTTCGGCGCAGGAGCGCATCGCCGACATGATCATTGCCGGGAAAACGATTCTTGCGAATCCTGTGATCGGCGCGGGCATGGGTATGAACATGCTCGTCATGCGCGAAGCGAGGGGCGGATGGCTGGGAGTCCATAACGTGTATCTTGAGCATGCAATCGATTTGGGGTTGTTTGGTCTGGCGATTTTTCTCGTGCTCTTCTGGTCCTGCTTCAAAGCCGTCGCAACTGTGCAGCACGATACGTCTTCTCCGGAACTCTTCTTTCTCGCTCAGGGCCTGCAGATCAGTTTGATCGCCTACGCGACGGCGGCCATGTTTCATCCCGTCAGCTACCAATACTATTTCTATTACATCGCGGGCCTTGCGATCGGTGCCAGGACCATCGCCAGTGCGCTCCGCGGTCGTGCATCGGAGGTTGAAGCATGAGCTGTCCGTCGCGATTTGAGTTGGATGACCCCATGACGGTGGCTCCTCCGATCGAAGCCCGCAGGGCCGGGGTGCGAAGAGAACCGATTCGTCTGCTCAAGTTCCTGGCGTATCTGGCGATCGGCGGCTCGGAGCGGCAGGTGCTGAATATCCGCCACGGCATCGATGCGTCGCGCTTCGACCTGCACCTCGGCTGTTTCGGATGCTTCGATGAGCAGATCGCCGTCGATCTCAGCGGTACGCCGCTGGAGGTCTATAAGATTCGGAAACTCTACGGCCTGCGGGCCATCAAGCAATGCCTTCGCCTGGCCTCCTATCTGCGGCAGCAGAGGATGGACATCGTCCATGCGTACAACTTCTACGCCAATGTGTTCGCGCTCCCGGCTGCACGCCTTGCTCAGGTGCCGGTCGTGCTGGCGTCCATCAGGGACACCGGCGAGTATTGGACGGTACGCCAACGGGCGGTCAATAAGATCGTGTGCCGTCTGGCGGATCGCGTGATCGTGAATGCCGAGGCCATTAAGCGCGGCTTGGTTGTCGAAGGCTACCGGCCGGAGCGGATCACCGTGATTCCCAATGGCATCATCTGCCCACCGTTGATACCCACGCCGGACCGGTCGCTGCATCAGGAGTTCGGGCTGTCCCCGGACGATGTCCTGATCGGAGTCGTGTCCCGCATCGCGCGGCAGAAAGGTCTCGAGTATTTTCTGGCCGCAGTCCCCGATGTGCTGGCGCGCATTCCGAATGCGAAATTTCTGATCATCGGCGACAACTCCTTCAACCCGCAGTACCGCGAAGAGCTCAAATTACAGGTCTCCACACTCGGACTGGAAGACAAGGTCGTCTTCACCGGTTTCCGTCTTGATGTACCACAAATCGTTTCGTCGCTCGCCGTCTCCGTCTTGCCGTCCGTGAGCGGGGAAGGTCTGTCGAATTCGCTGCTGGAATCAATGGCTGCCGCCTTGCCCGTCGTCGCGACGAACATTGGAGGCAATCCGGAAGTGGTGGTCGATGGCGAAACCGGGCTGCTGGTGCCTCCCAGAAAACCGGCCGCGCTGGCCGAGGCCATCTGCCGCGTGCTCTTGACGCCGGGGATGCGCCATTCGTTTGGCCAGGCCGGTCGCCGCCGCGTGCTCGACCATTTTTCCAATGAGCGCATGATTCGGACCGTCGAACATCTGTACGAAGAACTTCTGGAGACGAACCGTCGGAAACCTTCGGCCGCCGCCCCACGGCGCTAGGACAGGTGCTGCGTGCATATCGAAGTCATCACGGAACACTCCAAGTTTCTCGCACTGGGCTCGGTCTGGAACAAGTTGCTCGAGCGATCGGGGATCGACCATCCCTTCCTCACACATGAATGGATTAGTGTGTGGTGGGACTGTTTTGGGGAATCGGCGGCGCCCTACATCCTGACGGTCGTGTCCGGCGCGGACATTGTGGCAATCGCGCCGTTGATGCTGAGCCGGGCGCGGCTGTACGGGTGCCCCATCCGCCGCCTGCAAGCCATCGTGAATGTCTACACCGAACGGTTCGATCTGCTGCTGGGGGAGCGCCCACGGGAAGCCTGCGAGCTCATGTGGGCATACCTCAAGGACCATGCGGATGAATGGGACGTGATGGAACTTCGCCAGCTTCCCGACGATTCCAAAACCCTCGAATATCTGTCGCCACTCATTGAGCGTGACGGGTACCGGGTGGGCCGCTGGTCGGCCAACGAGGCGCCGTATGTGTCCATTAGCCAGCCGTGGGACACGTACTATCAGTCGTTGAAGAAAGCCCACCGCTCCAATGTGCGGAACCACGCGAGGCAACTCGAGCGCGAGGGCCCCGTCGTGCTCGATGTGGTCGCGATCGACGACCGCTGGGAAGCCGATATGGAGGATGCCCTCAAGCTCGAGGCCGTGACATGGAAAGTGGACGAAGGGACCTCGCTCCGCAGCCGCCGGGAATCGGCCGTGTTTTACCGGAAGATGTTGCAACGGGCCGCACAGATGGGGTGGCTCCATATGTGTTTCTTGAAAGTCGGTGCGTCGCGAATCGCCGTCCGCCTTTCGCTCCTGTATCGCAACAAGCTCTTCATGCTCAAGTCCGGCTACGACGAGGGCTATCACCGGTATTCTCCCGGCCAGGTGTTGACGGAGCGTCTCCTCCGGGAGGCATGGGAGAAAAAATGGGATGAGGTGGATTTTTTGGGCGACGACGAACGCTGGAAGCTCTGCTGGGCGACCGGCCGGCGTTCTCATGCGTGGCTGTTCGTGTTCCCGAATCGCGTCAAGTCACGATTGCTCCACGGCATGAAATTCCGCCTCATTCCGGGCATCCGCCAGTCCAATTTCTTCCCCACCGTGCGACGGACCATGATGAAACTTGGGGTGACTATCCATGGCGAGTAACGGGTGTGAGGGAGGCATGATGTACGTTCCCGCCTGGCAAGGCCTGACGCTTCGTCATTTCACGTCACCAGGACGAGAGATACCCGTCCCGTTTCCGTTGGGTCAGTCCGGTCGCGGGTTTCACACGGCCAGGAGTGCGATCTACCAGCTCTTCAAGATGCTCGTCGCCTCAGGACGCACCCGCGTGCTGGCGCCGGACTATCACATGGGCAATGAGTTGCGCGCGATCCGTGCGGCCGGCGCACAGGTCGAACTGTATACCATCGACCGCCAGGGACGGCCCGATATTCCAGCGCTGTCGCGTCAGGCGGCCCGCGGGGCGGATGTGCTGTTTACCATTCACTATGCGGGATGGCCGCAGCCGGTGTCCGATCTTCGAAGGCTGTGCGATGAGCACGGCCTTCGCCTGGTCGAAGACTGCGCGCTGGCACTGTTGAGTCGAACGCAAGGACGTCCGTTGGGATCGTTTGGTGATTATGCGGTGTTCTGCCTCTACAAGACGCTGCCCGTCCTTGACGGCGGCCTCCTGGTGCAAAATCGCTATGCGTTCTCCGAACTGGATCATCTGCCGATGCGCCGAATCGGGCATGCGTTTGAGATGGGCCAGGCGGTCGAGCTGTGGGTCGAGCGTTTCAAGAGCCGCGCCCCGCGACGAGGGGCGGCGCTCACGGCGGGCAAGCGGCTGATCGGCACCATGCTGAACGCCCTCCGCGTGAAGCGCGTGCCGGTCGGAGACATCGGGTTCAACGTGCGCGACACCGACCTGGCGATCTCAGCCTGGTCGGAGCGACTGCTCGACCGTCTGGATTACGAGGCCATTCTCGCGAACCGGCGTCGGAACTTCTCCCTCCTGGCCGGGCTGCTGGCCGAATCCGGCATTGCGCCCTGGCGTGATCTCGAAGAGGGAGTCTGTCCACTGTTTTTCCCGCTGCTGGTGAAGGACAAGCCGGCGGCGGCACACAAGTTGAAAGCACGCGGAATCATCGCGACCGAGCTCTGGAACGAAGGAGACCCGCAATCCGCGTCGCTCGAAGGATCCGCAGCCAGATTCTTGAGGCGGCACGTGCTCGAGCTGCCGATCCATCAGGACGTCGAAGAGGCACAGATCAGGTACATGGCCAGGCAGGTGAGCGAAACACGAATTGCGCTGAAGCAGGAGTCAGTCAAAACGTCGTCGCGCCAGGCGGGCGGGCGTCGCAAGCCAGGCGCCCAGCAGCCTGTCGCATCTTCACGGTAAGGGAGGGACCATGTCACAGCAGGCTTCATCACTTGAATCTCGGCACGACGTCGAGCGCCGATTCCACGACGAACGAATGGCAGGGCGTCAGACCGACGACCGCGATTTCTATGCAGTCGGCGGGATGGATCTCGTGCTGAAGGCCTACGACGAGGCGATCGGTGACCTGCACGGGAAAACCGTCCTGGACTTCGGCTGCGGCGACGGAGCCCGGTCACTCCAGTATGCCAAGCGTGGTGCGACGGTCCATGCGTTCGATATTTCACCAGAGAGCGTGCGCAACCTGGTCAAGACCGCCAAGAATGCGGGATTGCAGGATCGCATTCATGCCTCGGTCATGCCGGCTGAGACGCTGGCGTACCCCGATGGCCTGTTCGATTTCGTGCTCGGGGTCGCGATTCTCCATCATACCGACGTCTCAATGGTCGAGCAGGAAATCAAGCGCGTGCTGAAGCCGGGCGGTCGTGCCATCTTCATCGAACCGCTGGCCCACAACCCGTTTCTTCGTCTGTTCCGGATGCTGACGCCCGGCCGGCGCACTCCCACGGAGCAGCCGATGACCGTCGGCCAGATCCAGCGGCTGGTCGGATGCTTCTCGCGCGGAGGCTTTCGCGGGTTCCATTTCCTCTCGATCGTGCCACCGGGCCTGCTGTTGGCGACAGGCAGCCGCGCGCTGTTTCAACGAACGATGGGCATGACGCAGATGATTGACCGATGGCTGCTTGCAGCGGCGCCCCCGCTCCGGCGCTTCTGCTGGATGACATTGATCGATGTGACCAAATAGGAGCTCATTATTTTTCTCATTGATTTTATATATGGGCGCCGGGCTGCACCCGGGCAACAGGAGGAAACAGTCATGGATACGGCGACGATCGTTCCGGCTGTAGACGAGACGTCCCGCGACGGCCCCATCCTCGTGGAGTCGACGGCCGATGCGAAGGCAGTCCCTCTGCGCGTCGACCTGGTCGAAGACGACGAGACGTTCCTGCGCATGGGGCCCGTCTGGAACCGGTTGGTGGACCAGGCACGGATCGATCATCCCTTCCTGCGACACGAGTGGGTTCGCACCTGGTGGGAATCGTTCAAGCCGGAAGGCAAGCTGCATATTCTGATCGTGTTCGAGGAGAACGAGCCGATTGCCATCGCCCCGTTGATGTTCGATCAGGGACGGGTCTACGGCTGTCCGGTTCGGCGCTTGCGCGGGATCGCCAACGTCTATACCGAACGGTTCGATCTCATTCTGACCCGGCGGGCGAAAGAAGCCTGCAGAACTATCTGGAAGTTCCTCGCCGCCGAAGCCTCGAAGTGGGACATGCTGGAGCTTCGTCAGATTCCCGAGAACGCCCGCGCGGCCGAATACCTGCGGTTCTGGGCGTACGAGGATCACTTCCTCCTTGGCCAGTGGCACTCCTCGGACGGTCCCTACATTCCCGTCGACCAGCCGTGGGAGAGCTACACCAAGTCTCTGTCGAAAAAGCATCTCTCCAACCTGCGGGGGCGCGCGAAGGGTCTGCACCGGATCGGCGACGTCCGTCACGAAATTGTCACCGGGGGAGAGAACCTGAACCGAACCCTCGATGAGGCCTTCCTGCTGGAGGCTGCCGCGTGGAAGGGCAAGGCGGGCACCGCGATCATGAACAGGCCCGATCGCCTGGCGTTTTACCGCAGTCTGCTCACCAGGGCTGCGGAGGGCGGGTGGCTCCAACTGCACTTCCTGACGATCGAGGGCAAACGAATCGCGGTCCAAATCGCATTGCTGGTGCACAACAAGCTCTACATCCTGAAGTCCGGGTACGATCCGCACTATGCCCCCTTTGCGCCGTCGCTCCTGCTCTGCGAATTGATGCTGCGGGATGCCTGGAAACGCAAATTGACTGAAGTCGATTTCCTCGGGGATGCCGAACGATGGAAGCTCGAGTGGGCGAACCGCACGAGAGCACATTCCTGGGTATTCATCTTCCCGAACCGGATTCGCAACCGGATGCTCCATCGCTTCAAGTTCATGCTGCTGCCGCGTATACAGAATCATCCGTTGTATCGGATGATGAAATCGGCCGGCCGCCGGGTAGGCCTGCATTTGCATGAGTGAATCAGGAAGCGTGTGGTTGGAACCATGAACGCCTTGGCGATCCATCGCATCGGAAAGTGGTGTTACGAGCGCCGCATTCCGCTCGTTCCACAACTGGCCTACGGGGCCATGTACCTGTTGTGCCGGTCGGTGATTCCGATGTCGGTGGAATTCGGTGAAGGGACCGAGCTGGCATACGGGGGACTGGGAATTGTGCTGCATGAGCGGACGAAGATTGGACGCTATGTGTCGATCGGTCACGATGTCACGATCGGCGACCGTTCGCGCCGGTGGGGTGTGCCGGTGATCGGCGATCGCTGCGTCATCGGCGCCGGGGCCAAGCTCCTCGGTCCCATCTCGGTCGGTGAGTCGTCGGTGATCGGCGCCAACGCGGTCGTGCTCGACGATGTTCCGCCCAACAGCGTGATGGCCGGCCTGCCGGCCAAGATCGTCCGGCAAGGCATCGACATCCACGACTACAGCTGCCTGCAGCCTCCCGAGGAGGCCGATCGGTTGTCGTTCCGTACGTCGAACAATTTGCTGATCAACATTATCGAGGACGCGGAAAGGCTCCCGCACCTGGTCGACGAATGGACGGATCTGCTGGAACAGAGTGACCAGGATTGTCTGTTTCTCACGCCCGAATGGCTTACGACCTGGTGGCGATGCTTTGAGCGGGATCAATGGACGCTTCGTCTGATGACCGTCCGGCGGCAGAGCCAGTTGCTCGGCATCGCGCCCCTCTTCTCCCGTCTGCGCACGCTCGGAGGACTCATGCGTCACCAGTCAACCGAGTTTCTCGGAACTGGCATCGTCGGATCCGATTACCTGGACGTCATCGCGAGGCGGGGAGACGAGGAGATGGTCCGCGTGGCCATGACCGACTATTTCAACCATGCAAAACCGGTGGTGACGTTGAGCCATCTGCTGACACGCTCTTCGGAAGCCGACGGCATGGTCAAGGAGCTGGAGTTCAGCGGTTGGCAGGTCAAGCGCAGCATGATCGAGAGCTGCCCGTATATCACGCTGCGCGGCCATACCTGGGAGTCCTATCTGGATTCTCTCGGCGCGAATCACCGCTACAATTTTACGCGACGTTTGAAGAATCTCAGAAAGGCGGGCGTCGTCGAGTTCGACGCCGTGGAGAAGGAGGAGCAACGCCGCGACGCCTTGCAGGCGTTCATGGCGCTGCATGCCGTTGCCTGGCAGGAACGGGGCGGATCGCAAGCGATGCAGACGTCCAGAGAGCTCGCGTTTCATGACGCGTTCAGCCGGACCGCGTTGGAGCGCGGATGGCTTCGGCTGTTCCTGCTGAAGGTCAACGGCCGTCCGGTCGGGGCACTGTACGGGTTCCGGCGGGGCCCCCGCTTTTACTTTTATCAATCCGGCTACGATCCCGCATGGCGCAAGCATAGCGTGGGATTGGTAACGATGGGGCTTGCGATCAAACAGGCGCTGGCCGAAGGAGCGGAGGAATATGATCTGCTCCACGGCACGGAGGCGTACAAGTTCCGCTGGGCCAAGGAGACGCGCGACCTGTCGCGGGTCTACCTGTTTCCGCCCTCCTGGCGGGGCTGGCTCTATCGGGCCTCGCTGGAGGCTGAGAGCCAAGGAAAGCACGCCGCGCGGCGCTGGCTTCCGCAGACAGTGCTTGACCGCCTCATCGAGAGCCGCAAAGGAGTGTGAGATGGCGCTCCGTACGATGGTGAAGACGGCCTTGGCTGCCGGTTTGCGATGGACCGGGGCGAATAGCGTGATCGAAACGATCAATGCGACGAAGCACATTCCGCTGGTGATCGGATACCACTCCGTGGTGGAAGACATCCGGCTGCACCAGGGACGGGCGATCCTGCCGAACCTCGTCAGCTGCAAGATGCTGGAGCGGCAACTTGATTGGCTCGGACAGCATTTCCGCTTCATCACACTGGACGAACTCGGTGAGCGCTTCGAGAGCGGAGACCCGTTCAACGAGCCGTTAGCGGCCATCACCTTCGACGACGGATATGCCGGCGTCTACCACCATGCGCTTCCGTTGCTGCAGCGCAAGGGCATCCCCGCAGGCATGTTCGTAGTCACTGAGACCATCGGCCGCCGGAATTTACAGGTATATGACAAACTGTTTCTGCTCCTCTTGCGCGTCCTGCCCATGATCCATTACGACACGGAACGGTTGACCACCCTCTGTGAGAGCCACGACGTCCCGCTCGCCAGGCGGCAAGGTCTGAACGACGTGATCAAGGATCCGTTCGCCACCATGCGGATGTTGTTCACGACGTTGACGCAGAAGCAGCTCCGGAGGACGATCGAGGCCCTGGAGACGGTGGTCCAGATACGGGACGAAGACTTCCCTGCCCTGCAATCCCTGACATGGGACATGGTGCGCACCCTGGACCAGGCCGGCATGACGATCGGTTCGCATACACAAACCCACGCCCTGCTCACGCTCGAGAATCCCAAACGCATGGCGAATCAGATCGTGGGTTCGCTCCTGACGTTGCAGGAGAAGCTCGGCAAGCCGGTGTCCCATTTTGCCTATCCCGACGGCCGCTTCAATCCGTCCATCGTCACCTGCGTCGCGGAGGCGGGCTACCGGTTCGGCTACACCACCTGTCTGCATCGGGACGTGCGGTATCCGTCGCTGACGATTCCACGGAAGATCATGTGGGAGAATTCCTCGCTCGATCCCTTTGACGGCTTCTCCAGCATTCTCATGCACTGTCACGCCCATTGGATTTTCGATCTCTTCCATCGTTGCCAACAGGACCATAGCGATCGCCAGGGGAACGGACAAGCGACGCCGCTGCACAAGAAAGAAGAGCGTGTGTCCCAGGCGACCTCCTCTTTCATCTGAATTCTCGCATGTTGAAGCCGGCACTGCTGATCATCGCGGGACGGATTGCCGGCTTTGTAGCCGCCTTCGTGACTCCGCTCATTCTCGTCCGCCTGTTCGATCTCGAAACGTTCGGGACGTATAAACAATGGTTTCTGCTCTACATCACGCTCCTGACCATCACGCAGATCGGCATGTCGGAGAGCCTGTTGTTTTTCCTGCCCAGAGCCGACAGCGATGCTGGGCGTTACGTCATGAATTCGGTGTTGTTTCTGACCGGCGTGGGTGCGGCGGCCGCGGCCGTCCTGGTGCTCAATGCGCCGGCGATTGCCCGATGGATGAACAATCCTGCGCTGGAGCCGCTCATCCCGCTGCTCGGCTGGTACCTCCTCTTGATGCAGGGGTCGATCGGGTTGGAAACGGTGATGACGGCGCGCAGCGCGTACCGATCGGCCGCGATCGCCTACGCGGCTACCGACATGATACGGGCGCTGTTTCTCATCGTCCCTGTCATGATCGCGCCTTCGTTGCGCTCGTTGTTGTATGGCGCAGTGGCCTTTGCCGCCCTCCGTTTTGCCTACACGGCACACTATTTCTGGCGCACGTTCGGGAACGGCTTCCGGCCTGATGCGCGATGTTTTGCCAAGCAGCTGACCTACGCCCTCCCGTTTGCTCTGGCGGTGGTCGCGAGCATCGCGCAGGAAAACCTTCATCAGTATGCTGTCTCGGGGCTTTTTGACGCAGCGACCTTCGCGGTCTATTCGGTGGGATGCCTGCAGATCCCGCTGGTCGATCTCGTCGCGACGACGGTGTGCAACGTCATGATGGTCGGCATGACCACGGCCATCCACGACGGCCGCGAGTCGGAGGTGATCAAGCTGTGGCACGACGCGGTGCGTAAGCTGGCCCTGGTCTTCTTCCCGTTGACGGGGTTGCTGTTGCTCGGCGCGCGGGATTTGATCGTCATGCTGTTCACCGACAGCTATACGGCGAGCGTCCCTATTTTCATGATCGGCATCGTCGCGGTGCTCTTCGCGGCGGTCCCGATGGACGGGCTGCTGCGTGTGTATGCCAGAACCAACGTCCTCCTGGGCATCAATCTGGTCCGGCTCGCCATGATTGCGTTGCTGATTCACTGGGCCATGCAGTCGTTCGGCCTGGCGGGAGCCATGCTGGTCACCGTGGCGGCGCTCGCTCTGGGGAAGGCGATCGGATTGGCGGCCGCGGCCACTCGTTGGCGCGTCGGCATCGGGCGGCTGTTGCCGTGGCGCGCATTGTCGCTCATCGCGGCCGTCTCGTTAGCCGCGGCGGTACCGGCGCTGGCCGTCGGTTACGGCCTGCAGGCGCCGCCGTTCATCCGCCTGCTCATGGTCGGCACGGTGTACGGTGCGGCGTATGTCGCAGCGGCGCTGGGGGTCGGATTGCTGTTGCCTCACGAGCGCGCTGCATTGTCGAGGACGATGGGCCGTCTCCAGTTCATGCTTCCTGTCAGGTATCAACACAAGATTTCTTGAGGTGTGACGTGTGTGGAATTGCTGGAATTGTGTCTCACAAGCATCAAGCCGTTGACGTTGAAGAACTGCGGGCCATGTGTGCGGCACTCGTCTCACGCGGACCGGACGACGAGGGGACGTTTGTCAGGGACGGTGCCGGACTGGCCATGCGACGCCTGAGCATCATCGATCTCGAAACCGGGCACCAGCCCGTCTCGAATGAGGACGGCTCGATCTGGGTGGTCTTGAACGGAGAAATCTACAACTACCGCCAGCTGCGCGGCGAACTCGAACGGCGCGGCCACCGGTTTGCGACGGCGACCGATACGGAAGTGATCGTGCATTTGTACGAAGAGCATGGGGCGGACTGCGTCCAGGCGCTCCGTGGCATGTTCGCGTTCGCCATCTGGGACGGACCCCGGCACCGCCTGATGCTCGCGCGCGACCGGATCGGTATCAAGCCGCTCTACTACGGCACCGCAGCCGGCCGTTTCATGTTTGCATCGGAATTGAAGGCGTTGCTGCAGCTGCCCGAGGTGGACCGGCGGTTGAACTGGCAGGCGCTCGCACATCTACTCGCCTACGGCACGACGCCGCCGGGTGAGAGCATCATCGACGGCATCCATAAACTCGAGCCCGGGCACCGGTTACGCCTCGATCCCAAGCACGAGCCCGTCATCGAGCGGTATTGGGAGTTGCAGTTTCGTCCGGACGACCAGCGCTCCGAAGCCGAAACGGTCGAAGAGCTGCGCGCCAGGCTCGAGGAGTCGGTCCGCTATCATATGGTCAGCGACGTGCCGGTCGGCGCCTTTCTCAGCGGCGGGATCGATTCCAGCGCGGTCGTGGCCTCGATGGCCGCGCAGTCGACGTCACGCATCAAGACGTTCTCCATTGGATTTCGGGAACAGGAGTTCGATGAACTGCCTTATGCGCGGTTGATCGCGCAGCGGTTCGGCACAGACCACCATGAACTGGTGCTGGAACCGGACGTGATGGACATTCTGGATCATCTGGCCTGGGATCTCGATGAGCCGTTCGGTGATGCCTCGGCGCTTCCCACGTACATGGTCTCCCGTCTCGCGGGGCAGCATGTGAAGGTTGTGCTGTCGGGAGACGGTGGCGATGAATTGTTCGGCGGCTACGACAAGTACGTCGTGGAAGGGCGGGACCGGATGGCGCGCTTTCTCCCCGGTTCCGTGCGGGCGCTGCTCGCGCGGACCTCCGATGCGCTCCCTGAAGACGCCAAAGGGAAGCAGTACCTCGAGTATCTCTCGAAACCGGACGGTGAGCGGTACCTCCACGCCACGACGCTGTTCCGGTCGGACCACCAGGAGCGCCTGTTGACCGACTGGGCCAGGGAGCGCGTCGGAGAGACGCGGCCGGAGCTGTCGCGCCTCGAGCGGCTGAGGCGCCATAACGGGCACTGGCTCTCGATCCTGCAGGACCTGGACTTTGGCCATTACCTGCCGCTGGATATTCTGACGAAGGTTGACCGTATGAGCATGGCCCATTCTCTCGAAGCCCGCGTACCGCTGCTCGACCATCCCTTCGTGGAATTCGCTGCGACGATTCCGGCCGATTGGAAGCTGCATCGCGGAAAAACCAAGCACATCTTCGTCAAAGCCTTGCGCGGCTTGCTGCCCGACGAAATTCTAGACCGCTCCAAGAAGGGATTCGGTGTGCCGCTGAACCGGTGGTTCCGCGGGCCGCTCCGGCCTCTGGTGAAAGAGTTATTGCTGTCCGACACCTTCCGGCGGCGGGGGATTTTCGACGTGGCGTACGTGAAGCGTCTGATCGAACGGCAGGAACAGGGCCGGCCGCTGGATCTGCATCTGTGGACCCTGATGTCCTTTGAATTGTGGTGCCGCACGTTTCTGGACCGTCGGACCACGGCGGCAGCCCGTCCGGTCAGAACGTCGCCGTCCGCCGCTGTCCGAAGGACGGCAGATGTGCGTCCCATGGCGTCCTGGCCGTCATGATCAGTGAGTGTACAGAGGTGACCGATATGACTGCTCATCGAGTGTCTCGCCCGAGAATCGCTATGGTCGCGCCGAGCCTCGGCATCCTTGGCGGTCAAGCCGTGCAGGCCAAGGTGCTCGCTGACCACCTCCGTGTGGACGGCTATGAGGTGAAACTGGTGCCGATCAATCCGCCCTTTCCGCGGGGAGCGGGATGGCTCAAGCGCCTGCGGTATATCAGAACCGTGGCGAATGAGGGGCTCTATCTGCCCACACTTCGCAAGCTCCGATGCGCTGATGTCGTGCACATCGCCTCGGCGTCCTACTGGTCCTTTCTGCTGGCGCCGATGCCGGCCATCGTGGCCGCGCGCCGATGGGGGAAGCCGATCTTGTTGAACTATCACAGCGGCGAAGCCGACGATCACCTGGCCAACTGGGGGTCCCTCGTGCATCCCTGGTTGAAGATGGTCGACAAGATCGTGGTGCCTTCCTTGTTCCTGCAGAAGGTCTTTGCCCGTCATGGCTATCAGGCGGAGGTCATCCACAACGTCATCGACACCGTTCAGTTCCGCTACCGCGAGCGGCTGCCGCTCCTGCCGGAATTTCTCTCGGTGAGAAATTTTGAGCCCCACTACGGGATCGAATACACACTCACCGCATTCGCCATGATCCAGACCGTCTTTCCCGCCGCGTCGCTGACGATTGCCGGTCAAGGGCCGCAGGAGCCTGAGCTGAAGCATCTGGCCCAAGCGCTGGGAGTGAGGAATGTCCGCTTTATCGGACCGGTCGAGCCGGCCTCGATGCCCGATCTGTACGATAGTCATTCGGTGTTCCTGAACGCTTCTTTCGTGGACAACCAGCCGCTGTCGGTCCTCGAAGCCATGGCGTCCGGGATGCCCGTGGTCACGACCCCCATCGGCGATATTCCCAACATGGTGCAGGACGGCGAATCAGGGACGCTGGTCCCGGCCGGTGATCCCTACGCCATGGCCAAGGCCGCGACGTTGCTGCTCGAACAACCGGAGCGCGCGGTGCTCATGGCGAAGCGCGCACAGGAGTCGCTTATGCAATACGACTGGTCCAACGTTGGTCCCGCCTGGGCCGACACTTACCGGCGGCTGGCATCCGCCTCAAACAGGGAGGCCGCTTAACGATGTGCGCCATTGCGGGTATCGTGAAATTTGATCCGCGGGAGCGGGTTGAGCGTTCCCGTCTCGTCCACATGGCGGACGTGCAACAGCATCGAGGTCCCGATGGAGCGGGGCTGTGGATGGACGGGTGTGTCGGGCTGGCCCACCGGCGGCTGGCGATCATCGACGTTGCCGGAGGCCATCAGCCGATGAGCAACGAGGACGACAGCGTGTGGATCGTCTTCAACGGCGAGATTTATAACCACGTCGGTCTCCGGCGTGAGATGCAGCGGGCCGGACATCGCTACCGGACCAAGAGCGATACGGAAACGATTCTCCATCTGTATGAGAGCTACGGCGCAGGATGTGTCGAGCGTCTGCAGGGGATGTTCGCCTTTGCCATCTGGGACCGGAGGCAGCGCCAGCTCCTCCTGGTCCGCGACCGGTTGGGGATCAAACCACTCTACTATGCGTCCACCGACCGGGAGTTGCTCTTCGCGTCGGAAATCAAAGGCATCGTGGCGTCAGGCGGATTAAAGAGCAAGTTCAATGAGACCATTCTGCCGGAGTATCTGGCGAACCGCTATGTGGCAGGCGAGGAAACGTTCTACCGCGGAGTGAGCAAGCTCCTGCCCGGACATCTTTTGGAATGGTCGGTGGAGCAGGGATGTCGCGTCCGCCGCTACTGGCATCCGCCTCAGGACAGCCTGCATGAGGACATCCCGCTTTCCACGCGCGCGCATCAGCTCAAAGCGGGGCTCGAGCGGGCCGTGCAGAGCCATCTCATGAGCGATGTGCCGTTGGGATTGTTTCTCTCGGGAGGACTGGATTCCAGCGGTCTCGCGGCGATGATGGCGCCGATGGTGCCGCATCCGGTGAAAACCTTTGCGGTCGGGTTTGCAGAGCGCGAAGCCAACGAGCTTGAGTATGCCCGGCTGGTGTCGCGCGCCATCGGAGCGGACCACCATGAGGTGGTCGTGTCGGCCGATCAGTTCATGCAGGCCCTGCCCCGGCTGATCTGGCACGAGGACGAGCCGATCGCGTTTCAATCGAGCGTGCCCTTGTACTTTGTGTCGCGCCTCGCCAGGCGGCACGTCAAAGTCGTGCTCACGGGCGAGGGGGCGGACGAGCTGTTTCTCGGGTACGACTACCGGTACCGGGTGACGGCCCTCAACGAACGCATCGGCCGTGTGTACTGGAAGGGTGTGCCTCGGTTCCTCCGCCGAGGCATTACGGGAGCGCTGTCGCGCCTGCCGTTGTCGATTCAGCGTTATGCGTCGCGGTCGGTGTTGGCGTACGAGCCCGGACCACGCGGCGTGTTTTTCGACAACTTTTCGGTGTTCCCCGAATCCCTGCAGCAGTCCCTGTTTCTGGACGGGCGCACGATGGGCACCCTCGACCCGTACGCCGAAGGTCTGCGGTACTGGGAGGAGCACCATGGCACGCTGCTGGAGCGCATGAGCTACGCGGACGTGGCCACTCATCTCGTGGAACTGTTGATGAAGCAGGATCAAATGAGCATGGCCGCCTCGCTCGAAAGCCGGGTCCCGTACCTCGATCACCAGGTGGTCGAACAGGCGATGCAGATTCCCGGGGGCCAGCGGATGAAGCGATGGCAGACGAAACTGGTCCTGCGGGAGGCGCTACGGCATCTCGTCCCCGAGGCCGTCCTGTCCAGACCCAAAATGGGGTTTCCGGTGCCTTTCGGTTCCTGGATGCGCGGCGCGTTTCGTTCCACCCTCGATGAGTACGTCCTGGGTCCGCGGGCTCTGGACCGCAAACTGTTCAGACCCGAAACGGTGCGCAGGATTGTAGACGAGCATGTGACGGGCACCCGCTCGCACGGAGACCGTCTCTGGCTCCTCGTCAATCTGGAGATGTGGCTGCGCATGGCGGTTGACGGTGAGGAGCCCGAGCCGTTCGAAGAACGGACGGAGCGGATGGCGGTCTCGGCCTGACGGCGTCATGAAACCGATTTCAGCGAAGTTGAAAAGAATCGCCGCCATGGCGCCCGCCGAGTGGCATGAACGGGGGCGGCAATTCCTATTGAAGTCCGGCGAGCGGATCTTCGGCATAGAGCAGGGAGAGTTGAACGACCGGGCCTTCCGTCGGCGGCTGGTGCCTCCGTTTGATCAGGGTCCCGTCGAGACCGTTGCCGAAGACGTGCTGGGGGTGATGCGGGGCCTGGATTTCAGCCGGCGTCCCTTCATGCCGCTGTTCGGTATGCGCGAATTGACCGTATCGCTGATCCGCCGCCGGTTTCCGGTCGAATGCGAGCGGTTGCTTGACCGTGCGGACCGGGCCATGGCGGGACGGTTCGACCTGCTCGGCCTCGCGAATCTGTCGTTCGGGCAACCGATCGATTGGCGTTTGGAGCCGTTGTCGGGTAAGCGCACGGGGCAGGTGCATTGGAGTGCGATCAATTATCTGAATCCGAACGTTGCGGGCGATAAGAAGATCACCTGGGAACTGAATCGACACGGGCATTTCGTCACGCTGGGCCAGGCCTATCTCCTGACGAAGGACGACCGATATGCCGATGCCTTCATCAGCCAGCTCACGGGCTGGCTGGATGCAAATCCTCCCCGCCGGGGAATCAACTGGGCCAGTACGCTCGAAGTGGCGTTTCGGTCGATCGCCTGGCTCTGGGCATTGCCCTGTTTTGCCTGGTCCGGGCGGCTGACCCCTACCATTATATGGAGGGCTCTGAAGAGCCTGGTCCAGCACGGCTCCTATATTGAAACGTATCTCTCCTATTACTTCGCACCGAATACGCATTTGACCGGAGAAGCGCTGGGCCTCTTGTACCTTGGCACCGCTTTGCCATGGGCGGCCGATGCCGCACGCTGGCGTGACCTGGGACTGCGAATCCTGCTCGAACAGCTGCCGCGCCAGGTGCAGCCCGACGGCGTGTACTTCGAACATGCCTCCTACTACCACCGCTATACGACCGATTTTTACATCCACGCGATGCTGCTGGCGCGTGCCGCGGGGGTTGCACTGGATCCGGCGGTTTCACAGTCGCTCGCACGGATGCTCGACCATCTGATGTGGATCACGAGACCGGACGGCACGAGCACGCTCTATGGCGACGATGACGGCGGCCGCCTCTTGACGCTCCAGCAACGTGAGGCGGGTGACTTCCGCGATACGTTGCAGCTCGGAGCCGCGTTGTGCGGAGAAGGAACGTGGAAATGGGCCGCAGGGCCTGCCGGCTCTGAAATGCTCTGGTTGCTGGGACCGGATGGGCTTGAGGCGTATGACCGTCTGGTTTCCGTCGAACCGGACAGCGTCGTCCGGCGGTTTTCCTCGAGCGGGTTCGTCGTGTTACGGGATGGCTGGAAGGCACAGTCGAGCTATGTGTTCGTTGATGCGGGTTCGCATGGCGCCATGAACTACGTGCATGCGCATGCCGATGCGTTGTCGTTCGAGTACGCGACCGGCGGGGTCACCTGGGTCGTCGACCCTGGCACCTACACCTATACGAAAGACCGGGCGCTGCGCGACCAGTTCAGAACGTCCTCAGGCCATAATACGCTGCTGGTGGCAGGGCAGTCGCAGTCGCAGCCTGACGGCCCGTTTTCCTGGACTCAAGTTGCGGACACGACGTTAGAAGACGTGACGGCCACGGCGGAGGCGGCGCGGTGCACGGGAGAGCATAACGGCTATGAACGGTTGAACCCGCCGGTAGGTCATCGGCGTCACATACAGCTCGTGAAGCGACCGGATCGTGCGTCGGGCTCCTATCTCTTGATTGAGGATCAAGTCACCACTGTCGGTGCCTACCGGTATCAGCTCCGATTCCATCTTGCCCCTGACTGCAAAGTGGCTCAGGCCGACGGACGGGTCGTCGTGCAGCACCCCAACGGCCCCATGCTTGCCGTGGCCATCTGGCTCGTCGAAGAGGGACGGGTGGCGACGCCACTGGAGGTCCTCGTGGAGGAGGGGTGGGTGTCGCCCGAATATGCGCGCCGGCTGCCGGCGTCAATTCTCGTTGCCGATGCTCAAGGAACGGGCGATCGGACGTTTGTCAGCGTGCTCGTTCCGTTCGATGGCGACGCGGCCATCGATCTGGAACGCTTGGCAAATCTCCAGGTTGGACAGACTGAGCAATTCGCCGCCTGACGCGAGCAAATCTCAGATTTGAAATCCCACATTTCAGATGGAATACAGCTGAAAGCAGAGAGCTGCGATTTGCGATGTGAATTGGACATCTGGTGGTTGAGATCTTGCCGGCCATTTGAAATCTGAGATCTGAGATTGTGTGAGCACATGCGACTGCTCTGGCTCAAAACCAACCTGCTGCATCCTGTCGATACGGGAGGAAAAATCCGCACGTATTTCATGCTGCGCGAATTGAAGCAGCGGCACCACGTGACCTATCTCGCGCTCGACGACGGCACCGCGGCGCCCGATGCGGTCACACGGGCGACGGAGTATTGCCACAAGCTGATTCGTGTGCCGCACCGCACATCGGAAAAATTTTCCCTTCGGTTTTTTGCCGAGCTCTTGAGGAATCTCGGGTCGCGGCTTCCCTACGCGGTCGAAAAATACGCGTCGGTCGAATTTGGCCGGCGCATTGCCCAGGAGCAGGAACAGGCGGACGTGGTCGTCTGTGATTTCCTGTTTCCCAGCGTGAACGTGC
>Ga0070664_100001155_pt1 | contig 20917 bp, 22 predicted proteins | sample KBSC73metaG_FD_65863 | JGI IMG/M metagenome (GOLD analysis project Ga0070664, IMG submission 65863) | Corn rhizosphere microbial communities from Kellogg Biological Station, Michigan, USA - KBS C7-3 metaG | ecosystem: Host-associated > Plants > Roots > Rhizosphere > Soil ... | reverse complement strand
GCGGAGATTCGAGCAGCAGCTCGTCGTCCGACGGTCCGCCGAAACTCAAAAAGCGAGGCGACCCAGAACCGACTCCGTCTCCGACACCGCAGCCATAATGAAAAAAAGGCGACTCAATTTCGAGCCGCCTTTTTTGTTTTAGATCGTAGTTTCGTCGGTATCGCCTGACAGCAGGTAGCGTTGACATCACCACGACAATCTTAACTCGTAAACAGGTGAATAGATACGACCGATCATATCGACGCGATCCGCTTCGTCCCCATCATCTTTTTCATTTCGTCTCCGCCAGCTTCGCCTTGAGCCTCTGAACATCCGAGGCATCTGTTGCCATCACGAGCGCCCGTTGCAAGACGCTTCGAGCGAGTTCCGCCTTTCCCTGTTTTTGGTAAACGTCCGCGAGATGTTCCTGTATCGTCGAAGAACCGGGATCGAGGCGCGCAGCATCTTTTAACTTTCGTTCGGCAGCCGCCAGGTTTCCCTTCTTAAAATAACCCCAGCCGAGGCTGTCGAGATACGACGGGTTCGTCGGGTCGATCCGAACGGCCTGTTCGATCATCGTAATGGCCTCATCGACACGCTCATCCCTTTCCAGCAAGAAATAACCGAGATTATTCAACGCGATCGGATTTCCCGGCGTTTGCTGAAGTATTTCCCGCAGAGTCGTCTCCGCACCCGCGTAATCGCCCCCGGTCTGCTGTGCCGTGGCGAGCGTCAACCGAGCGATCTGCTTTCGCTGCAGATCTTTTGCAAGCAAATATGCTTGTGTGGCGGCCGCAATCGCATCCTTTGTCCGATTTGCCTGTGTGTAAAGCTGCGAAATAAAAAGCTCGTTCGAAAACTCATCATAGATCGGCGGGGCTGCGGTGACCGTTGTCGAATTCCCGTTTGGGTTCTTAATGCCCGGGGCCGGTGTCTTTTTATAGATCGAGAGGCCGCGTATCATTCCGACCGCCTTATCGACCTGTCCGAGTTCTGTTAAAAGCGACGCTTCGAGCCGCAGAAAGCCATAATCAAAAGGCGAACGCAATCTCGCAGCCTGGACCGCGCGCAGAGCCTCTTCTTTCTGGCCCGATTCCCTATAAAACATTATCAGTTGCCGGTCCGCGAAAAGATCGTTTTGGCCCAGCATTTTTCTCGCTCGTAGAATGACGGCTTTCACGTCGTTCGGGCGGTTCGCAGTCTTGTAGGTTTGAATCATCTTCTCGAAAACGCCCATCACGAATTCGCGGTCGCGGTCGGCAACCGTTGCATTTTCCTTTACCCCGCGAACGCTGAGCGCCTTTTCATAAGCCAGGATCGCATTGTCGGTCTGGTCGGTCGAAGCATAAACGTCGCCCAGCGAAATCTGCAAAGCGGCGGCGGCCTCTTTGTCGGTCGATTCGAGTTTTGCGGATGTCGAGGTCAGCAGTTTCGCGGCGTCGCCGATCTTGCCGGTCCGCGCCTGAACCTGCGCGAGCAGCGTCACAAGCGCCGAATTTCCAGGATTCGCGTAAACCGCCTGCTGCAGCGCCGAAACGGCCTTTTCGCTATTATCCGGCGTCGCGTCTTCGACCGCCTCACGAAGTAGACTTAAGGCGTCGTCGCTGTCCGGATCGTCCGATATCAACTCGGACAGTACGCTGATCGCGTCGGCGGCCCGGTCAGACTTTATGTACGCCGCAGCTAGTTTCAATGAAGCGTTTTCCGGGGTTAACGCCTCGTTCCTACCCATTATTTGCCGGTAAAACGAGGTTTCGAGCGGCGTCGCAGACGCGACCCAACGCTGTAAAGATCTTAGCTCCTCGTCGGTTTTACCTGTTTCGGAATAAAACTCGGCCAAGAAAGCCCAGGCTTCGGCGTTCCGAGGATCAAGTCGCGTCATTTCCTTCCATTCCGCGATAGCCTTTCCCGCGTATTCCGGATCGAGCGTCCCGTTTCGCAGTTTGCTTCTATACGTATAGAGCCTTGCCAGTATCCTGTGTCCACCGTAGTTGTCCGGCTCGACTTTTACGGCGATCTTTGCAAGATTTATCGCTTCGTCCACGTCGGTCGGCGGTGTGCTCAGTTCCAGTTCCGCAAGCGCGGTGTAGCCTTCGGCAAGCGTCGGATCTAGCTCAACCGAACGCTGAAACGCCGCCTTTGCCGAGCGCGCGTTTGCCGCGGAAAACGATCCGCGTGTCGGGCTTGACTGCAAAAGATAGCGCTGCCCCTCAAGCAATTTTGCGTACGCCTGTTCGCGTCTTTCGCGCGGGATCTCCGCATTTTGGCCGGCTGCGTCCGCGATTGCCGCGAGCATATCCGATTTTTTAACGGCCGGCGTCGCTGTCGGCGTTTGTGCACTTGCCGAGATGGCGCCACCCAGCAATAGGATTGCGATCAGGATTCGTTTGGATATCATTAATGCGTCCTCTAGGTATTGCGAAGCGATTCGACTATTCGGCTCCAAACCGATTTTCGCGGGAAATTTATAAGGAAAGTAATAAGTGCGACGGCCTCGGCGCGGACCATATCATAAACCGAGCCGCTCATGATGGTAATTACAAAACCAAGAATTGCTACGAACTCGGATATTGCGCCCAGCAATATCGCATTTGTCTGAAGCGTTTGCAGCAAGCCGTCCGGTCCGCGCAGCAGCTTTACGTTTTTCAGACGCTCCCATGTATAAAAAAAGCGCCGCGCGAGCAACGCTCCGACCGCGACAAAGATGATCAAGACCCATATCGCGGTTATGTTCACATTGGCGGCCTCAGTTTCTGAACGTCCGCGGATGATGACCGCGGCCACAACAGTAAGTACCACCGAAAAAACAATCTGCGACAAAAAAACGATGGCGGTCGTACCATATTTTCGTCCAACCGAACCATCGTCTAGCTGCTGAGTTTCATTCATCGATGCTTTATTTTTGCTCCTGCGTTTTCGGCTGGTTGGCGGGCGCCGGCTGGCGTTGAGAGATAACGGTAGTCAGCGCCTGCGGGATTTGATTTTGTTGAACGTCGCCGCCGTTTTCGATCACCTTGTCGATAAGCTCAAATTTCTTTTCGTCAAAATCGCGGCTCATCAGGACGCCATCCTTGTCGATGGTCATCGGATAAATGCCGAAAAGCTGGTTCTTAAAATTTTGAAAGAAGGACACATCTTCCGGCGGCAGAACGTGCGTCCGTTCCGGATTTGCCGGCGGTATCGTCGCGCCGATCAGTTGAAGCTGCTCTTTGGACTTTTCTACATAATCGCTGTTCGGATAATCGCTCACTATCTTTTGATAATATCTCGCAGCCTGGTCGGTTTCTTCTTCAAGCTGATAGGTTACCGCCAGTTTGAACAGGACCTCATCCATAAAGCTGAAATTCGGATATTTATCGATGATCTCGCGGTATCGTGACTGTGCACCCTTCAAACCGCCTTTTTTCTGATTGACCGAAAGATCGTAGTAATAATTCGCGATGTAAAGGTTATGTAAACCGACATTATCCTGAACCTCTTTTAGCCGTTTCTCTGTCTCAGCTTTCAGTATCGAATTCGGATACTGCTGCAGCAGGGCCTTCAGCCGAGCTTCGGCTCGTTTTGCGCGGGTCACGTCGCGGTCGGGTAGCTGAATCTGCCGCATTTCGGATTCGGCGATCTTGAACACGACGCGGTCGGCAAGAGGATGGGTCGGAAAATACGTCAGCCAGTCCTGGTAACCGCCGATCGCCTGTATCAGACTGCTGGTACCGCCTTCGAGATAGAATGAATCCGCGACTGCAAGCTTTGCCATCGGCAGGTACGGCGAATCGGGATATGTCGTTATGATCGTTTGAAACAGCAGACGGCCTACGTCAAAATTCTTCTTTCTAACCTCGCGCGTTGCAACGATAAACAGTTCGCGGTCACGGCCCGGCGTAACAGTTCCAATCAGTTCGTCGTACTTGTCGTTACCGCCGCCGCCGAAAATGCCAAGGAATTTTTTCTTTTTCTGGATCTCACGCGGCTTGCCGACATTTGACTCGGGATTTGCACGCGCCGAAGCCGTTTCGACAAGCACCTTGTCCGATCGCGACTGCAAGTCGTTGACAGTCGCCTCAAGCTGAGCAATGTCAGCGGCGTCGTATTTCTCGCCGCGATCGACCTTGCCGCGCAGGTTGTTGACGTCCGACTGCGTCCGGGAGATCTCTTTCTCCATCGCCTGCAACCGGGAAAGCGGCGTGTCGAGCTGTTCCTTGTCTTCCTTCTTTTTTTCGGCTTTATCTTCGGTCTTAAGTGCCGATTCAGCGCCGGTCACTGAACGCCGCATAGCGTCGAGTTTTGATCCCAGTACGTCAAGCCGCTGCAGCGGCGAGCCGTCACCGGTTTTCTGGCCAAAGCCCGTAACCGTTAACGCAAATATCGCAAACGCTACCGCCGTAATTATTGCTTTATTCTTCATAACAAACCTTTTGCAAAAGCCCGCACATTGGTAAGAGCAAAATGTAAACGCTGGATGCTTCGCCCTTGCTTGCGCGCAGGCTTTTGCAGACAGTCGTCACACCCAAACCGTTCCCTTCTCCAGTAATTCCTTTACCGCTTCGATCGGATCCTCCTTGCCGTAAACCGCCGATCCGGCGACGATTATCTCGGCACCCGATTCGACCACCCTTAAAATATTTTCCGAATCGATGCCGCCGTCGATCTCGATCCGCGTTTTCAGTTCGCGTGAATCGATCATCTGACGCAGACGCCTTAATTTATCGAGCGATGTCGGAATGAATTTCTGCCCGCCGAAACCCGGATTTACCGACATCAAAAGAATGAAATCCGCAAAATGTATTGCTTCCTCGAGTGCAGCGAGCGGCGTCGCCGGATTTATCGCTACGCCGGCTCTTGCACCAGCCTCGCGAATCGCCGTCAGCGTCCTGTGCAGGTGAACGTCGGCTTCGACATGCACCGAGACCATGTCCGCACCCGCTTTCACAAACTCGACCGCGTAGCGTCCCGGTTCCTCGATCATAAGATGGCAGTCGATCGTAAGCTTCGTCGCCTTTCTTATCGATTTAACAACCGGAATGCCGATAGTGATATTCGGCACAAATTGGCCGTCCATCACATCGACGTGCAGTATGGTTGCGCCGCCCTGTTCGACGGCCCTGATCTCGTCCGCAAGTCTTGTGAAATCCGCCGATAAGATCGAGGGTGCTATTTCAAACATTCGCTGATTTTGCTTTTACTTTGTTGCCCTGTCTTTAGCTAAAGTTGCTTGTTTATCAAGGTTTTGTCGGCTTTCGCGGCGGCACCTCGATGATGATCGGTTTCATCGCCGGTTTGGCGTTCGGCGAATTTGCCGGTTTCTTTTCGTTTTCGTTCTTTTTGTTGTCCTTGTCCGGAGTCTCAGCCGGTTTCTTAGCCGAATTTGCCTCGGTCGTCACGGAATTGGAGTTTGAATTTGCGTCCGAATTCGAATTATCGTCGGCTGTATCACGCGTCTTATCCGATTTTTTCTTGTTGGTGTTGGAGTTTGACTTCTTCTTTGGCTGATCCGAGATCATTTTCTCGATCTTGTCAGTGTCATCCTCTTCGATAGACGGCTTCAGCGAGCTCGGAGCCTGTTCTGTTTCGCCATTCGGTTTACTAACGACAACCAGTATCATCTGGCCCGTTTTGACCGTCTCGCCGGGACGCGGAAGCTGCTCAAGTATCGTATTCGGTGCGTCCGTGCTAAAACGGTCCGCACGTTTTTTTATTTTCAGGCCAAGCGAAGCGAGCTCTTTCTCGCTCTCGTTAAAATTCTTTCCGGTGATCTCGGGAACCTTGACCTCAGTTCCCTGCAGCGACATATAAACGACGCCTGCCAGCCCGAAAAGAAACGCAGCCGCGAGGCCCGCAAGTATCGCAAGCCTTCCCAATGCTGTGTAACCTCTTTGTAAAATACTCACTTGGTAAAACTCCCAAAAACAAAACGAAAGTCTATCATTTTTTGCCCTTTTCCAGAAGCCCGTCTGTACCACCTGCGGTAGGGGGTCGGCCTTTTTGCCCACGAATAACACAGAAGATGCGGATTAAGGAGTTGCTCTGCATAGATTCAGATTTATTAGTGTAATTCGCGTTATTCGCGGGTAAATTTAGCCACAAAAAACCCGTCCATGTCATCTCGTTGCGGAAACGTCCTGGCAAACCCCAGCTCGGTCAAAAATCTTTCCGGCACATTCGGTTTAACAAGCCTAAAATCGGCATTGTCCCGCAGAAACGCCTCACAAACCGCCTCATTTTCCTCTCGTTCCAACGAACACGTCGAATAAACGAGCGTCCCGCCCGGCGTTACGAGTTTTGATGCATTTTTCAGAATACGAAGTTGTTTGTCTTGTAACTCGGCAAAATCATCCGGCTTCAGAAAATATCTGATCTCCGGATTATGCCTGATCGTGCCCGTCCCGCTGCACGGAGCATCGACCAAAACCGAATCAAATGCCTCATCCGCAAACGGCAGCGATCGTTCCGCGTCGTATTGGACAATATTCACAAAACCAACGCCTTGTCGCAGGCAGTTTTCCCGCAAAAACTCAACGCGGTTCCAATGAAGGTCGCCCGCGAAAAATTGCGTCGGTCCGGAGGAATCCGCAATCCACATTCCGCACTCAGCAATTTGGGTCGTCTTGCTTCCCGGAGAAGCGCACACGTCCAAAAACCTTGACCCGCTCCTTAATTGAACAGCCGCCGCAACCATCTGTGACGCCTCGTCTTGAAAATATATGTCACCCGCTGCGGCCGCCTTTCGTAACTGGTCGCTAGGTCCGTCGGCGATAAAACACCCGTCAACATATTCCGACGCCCGGATATTTTCTTCGCGTTCCCAGCGATCTCTGTGTTGAAAATTCCTCGTAAATCTGAAAGCTGTTTCCGGGATCCGGTTATTCGCTACCGCGAGCCGCGCCATTTCTTCCCATCCAAATTCCCCAACCCATTTTTCCAACAGCCACGCCGGATGCGAGGTCTCAACCGAAACCTGTTCGATCTCATCGGCAAGATCAAATTTCACCGGCTCCCTTGTCGCCCGCCGTAAAACCGCATTGACCAATCCCTTCGCCGACGTCTTCTTTGCTCTTTGAGCCAGATTTACGCTTTCATTTATCGCCGAATGATGAGGAATTTTGTCGAGAAAATAGATCTGATAAAGTCCAAGCCGCAACGCAATACGCACGGCCGCATCGAGCCTTTTGCCCGAGAATTGGTCGATTAATCTATCGAGATAAATCTGCCGCCTCAAGATACCGAGTGTGAGTTCATGACATAGAGAACGGTCTCTTGTTGAGAGGTTTTCCTCGTACGCAAGTAGGTGAGATGAGAAAGCCTTTTCAGTTTCGATTCTTAACAAAACATCAAAAGCCGCTGTCCTTGCAGGCGAAATTTTCATACAAATAATTAGCTGATAGCTGAAGGCTAAGAGCTAACAGCTAATTTTCATTTGATCCGTGAGCGTCGGTCTGTGAGTGGTCGGGACCGGCGCCTTTTTCGAGATTTTCGTTAACCGTAATTCGATCATCGAAAACGAAACATTCGCCTTCCCAAAGCGAATCTTCCGGCCGTGTGATCTCGAGATACTTCAAAATGCCGCCCTCGAGTTGATAAACCTCTTCGAAGCCGAGTTGCTTCATATACGGCGCGAATTTTTCGCAGCGGATGCCGCCGGTGCAAAACATCGCGACCTTTTTGTGCGTTTTCGGATCGAGATTTTCGGCGACAAATCGCGGCAGATCGCTGAATTTTCTCGTTTGTGGATTTATGGCATTGCGAAAGCTGCCGTTTTTGTATTCGTAATCGTTCCGAGTATCAAGAACAATAACGTCGTCCTGTCCGATCACCTTGTTCCAGTCCGCGGGGTTGACGTGCGTGCCGGCCCCATTTTTAAGATCGACCCGTTTCTTGAGCGTGACAATTTCAGGTTTGATCTTTACATCGACCCGGCGAAACGGCATTGTCTCGTAAAACGAGGATTTAAGATCGAGCTTCGTTTCTAATATTTCTTCGGCAGCGGCAACAAATTGCACAATATTCTCGGGCCTTCCGCAAACCGTCGAGTTAAATCCTTCGCCTGCAAGGATTATCGTGCCCTTTATGAAATTTGAAAGCATCGCATCTCTAAGCTGAGATCTCAACTCCGGTAAATTTGCAAGCGGCTTAAATTCGTAAAACGTTATGATCTGAAATTCACTCATCCGTATCTATTATATTTGCTTTGATGCAACGGAACGAAGTTGTCGGTTATTACTTTTTCAGTTATTCCGGAGGTTAAATGTAGAAATAAACCGAGCTCGTCCTCTTCCGCGTCTCCCGTCAGATGATCTGTCCTGGTCTGAGCTTAATACCGTTCAGAAAATCGCGGGTTGTCATCCGGCGTTTCCCTTCCAGCTGAAGCTCGTCGATCTTGAGCACCGATCCGCCGCCGCATGTCACGAGCAGCATGTCGCCCTTTGCTTCGATGATCTCGCCTATCTCACCCGAAGATTCCGTATCCGTCTTCTCCGCTCTCCAGAGTGTTAATTTCTTGTCTTCAAAGTAGGTAAACGTTGTAGGAAACGGCTGAAACCCCCGTACTCGGCGAGCGATCTCATCTGCGCCGAGCATCCAGCTTATCAGGCCGTCTTCTTTTTTCATTATAGGAGCAAAGGACGCGTCGATATCGTTCTGCCTTCTCGGAACGATGGTCTCGAATTTTCGCAAGGTTTCGGACAAAAGCTCCGCGCCGACTGACGACAGGCGTTCCATCAATTCGATGGCTGTTTCACTTGGGCCGATCTCGGTCTCTCGCTGCAATAAAATGTCGCCCGTATCCAATCCAACATCCATTTTCATCGTGGTTACGCCGGTAACCTTTTCGCCGTTCACTATGGCCCAGTTAACAGGCGCTGCTCCGCGGTATTTCGGCAACAAGGAAAAATGAACGTTGACCGCGCCACGGGGAAATGCGTTCAAGAAGGCCTCAGGCAATATGCGGCCGTAAGCAACAACAACCAATACGTCGGCAGCAAAAGACTTTAATTCCGCAAGAGCTTCCGGTGTCTTGATCTTAGTCGGCTGCAGCACAGGAATGCCCATTTTCAAGGCACTTTCTTTTACCGGCGAGAACGCAATTTTGTTGCCGCGTCCTGCGGGGCGGTCGGGCTGGGTATAGACGGCGACGACATCGTGGCCGTCGCTGACCGATCGCGCCAGACTCTGCACCGCGGCATTTGGCGTTCCCATAAAAACTATCTTCATTTTCGGCCCAGTTTCAGAGCATCCGCCATGACATAAAATATCCAGTTTTCTTCCATCGATCCCCTTATCAAATAAGCATTCACGCCGGTCGCAAAAATCGCAACGTCCTCTCCGCCGTGAGTTTCGTTTGGAAGCGGTATCGTCGCTTCCTGCAAATAATTCGGGTCTGTCGTATCGACTTTTGAAAGGTCCGGCCGCCCGTTCGTAATTCCTTTGTTCGGAGCCTTCGCGGGGTATTTCTTCGGTCCTTCAGGTTGGTCCGGCGCGGCACCTGTATATCCGGGACCAGCCGTGTAGTTTAGTGTTGTAAACGGCCGTCCAAGCCGGTCGCGGCTGTAGTCGGGCTCGATCTGACCATCCTCCCCGATCTGGCGCACAAGGCCGAGAATATTATTTCCCCGCGCCGGATAACCCATGATCGTCAGCGTATGGCTATGGTCGGCGGTCACGATTATCAGTGTATCGTCAAGATTTACCTTCTTGGCGGCGGCCCTTACCGCGTTTGAAAGCTCGACCGTGTCCTCGAGTGCCCGGTACGCATTGCCAAGATGATGCGCCTGATCGATTCGTCCGCCCTCGACCATAAGAAAATATCCCTTTTTGTTTTGCGACAAAATGTCTATAGCTTTTGTCGTCATTTCCTCGAGCGAAGGCTCGCCGCCCTTGTCTGTCGGCCTGTCGTATTCAAATTGCATATGCGACGGTTCAAAAAGGCCGAGCAGATGCCGCGTCTTTTTCGGATCTATTGACTTGAACTGCTGCTCGTTCCAGACGTACGCCGAATTCTTGTATTTTGTCGTCCACTCTTTGGTCATGTCGCGGCCGTCCAATCTTTCGCCTGTGAGGTTATTGTACTCAGGATCCTTAGTTGTTTTTGGCAGAAATTTTTGGCGGCCACCGCCGAGCACGACCTCGAGTCCATCGCCGTATGGAAACGCCATAAGCTGTTTCGCAATGTCCGGAAATTTTGCATCATAGGCGTCTTTGGCTTTGCGCAAAATGTCGGCATCAGATTCCCAATCGCGGTCGGCGGTATGGGCGTAGCACGCTCCGGGCGTCGCGTGTGTTACACGTGCCGTCGAAACAACACCGGTAGATTTCCCCGCTTCTTCAGCCATTTCAAGCAGCGATTTCGTCTCGTTGCCTTTCACCGTTCGGTAATCGCCATGCACGACGTTCTGATTTACAGACAACACGCCTTCGTCGGTTTTGACGCCGGTAATTATCGCACTCATCGTCGGAGCCGAATCTGATGTCTGCTGGTTGGCGCTGTATGTTTTTGAAAGGGCCGAATACGGAAACTCCTCAAAGCTCAGACGATTTTCCTCACCGCTTTCACCACGCTGCTGGCCCTCGAAAATGCGAGCCGCCGTCAATGTCGAAACTCCCATTCCGTCACCGATAAACAGAATGACGTTCTCTGCCGGGCCCTTTCGAATTTTCTCGAGTTTGGCTTTATCTATCGCGCTCCATCCGTCACGGCGCCATGTGTCGGCGGTTTCTGACCGCTTGACCGGAAACGGCGGAGCCACGGTTTGACCAAAACCGGAAATCAATAGGCTCAATAGTGCCGCGATAGATGCAAATTTTGATATATGTTTCATAAATTAATAATGAAGCGCGGACACTCTTATCCGATTGCGTTCCGCGCAAGAAGTGCGAACGAAATATCGTGATCTCTCAGTGTTAAAGTTTATCTGAACTTTTCTTGCGTCGTGCCGACGCATGCGGACAGGAGTGTCCGCGCTCCGGCATCATCAATAGGCGCAGTGATAATTATACGATTCAAAGACTTTTTCCCAAATCCCGTTTTTGCGTTTGTAAACGTAGAAATTATTGCCCTCAAATGCCCGATCGACGGTAAAAATTTCGCTCACGCCGTCGCGGTCATAATCAAACACATCGATCAGCAATTTGCCGCCGAGGCTATCGAGGTCCTTTAGGTCACCGCTCATAACGTCATTCGGAGTGACCTTGGAATAGTCTTTATGGGTCAGTGAATAAGTGCCGTCCGCGCTCTTTTCTGCAATAAAGAATAACAGGTCGCGGCGGTCCGCGGCGGTTTCGGTCCAGTAAGACCCAACAAATTCTGGTTCGCCGTCATGGTCAACGTCAATCGCCGTAAGATTCTGGTATCTTAGTTTCTTGAGCGCCGCGTCCGGTACATCTCGCTCCGTAAATTCGGCTCGAACAAGCTTTTCTATTTCGGCTCGTTCGTCGGTCGTCGGCCTGCGGCGATAGCTTGGCTGGGAGTTGGCGAGTTTAGCGTTTGTTGCCAAAGCCATGACCAAACCTTTGACGCCGCTATTGGGCGGAGAAAGCGTCGCCTCGGCTCGATTTCCGCTGCACTCGGCGCTAAGATCACCCGGTTTAACAATCACCTTTCCAACTGGACTCCCGCCAAAGATTAGATCGTAGTTTATCTTCGCTCGGTAGTATCGACTCTGAAACGCCTTTAAGTCTGTTGCGCCGCTATCGCCCTGAACCGGTGCGACCAAACTGCCATTTTCTAATACGGCAATAGGTTCAAGAGTGATAGGGCCTTTTCCGCTGTCGCTGCTAACGGCAAAGATCGGAAACCTTACAACGGCTACTGATTTTGATCGTTGTTTTGGCTGTTTCTTCTGAGCAGAAACTGCACCGAACAGCAGACAGATGCCTGCGAGAATGAGAATCGACTTAGTAAGAGGAGAGTTTTTCATATAGAGGGGTCGATAAACGTTTGTTGTATCAGGTTCTGTTGACACCTCAAGCAGAATTCGCTTTTTCCTTAGCCCCGTCCTTTAGGGCGGGGGCAACTCTCGATGTAGTTATTAAGGGCGTTTTAACGCCCTTAATCGTAAGGATTAAACCGCTTATTTTGTAAGCCCGTTGTAACGGGCTAAGAAATGGTCTCAATTCCTAACCCCGCCCTAAAGGATGGGGCTACACAGGACTACTGATCCAAGTATCAATAGAATCTATACCCGCTGTGATACAGATTTTGCCTGCATGAATTGCAACAGGTATTCGCGGCCGCCGGCCTTTGAATCGGTCCCGCTCATGTTAAAACCGCCGAACGGGTGAACGCCCACCAATGCTCCGGTGGATTTACGGTTAAAGTACAAGTTGCCGACGTGGAATTCGTGTCGGGCTTTTTCCAGATTTCCCTGGCTGGTCGAATAAACCGATCCGGTAAGGCCAAATTCCGTGTCGTTCGCGATCTCAAGAGCATGGTCGAAATCGCGTGCCTTTATAACGGCCAGAACCGGCGCAAAGATCTCTTCTTGTTCTATGGTGTCGCCAGGTTTAACATCGTCGATTATCGTCGGCTCGATAAAGTAACCTGTCGATTCGTCACCCGTGCCGCCGGTAACTACTGTTCCGCCCTCCTCCACGCCCTTTTTGATATAACTAAGCGTGTTGTCGAACGAGCGCTTGTTGATGACCGATGCAATGTTTGTGTCCCCCTGGAGCGGGCTTCCGAGCTTCAGATCCTGCGTAAGCTTCACAACACGTTCCATCAGTTCGTTATGGACCGATTCGTCAACGATAAGGCGCGAGCACGCCGAACATTTCTGTCCCTGAAATCCGAATGCCGAAGCAACAACGCCGCGTGCCGCCGCGTCAAGATCGGCGTCATCCGCAACAATTATCGCGTCTTTTCCGCCAAGCTCGGCCACAACGCGTTTGATCCAGATCTGGCCGTCACGTGCCTTTGCAGCTTCTTCGTTGATGTGGAGGCCAACCTGTTTTGACCCGGTAAATGAGATAAACCGCGTTTTCGGGCTAGTCACCATTGCCTCGCCGGTTGCGGCGCTTCCGGTAAGGAGATTGACAACGCCCGGCGGCAGGTTAACCTCTTCCAAAATCTCGACAAATTTTGCCGCGATCAACGGCGAATCGGATGAGGGTTTCAGTACGACCGTATTTCCGGCAACGATGGCCGCAGAAGTCATACCGGCCATGATCGCAAGCGGAAAATTCCACGGAGGAATGATCGCCCCGACGCCGAGCGGAATGTATTCAAGCCGGTTGTCCTCACCGTCGACCTTTGTAACGGGCTGATGGCCGGCCCAGCGGATCATCTCACGGCCGTAAAACTCGAGAAAATCAATGGCTTCGGCCGTGTCGCCGTCGGCTTCGGCCCATGTTTTCGCTACCTCATAAACCATCACGGCGGAAAGTTCGTGCTTTCGCTGCCGCATTATATCGGCGGCCTTAAAAAGGTATTCCGCACGCTCGGCAGCCGGAACGTTTCGCCAAAGCTTGAACGCATTCGTAGCCGCATCGATGGCTTTATCGACCAGGCTGGTGTCAGTATCGGCCTCGGAAAAAACGGCGACGACCTGTGATTTATTGGCCGGGTTTGTGCTCTGAAATTTCGCGGGCAGCGTCACCTTTTCGCCGTTGATCACCAGCGGATACTCGCGGCCAAGCTCACTCTCAACCTTGGCAAGAGCGGCCTTCATCGCTTCGGCGTTTTCGGCTTTAGTAAAGTCTGTGAAAGGTTCGTTCTTAAATTCGTCTAAAACTCTTTGTGTTTGCATGGTATTTTCCTATTAATAAAGGCTTTTATGCAGCCTGCAATACGTGGTGTCCTGGCTCTGGCAAAGGTGTCCCGTCTTTTTCGTATATTTCAACCCATTCTTCGACTGCTTGAAGAAGTTCTTGAAAAGTTCCGGACACATGCCGATAAAGCACAGACCTTCGTCGCTCCAAAATACGATCTTTTCGTATTCCTCAGCTCGATTTCCCATTTTCCCTGCACTCTTCTAATATACTCCTTAACTAACTTCGCCTGATACCTTCGGGCGTCTCGCCAAGTTTGCCCGAAAATTGCGATGGCTTCCTTTCCCGCCCTGATTTACAAAGCCGTTTCTTCAAGCAGCGCGATCAACTCGCGGATTTTGGGAGGCATAATTTTATCTGTATTTCTGCCTATCGATCTCGTTCAATTCCCAGGCGTCCAAGAGCTCGGGCCGTACCGGTTCATCGTCGCTCTGCCAGCCGATCACAAAACGCGGTTCCTGTGTGTCGTGCGAGTGTTTGACGTATCCGAGAATGAGCACCCAGCCTTGCAAAAGATAAAGATTCAACTCGCGGATCGAGCCTACCTCGGTTGTAAGTTTAGTGTTTTCCAGGCCCATCATTTTTACCATTTTCCTGATTTTTGTAGCGTCCTGATCTTTCTCTTGGCCATTTCACGCTTGAGCGTGGTCATTCGATCCAGAAAAACAATGCCGTCACAGTGATCGGTCTCGTGCAGGATGCACCGCGCTGCCAGGTCTTTCGCGTCCAGTTCGAACTCGTTTCCCTCGACATCGTGCGCGCGAACAATAACCCGCATCTCCCGTTTTATCTGTTGGTAGAGCCCCGGAAACGAAAGGCAGCCTTCGTCGCCGGTTTGTTCCCCTTCGACGTGGATAATTTCCGGATTGATGAACGCCAGTTTGTTCGATCTGCCGTCCTCATCCGCCACATCCATCACGAAAAATCTGCTCGAAAGGCCAACTTGCGGCGCGGCCAAACCCACGCCGCCGGCGTCATACATCGTTTCGAACATATCACCGACAACACGTTTTAAATTTTCGTCAAATTCACCTTCCGCCACCGGTTTACCGATAGTGAGCAAAACCGGGTCGGGATAGTGCACAATTTTCAAGGGCGGCATAATCTATAAACATAAATTTTACAGAAAATTGACCGAAAATGCCATTGAAAAGTCCGGGAGCGCAGGCATCCCGGCTTCAGCGGTGATCCTGGGTGAAGACCTCGGTTATATAAACCTTGCCGTTACGTGCAACCGCAATGCCGATGCCCGTTGCGTCCCAGCCTCGGTCCAGGATATTTTCGCGATGCGAGGGCGATCTCATCCAACCGCGGACGGCAAATGCGGAAAGATCATCAAGGCCGTACGTTTCAAACAGGTTTTCGCCGATCCGAGCCCATCCTTTGATACGCAGCTGCTGGGCGCGTTGGACAACAGTTTCACCCGAACGATCGTAGTGGCTAAAAAAATTCCCGTCTGCCATCTGTTCCGAATAAGAACGTGCGAGATCGGCAAGCTGGTCATCCCATTGCAGCCGGCTCAAATGCATACGCGCTCGTTCGCGGTTGACGAGTTCATAGATATGATATTCGTCATCACCAAGCTTGTCAGGCGAATTGAGAGGTCCCGCGCCGGCCGCAAATGAGTTATTAACGGCGGACGACAATCCGAGCAAAAGCAGTAAAACAAAACACAATGCCTTTCGAAACATAGATCTCCCAAAAATCAGGTTTTAGCGAAATGGGGAAAGTCGGACGGAACTGGTTCCGCGACAATTTTAGCCAAAAGAACACCGGTAAATCAACAGAATTATTCCTGCGGTGGAAGCTTTTGTTTTTCCTGCGTCGCCCAATCGCAAAGCGCCTTTGCATCGGCATCGCTCAGCACGGCGTCGCGATGGATCCAAAGATATGATGGTAGAGGCATTTCTTTCGATTGTAGTTGCTCGCAAATTTCTTCCAACTTCTTGCTTTTTTTCTTGTCCGTATAGGTATTCCAAACGCTGAAATTGAGGTGGCGGCGTCCGTCGCTGATGTGATTTGCCAAAAACCAGGAGAACGGCGACACGTTCGAGTACCACGGATAGCGCGTCTGGTTTGTGTGACAATCGTTGCAAGACCTGTCCATGATAAGGCTGATATCGCCCGGAACTTCAACACTGGACTGCAATGTTTCGGCCTCAACGACGGGCGGAGCCGTTCGGTCCGGACGATAAAACTGGATGGCAATAAACGCAACTGCGAGAGCAATAACAACTACCTTGAGTATTTTCTTCATCTAATAAAATGGCTTCTAGAAATTGGAATTACATATTAAAATAATTCCGTAAATATGTTAAACCCGATAGTCATTGCGATCCCTCTTTTTGCACTCGCAATCGCGTTCGAGGCCTGGTACGACGACCGCCAGAACGCGGACGCGTGCGAATGGTGGGATTCGTGGACGAATATCCTCATCGGATTCGTCAGCGTAGCGACCGCAGCGATCATCGGGTTTTTCATCGGTTTTATTTACGATGTTGCGTACGATTTTGCGCCGTTCAAATTTCCGGCTGACGCCTGGTGGACGTGGACTGCACTTTTCCTGCTTGACGATTTTGCCTATTATTGGTTTCACCGCGTAAGCCACGAATCGCGTCTGTTCTGGAATTTTCACGTCGTCCACCATTCGAGCGAACAGTACAACCTCAGCGTCGCCGTCCGTCAAAGCTGGTTCACGGGCATTTTGCACTGGATTTTTTACGCTCCGATAATGCTGTTGGGTTTCGCACCGTGGATGTTCCTCGCAATGCACGGGTTTAACCTGATCTATCAATTCTGGATACATACAAAATTCGTAAAAAATCTCGGTTGGCTCGAATGGATCCTGAACACACCGTCTCATCACCGTGTTCACCACGGAGTTAACGAACCGTATCTTGACAGAAATTATGCAGGTGTTTTGATCGTTTGGGACCGAATGTTCGGATCTTTTGTTTCCGAGACCGAAACGCCGCGCTATGGCATTATCAAACCGATCAAGAGCAACAATCCTCTATGGATAAACACGCACGCGTGGTTCGAGATGTTTGAGGCAATTAAAGAAAAAAAGACGCTTATCGGCAAGCTGCGATGTGTTTTTGCGTCTCCGAATATGGATTTTTATGAAACACATCAAAAAGATATTGCTGCTTAGTTTGTCGCTCGTCCTTCTCTGCATCTGTGCATTTGGACAGAGCGTGGTGATCAAACCCAAAACCATAACTTACAGGCGTCCAAAACCATTCTCCGAATACAAAAAAACATTCACGGTTACATACCCGAAAGTCTCTGGATCGAGTGCCGCGCTCAATAAAAAGATCGAGTCTTCGATCAGCTACGAAAAAGCCGCCGACGTGAATATAAAGGATGAACTCGGCGACGTCCAATGGCTCGAAGAAGCCACGTACAAGGTAAATTACAACAAGAACGGCATCCTCGGTATTACTCTTAGCGTCAGCGGCTCCGGCGCGTACCCTTCGAGTTACGACCGAACCGTCGTCGTTGATCTGGCTGCGGGAAATCGTGTTCGTCCGGCAGATGTCTTTGTAAATCTTAGTGGTTTAGCCGCGAAATGCCGCCGCATTCAGCAATCTGAGGTAAAACGTTCTTTGGCCGATATCAAGAAGAACGAACCGGACGCCGAGGACCCGGAATCTTTGTTCGCCGAGGCAAAATTCACCACCGAAGATCTCAAGGAATTTACGGTCAGCGACCGCGGCGTTGCCTTTCTTTATGATTACGGCTTTCCCCACGTTCTGCAGGCTTTGCAGCCCGAAGGACGCTACTTTATTCCGTGGAGTGAAATGAAGCCCTTTATCAAGCCGGGCGGTTTGCTTGCAAGGTTTGTTCACTAATATACTTAGTTGCTTATGAGTAACAGAAAGATACGGGTTCTGGTTGCAAAACCGGGACTCGACGGACACGACCGCGGTGCGAAAGTGATCGCAAGAGCGCTGCGGGACGCCGGGATGGAAGTAATTTATACCGGCCTTCGCCAGACCCCGGAGATGATCGCCGCGGCTGCGTTGCAGGAAGATGTTGACGCGGTCGGCATTTCGATCTTGAGCGGCGCACACAACACGCTTTGCCCGCGGATAGTCGAGCTGATGCACAAGAACGGTATGGACGATACACTGATCGTCGTGGGCGGCATCGTCCCGCAGGAAGATATACCGGAGCTAAAAGCCAAAGGCATTTCTGAGGTTTTTCTCCCCGGAACCTCAACCGAGGACATCGTCGATTTTATTAACAATAACGTCCGGCACGAGGTTTGACGACGCCAATAAATGTTGTATTAAAGTCGGACACCATATAGGATTCTAGCTGGATCAAAAAAGGAGCAATAAAATGAAAGCAATCGCTGCAATATTTTTCGCCTTCGCAATGATGTTATCCATTGTTTTTATCGGTGACGCGGTTTCCTCAAATGCGCCGTCTTCGGCCAACGCAATGTCCGCCCAGGTGACGGTCAGACATCGCCGGCACGGAGTCGCGAGACGCTATTACGGACACAGCAAACGCGGCGTCCAAAAGGGATTTCACAAAACGAAGCGCGGCACCAAGTATACGGCACATAAAACAAAACGCGGAACAAAATACACCTACCACAAGACAAAGCGCGGCACAAAATATACATACCGCAAAATAAAACGCGCTGTTCAGTAAGTTGCGTTTCAGGTTCTGATAATGACGCGGGTTGATCGCCCGCGTTTTTTTGGCACCAAAAATGCCAAGCAATGCAACTTAGGATCATTTGGATTCAAAATTAAATATTCAAAAAAGGGGTAAGTTATGACAATCAATAGACTTGCGGGTTTGATGGTCTTTCTCGTGGCTGTACTGTTTTCATACTCGACTGTAAATGCACAGGTCGTTGACAAAACAAAGGACGCCGCGTCAAAGGCGGCGGATGTTACGGTTGATTCGGCGAAAAAAGTCTCTGTCGTGGTCACCGATAACCTGAAAACGGCGGCGGACAAGACCAGCGACGCTGCGGGCGCGGCGGCAAAGTCGACTGTAAAAAGCAGCAAGACCTTCGGCAGCCATACGGTTACGTTGGTTGAAAATATTTCGGGTGAACCTGAACGCGAAGGCGGAAAATATTACAACGTTTCAACCTGGGACGGAACAAAATGGGTTTCAAAACGAACCTGGTTCCCTGACAAAAAACCACAATAACCGGTACACACTGTTTGATCTAAAAGACGGCAACATTCGATTCCAACGATCGATTGTTGACCGTCTTCTTTTTTTGTTTTCTAATTAAACCTTTATGAAGGAAAAAGTTAGAGTCGCCAGCGGACAGGGCTTTTGGGGTGACCTCCTGACCGCTCCGGTCGATCAGGTCCGCAACGGGCCGATCGATTATCTGATGCTCGACTATCTTGCCGAGGTCACGATGTCGATCATGCAAAAGCAGCGTGCGCGTGATCCGCAGGCGGGCTACGCGAAGGATTTTGTCGCGCTAATGCGTGAGATCTTGCCTGATTGCGTTGAAAAGGATATCAAGGTCTTATCGAACGCAGGCGGCGTCAATGTGCAGGGCTGCGCCGAGGCGATCAAACAGACCGCGGTCGACCTTGGCTTAAGCGGAAAGGTGAAGATCGGCGTCGTGACCGGCGACGACATTCTCGGGCGCCTTGATGAATTTGCCGAACGGGGCATTGAAATAACCAACATGGAAACCGGCGAGCCGCTTTCCGAGATCCGCGATCGGGTGCAGGCAGCCAACGTTTATCTCGGCGCCCGGCCGCTTGTCGAGGCTCTCGATCAAGGCGCGCGGATTGTGGTCGGCGGACGCCTGACCGACACTGGTTTGACGCTCGCGCCATTGGCTCATGAATTTGGTTGGAGCTTTGACGATTGGGACAAGATCGCGGCGGGAACCATAGCCGGACATATCATCGAATGCGGAGCACAGGCCTCCGGCGGCAACTGTCAGTACGATTGGCAAAATATCCCCGATCTCGCAAATGTCGGATTCCCCATCGTCGAGGCAGAGCCAAGCGGAGATTTTGTCGTTACAAAACATAACGGCACAGGCGGGCGCGTAAACGTTCAGTCCGTAAAAGAGCAATTGCTTTACGAAATGGGCGATCCGCACGCCTACATCACCCCCGATGTCGTAGCCGATTTTACCTCGATCAATGTCGCCCCCGACGGCGAAAACCGCGTCCGTGTTTTCGGGATCAAAGGTAAGCCAAACACCGAGTTTTACAAAGTCTCGATCGCATATTCGTCTGGCTGGAAAGCCGTAGGAACTCTCGTTTATGCCTACCCCGACGCCTACGAAAAAGCAAAAGCCGCTGATAGGATATTGCGGGCGCGACTTGAAAAATTAGGGTTGAAATTTGATCTGATTCTGACTGAATTTGTCGGCGTCAATGCGACGCACGGACACCTCGCAGGCGAGCCGTCCCCGGACATTCCGGAAGTACAGCTGCGCTTCGGTGTACGCGGTCAAAACAAGGCCGACGTAGAACGATTTACAAAGGAACTTGCCCCGTTGATCCTGACCGGTCCGCCCGCCGTTACCGGGTTTGCTGGAGGCCGCCCGAAGGTCGAGGAGATCATGGCGTACTTTCCTGCCTTGATTCCGAAATCGTTGATCGAGACGAAAGTCGATATTGTTGCGGCATAAATTGTCATGAAGTGGGAATGGTACGGGTAAATCAGTGAACGCGGTCCTCCCATTTAGACTTCACGTTTTGACCGGTAGCAACCCTATTCCACACGAGGTTGGACGTTTACTTTGAAGGAATCTAAAGTTCGAATCACGTCAGAATCGCTCTGACCCGCAGTCCACAGGGCCATTGTACAGTAGAGGCGAGTTTCAACCATGTAGTAGCGTGTAACCACCGTATAACCATCGCTTTCGCGACTCCTGACTTCGACGCCAGGATATCCCTCCAGTTCTATATTTTTTCTTGACACTATTTCAGCGGATTTTGGAATTGCACCGATATAGGCATCAGCGGAAGCGTTAACTGCCCTTTCAGCAAATTCCTTTTTAGCGTTGGGATTGTCCGCAAAACTAACCGAAAAGGAAGCCGCCCCAGTCCTCCACCACAGTTTCTTTCCGCCGACCGTCGCTTCTCCACTATTTCGATCTTCAGTTGGCGTGGAACTTAAATCGATCGAAAACCTTCCTTCAGACGAGACAAATCCTTTCTTCTGCGCACAG
>Ga0070664_100001152_pt1 | contig 20949 bp, 16 predicted proteins | sample KBSC73metaG_FD_65863 | JGI IMG/M metagenome (GOLD analysis project Ga0070664, IMG submission 65863) | Corn rhizosphere microbial communities from Kellogg Biological Station, Michigan, USA - KBS C7-3 metaG | ecosystem: Host-associated > Plants > Roots > Rhizosphere > Soil ... | reverse complement strand
AAGATTTTCAACTAGGATTATCTTATGACGTTACTATTTCAAAATTGAACCAGGCCTCCATTAAGCCAAAGACTTTTGAACTATCACTGATCTACAGGGGCATAAAAGACACTCCTTTTGTAATTCCATGCCCATGGAAATAATGATTCAACCTCAATTTCAAGACCAGTAAAGAATAAAAAATTTTCCGAACTCCTCTTTGGGGTCAGGGGTAAATAATAAGCCCCCCTGTGGAAACAGCGGGACTTAAGTAATGGTTCTGATTAAGAACTTTAGTTATTTATGTAGTGAGCCGAGGTTTGACTCTTCATTTTTTCTTGGGAAGATAAATGTAAGGTTTTTTCTGTTGTATTTACAACAACCTCTTTTACTTTTTTACTGTGAATTTGTGCCAGGGTAGGAGCAACGACTAAGGATACAATGGACATCAGCTTTATCAAGATGTTCATGGAAGGACCAGAGGTATCTTTGAAAGGATCACCAACAGTATCACCTGTTACCGATGCTTTGTGTGGATCAGAGCCTTTGTAATATACTTGCCCGTTGATCTCGGCGCCTTTTTCAAAACTCTTTTTTGCATTGTCCCATGCACCACCAGCATTGTTCTGGAACATTCCCATTAATACTCCGCTAACAGTGGCACCAGCTAAGAAACCGCCCAAAGCTTCAGGACCTAAGAGAAAGCCAATGATCAACGGGGAGATGATAGCGATGGCGCCAGGCGCGAGCATTTTTTTAATAGACGCATCTGTAGAGATAGCAACGCATTTATCATATTCGGGTTTTCCCGTTCCTTCCATGATCCCCGGAATAGATTTGAATTGTCTCCTTACTTCTTCTACCATCGACATAGCAGCTTTTCCAACTGCCTGTATAGCGAGTGATGAGAAGATAAAGGGTATCATTCCACCCACAAATAAACTGGCGAGCACGTTTGCTTTATAAATATTGATACCATCCATTTTGAAACCATTGGTATTGATCACCCCAACATACGCCGCGAACAATGCAAGAGCAGTTAATGCAGCCGAAGCAATGGCAAATCCTTTTCCTGTCGCAGCCGTAGTATTTCCCACCGCATCAAGTGTATCTGTTTTTTGACGAACTTCCTTTGGTAACTCGCTCATCTCAGCAATCCCACCGGCATTGTCCGCGATAGGACCAAATGCATCGATCGCTAACTGCATCGCCGTTGTCGCCATCATACCAGCAGCAGCAATGGCTACTCCATACAAACCCGCTAATGCATAAGAACCATAAATACCACCTGCCAGCACGAGGATTGGAAGCAAAGTTGATTCCATCCCCACCGCCAGGCCGCCAATCACATTAGTTGCGTGCCCGGTGCCCGATTGCCTAACAATTGTATTCACAGGTCGTTTGCCCATCGAAGTATAATATTCGGTGATCAAACTCATGAGTGTTCCAACTACCAATCCGAGAGCAATAGCTCCAAATACCTGGTTTCTTGTGAATTCAAAACCGCGTATGTAAAGACTGCCTTCAGGTAAAATATAAACACATAAGAAATAGCTTGCAATGGCAGTGAGAATAATGCTTCCCCAGTTGCCCATGTTCAATGCTTTTTGAACCACTGATGTACTTACAGGAGCAGATTCACTGATACGAACAAAGAAAGTTCCGATGATAGAAAAAATAATTCCAATACCCGCAATAAGCATTGGCAATAGTATCGGAGAAAACCCCATGTAACCATCACTCAAAGAAGAGCCATCAGCATTGGTTACTTCATGACCAAGCACAATGGTTGCAAGAACTGTTGCTACGTAAGACCCGAACAAGTCAGCGCCCATTCCTGCGACGTCTCCAACATTATCACCGACGTTATCGGCGATAGTCGCAGGGTTGCGGGGATCATCTTCAGGAATACCGGCTTCCACTTTTCCTACAAGGTCAGCGCCAACATCTGCAGCTTTTGTATAAATACCACCACCTACGCGGGCAAACAAAGCAATTGATTCGGCACCGAGAGAAAATCCTGTAAGTATTTCGATCGCCCTTCCAACATCATGCGAGGTGGAAATAGCGTCAGGAGCAAATATCTTTATGAGGACAATAAATACACCACCTAATCCCAATACAGCCAATCCTGCAACACCAAGTCCCATCACGGAACCACCGGAAAAAGAAACCGATAATGCCTTTGAGAAACTTGAACGTGCAGCATGTGTGGTACGAACATTAGCTTTGGTTGCCGCTTTCATTCCGATAAAACCGGCAAGTGCGCTGAAAAAAGCACCAATAAGAAAAGCAATGGCGATAGACCAATGAGAGGATTCGCTGCGACTGCCCATGAATCCCAAAAGAAGGGCAACGATGACAGCGAAATAAGCGAGTATTTTCCATTCAGCCCTTAAGAAAGCCATTGCACCCTGCGCAATGTAAGTACTGATCTCTTTCATCCGGTCGGTGCCGGCCTCTTGTTTTGAAACCCAACTAAATTTAATGAACATGTAAAGCAATCCAAGCACAGCCATGGCAGGCACCAGGTAAATCAATTTATCCATAAGCGGTATTCTTAAACGAAAATTTAATGTCTCCCTTTGGAGGACGGCCCGCCCGAATGTACCTTCGAATTAGCTCACCCGACAGATGCGTTCGGTACGGGCGGGCAAAGATAGGGGAGAAGGGGGAATTTTGGATTTTGGAATTTGGAATTGGGAAATTTGTTTGGCCGGCTTAATCGCTTTGATTTAGCTGCGGTTGCGACGCTCCGTTCAGGGTTCCGTTCGCTATTAAACGTCTAATGCATTGGAGTGTTCCACCGCCATAAACGCTTCTCCCAAACTATCAATAATATCACTCGCGATCATTGCTTCGGTTGAATATTTTTCTGCAGCCATATCACCGGCAAGGCCATGAAGATAAACACCAAGAATTGCCGACTTAATTGTATCATGATATTGGCCGACAAGCGCCGTTAGAATTCCAGTTAACACATCACCACTGCCGCCTTTCGCCATTCCCGCATTGCCGGTATCATTGAAATAAGCTTTTCCACCGGGAGTCGCAATACATGTATGATGACCCTTCAGCACAATGGGGAGACCTAATTCCTTTGCCTTTTCTTGAGCGAGCTGTATGCGCTCAAAGTCGTTTTTAGTTTCACCAAATAGTCTTTCGAATTCTTTTGGATGAGGAGTAAGAATGGAGCTTTGTGGAATTTTTTGAAATAATTTTTTATCTGAGGAAATGAGATTCAATGCATCGGCATCCAGCACAACGGGCCTCTTATATGCTTCAAATATTTCCTGTAAAACTTTCCTGGTCTCAGTTACAGTTCCAATGCCCGGCCCGACACCAATACAGCTAAACTTTGAAAGATCTTCTTCAATTTTCGTAATGATCGATGAATTAAAATCGCTCATCACCATCGCTTCGGGAACTGCGGTTTGCATGATCTCATATCCGCATTTCGGAATATGACAACTCGTTAATCCTGCACCGCTTCGCAGACAGGCTTTCGCACACAAAATAGCCGCTCCCATTTTTCCATAGCTCCCCGTAACAAGTAACGCATGTCCAAAGTTTCCTTTGTGTGCAAACCGGCTACGTGGTTCATAGATAGTTGAAATGATTTTTTTATCGATCAGTTCATAGTTGGTCTCTGTAGAATTATAGAACTCCGGATGTAATCCAATATCAAGAATGTGAACTTCGCCGATATAGCTTGCATTTTCCGGTAATAGAAATGATAGTTTAAAAGCCTGGAAACTTAAAGTGTGGTTTGCTTTAATGATCTTTTCCCCTTCTGCAGAATGATCGATCGGCAGACCGCTTGGTGTATCAATGGCAACTATTTTACAACCCGAGTTATTTATGTGATCGACTAATGCGGCAGTTACTCCTTCTAATGGCCGGTTCAACCCCGAACCAAACAACGCATCAATAATGATCTCTCTTTTTTCAAACAAAGGGAATTGTTGTTCCGTTTGGATAAACTTAATTTCAACACCTGCCTGCTGATGCATGCGTTCAAGATTGACCTGGAAATCTTCTGTTCCCAAATGCCCAAATTCAAGAATAAAAACGGATACATCACATGCTTTTTGAGCGAGCATCCTCGCCATGGCCAAACCATCGCCACCATTATTTCCCTTGCCACAAAAAATTTTAAAAGAATGAGTCAACAGGTCGTTTCCTTCAAGCCAGTGCACACATTGCCATGCCGCCCTTTCCATCAGGTCAATGGAAGGAACAGGCTCATTCTGAATTGTGTATTGATCCCACTCACGTATCTGTTGAGCGTTGAAGATTTTCATTGATTAAAGTTAAGGATGACAGGAAAATGTGCCTGCAATAAAAAATCAATTTTTGCCGCTATGATAAAGGCATTTAATTTGCAGCCCGTTTCCCAAACTCTCACTATGGCTGATCTTTCACAGTTTGATCCCAACAATGTCGGCAATCCTAACAACAATATTTTTGGTCTGCCATTCACCGAAGATGATGCGCGACTTATTATTTTACCCGTTCCATGGGAAGTAACAGTAAGCTATGGTGCCGGCACGGCAAGGGCTGCAGAACATATCCGAAAAGCAAGTGTACAGATCGATATTTTCGATTCCGAAAATCCGGATGGATGGAAGCAAGGTTTTTATTTACGTGAAGTAGATAAGAAACTCTTGATGAAAAGTGATTATCTACGAAAGGAAGCGGAATTGTATATTGACTACATATCGAGGGGACAGAAGGTTGAAGACAATCAATTCATGCGAAAAACCCTCAAGGATGTAAATGAAGGCAGTGCCTATCTCAATAAATGGGTTTATGAACAAACAAAAGTTCTGCTAAGCCGTGGGAAACTCGTGGCTCTCCTTGGAGGCGATCATAGCTCACCCTTAGGCTATTTCAAAGCCCTGGCCGAAAAGCATGACGAGTTTGGCATTTTGCAGATTGATGCACATTGTGATCTAAGGATCGGTTATAGTGGCTTTACCTATTCACACGCCAGCATCATGTTCAATGCATTGCAGGAAATTGAAAATCTGAAAACCCTTTTACAGATAGGCATACGTGATTATAGTGGTGGTGAACTTGATATTATAAACAGCAGCAATGACCGCATCATCACTTACTTTGATAAGGATATCAAGTGTAGGTTGTATGAGGGCCAGACGTGGAAACAAATTGCAGACGAAATCGTTGGCAGGCTCCCTCAAAAAGTGCACATTAGTTTTGATATTGATGGGCTCGATCCCAAACTTTGTCCCCATTCGGGTACGCCCGTACATGGTGGATTTGAAATTGAAGAGATCTTTTACCTGTTTAGTAAATTGCTGAAAAGCGGTCGCCAGATAATTGGCTTTGATTTGTTGGAAGTTGGCGTTGGTGAATCCGACTGGGACGCCAATGTAGGAGCCAGGGTATTGTGGAAACTTTGTAATTTGTTGGTGAAATCAAACCCTTCGTAGTATTCTACACCCGACTACACTATCACATTTATGATGTACCGATAACGATCTGAGTCGTATCGAACCTGATGCTTGAATAACATAATTTGATTGTTTGTGTATAAGTTCCTGGTAAAACAAAAAGACAGGCTGAAAATTCTTCCGGTTCTTCACCTGCTCGTAGCTCTCATCTTTATTATTGACCTTTCACACGTACCTGAGAACAGGATAAAAGACTGGCTTTTTTCGGCTGTTTACTTTATTGCTTTCATCTTATTATTAGTTACCGCGATTTTTTACAAACGAATTCTCAATACGAAGTCGCGACATTTTCTTTTGTTATTTTTCGAATCAATGTTGTTTTTGGGGGGGGCGGTTTATTTCTGGAGTAAGGGATTATCCCTGGTCGCTTTTAGTCATGCAATCCTGGCAGGGGTCCTTGTTTTGTTTATGATCTATCTCCGAAGACGAGAAAGTGGAGAATTAATTATCGTTTCGATGTCCAATGTTATTTTACCGGGGTTAACGGGACAAAGGATCGTGGAATGGAGTCAATTGACAAATGTGATCAAGAGGGACGATCTGCTTACTCTTGATTTTAAGAATAACAGGTTGATGCATGTGCAGATCATCAACGCAGATGATGTTCCTGAAAATGAATTTAATCAATTTTGCAGGCAACAGTTGGGGATAACTCAAAAGTGAAACGTCAAAAGCGAAAACCCTACAGTTGTTGGCCTTCAAGTTGAGACACTTTAATATAAAGAAACTACATGGGCAACCAGGTAAATTAGAATTCGGTTGTTGGTCTGCAGCATGATTGCTAACAAAGAGTTTTACTTTCCCGATGAGTCTCCCAACACCATTTTCTTGGGACTCATCGGTAGCATCATAAACATTTTTTCCTGGTCCATATGCCGATGAGTTCTCTGAGTTTCTTTTGTGAGCCATATTTTCGAAATTCGAGGCGACTCGTCAGGCAAGAGATGCTTAATTGAAAACCATCTGGCGTTAAATAAATAAATTGCGAAATTTGCACTTTAGTCGGGGGTCATATACTGCGTCAAATGACCGAATGACTTGAATGACTATTTGACTCATTATGACTTTAAAGCAATCACCTTACATACTTTATTCCGACGGAAAGGGAAATATTTTTGAAGACACTTCGCTGTACGTTACCGGCAGGAGTGGCTGGGACGCTATACAGGTTCCCGCTGGTGAATGGATAGAGTTACCAAGCGGTGGACAATTGTATGAACTGCCCGGAAGGAGAGGGATTGGCATCGATGTAAAGAGTGGTGAGATGCGTCTATGCGAAAAGGGTTGGGCAGTGGCTGCATTCATTCCTCCTGCACATACAGGTTTTTATTTATCCGCTTATGAAACATTAAAAGACGCACCGGTGTTGCCGCTGTTTTGTTACACAGCAGCAGGTTGGAACAATGACAAATTTTTTGTTCCTGCTGTACGAATTGAGCAGGATATCCGGCAGGATTGTGAAGGTTACGATCAACAAAAAGTAGAATCTGGAGTAAATCGATTATTAAAAGCTTATCCATACAATCGTTTAGTAAATCACCTTGCGAAAAACTGTGCTCTCACTTATCACTGCCCCGCGGCGCGTAATTATTTTTTACAAAGATGGGAATGTCCCATTCCGGTTTCGCCGGCCTGCAATGCGAATTGCGTTGGATGTATATCATTACAGCCAGATGAAGAACCCATTGTTTCAACACAGGATCGATTGACCTTTTTACCAATGCCGGAGGAGATCGTTGAATACACCGTTCCTCATCTTCAATCAGCCCCGTTTCCTGTTATAAGTTTTGGTCAGGGTTGTGAAGGAGAACCCTTGTTAATGTGGGAAACAATCCGGGACGCTATTATTGAAATAAGGAAACATACTTCAAAAGGAAGCATCAATATAAATACAAATGGTTCGAAACCCGACGCGGTTAAGATTCTTTGCGAGGCTGGTCTGGACTCAATTCGCGTAAGCACTAATTCGGCGCGAAGAGAGGTCTATATGCCTTACTATCGTCCCAACAATTATGAATTTGAGGATATCGTTGAAAGCCTGCGGATCGTCAATTTCTATGGCGGCTGGACATCGATCAATTATTTTGTTTTTCCCGGAATGACAGATAGCATTGCAGAGTACGAAGCATTGCGAAAACTGATCTCTGAAACAGGATTAAAGATGATCCAATGGCGCAATTTCAATATTGACCCTGATTGGTACTTGGGAAAGATTGGCATTGCCGAAACCGGTGAGTGTATGGGAATAAATCAATTGATGCAACTAGTCCGCGAAGAATTTCCGGAACTAAAATTTGGATATTTTAATCCACCGATTGAAAGGATAAAGGGACGGTTCGATATGGACTTTGCTCATCATTGATTTGTTTATTGCTGAATTGCTAAATTCGGTATTCAGATATTTAGATATTGAGATATTAGGAGGTTGAAAAGATCACAATACCCAATATCTCAATATCAGAATATCCAAATTCAGCCATCTGCCGGTCAACAACAGAAATATTTATACAGGCATTGCACTCGCCACACTTGCTGCATTTATCTGGTCTGGCAATTTTATTATTGCAAGAGGTGTTTACAAAGAGATCGGGCCTGTCAGCCTTGCATTCTACCGTTGGGGCATTGCAACAATTATCATTTTACCCTTGGCCATAAGAAAGTTTATTACAGAATGGAGCGCTGTTCGCAGGTCATGGCATTATTTGTTTTGGGTTTCATTAGCAGGGATCAGTTTGTTCAACACATTTGTGTATATAGCCGGGCATTATACAACTGCCATTAACCTCGCATTGATAGGCACTACCTCTTCCCCTATCATGTCTATCATCATGGCTCGAATCTTTTTAAAGGAAAGAGTGGGATGGATGAGGTTAGCGGGCATGTTTATTTGTATTGCCGGCATACTTTTTCTCTTATCAAGAGGCGATTTCAGAAATCTCCTTACACTCAAATTTTCTTCCGGTGATGTATGGATGCTCATTGCCGCTTTTTGCTTTGCCGTCTATAACATATTGGTCAGGAAAAAACCGGTTTCCATTTCTCCTCTCAATTTTTTATTTGTGACATTTTTACTCGGATCTGTTCTGCTGCTTCCATTTTTCTTGTGGGAGCATGATCATACTCCTGTTGTGAAATGGAACATGCATTTGATAGGCGCAATTTTATATCTCGGTATTGGTGCTTCAGTAATTTGCTTTTTCATATGGAATATCTCCATTAGCATACTTGGCGCAGGAAGAACGTCTTTATTTGGTAACCTGATACCCATATTCAGCAGCCTCGGAGCTGTCATTATTCTGAATGAAGAATTTTCATGGATACACATCGTAAGCATGATCATTGTATTTTCAGGGTTGCTTCTAGCTAATCTTCGGTCGATAAAATTTGGAGGGCAATTAAAACGAGCACTTTGACCAAACGACCCATTCATATTCTTCCCTTGATCGTCATTTCACAATTTGCAGGCACTTCGTTGTGGTTTGTTGGCAACGCAATTCTGCCCGATATCCAGAAGCATCTCAGTGTGCAAAACAATGCGGCAGGAAATATTACTTCTGTCGTTCAGTTTGGATTTATTGCGGGCACATTGATATTTGCGATCTTTTCGATCGCAGACAGGTTTGCCTCTGCAAAGGTTTTTTTCGTTAGCTCTCTTATTGCAGCATTTAGCAACGTGGCGATTATTTGGTTTGCAAAAAATTTGGCAGGTTTATATCTCTTAAGATTTCTAACAGGATTTTTTCTTGCAGGCATTTATCCTGTCGGAATGAAGATAGCTTCGGACTGGTATGATAAAGGTCTCGGCAAAGCTTTGGGACTCCTGGTCGGTGCATTGGTGTTCGGAACTGCGTTGCCTCATTTATTGCGATCAAATATGTATGCATTGCCATGGACGCAGGTGCTTGTCTTCACCTCCTCGTTTGCTGTGGCTGGTGGCCTGCTCGTTTTGTTATTTGTGGGAAAAGGGCCATATCGAAAGCCAGCCACACGTTTTCAATTCTCCGCGATATTCCAGGTTTTTAAGTCCGCAGACTTCAGATCCGCTGCTTTCGGATATTTTGGTCATATGTGGGAACTGTACACTTTGTGGGCGTTTGTTCCATACATTTTTTCATTTTATAATTCCGGCAGCCACCCGGCGTTGAATATACCATTATGGTCATTCCTTATTATTGCTGCAGGTGGCATTGGTTGTATTGCCGGTGGATACGTTTCACAAAAAACCGGTAGCAGCCGCGTGGCATTCTTTGCTCTACTTACTTCAGGATTGTGTTGCCTATGCTCATATGCTATTTTTCATCTGCCACCAATATTTTTTCTTTTAACACTCATATTGTGGGGAGTGGCCGTTGCTGCAGATTCTCCACAATTTTCAACTCTTGTTGCCAGAACAGCTATCCCTGAATATAAAGGAACTGCATTGACCATCGTTACGTGTATCGGTTTTGCCATTACGATTGTCAGCATTCAATTTATAAACTACCTGCAAGACTGGATAAAAATTGATTCACTTTTTGTTTTACTTGCACCCGGTCCTTTGATCGGCTTAATGTTTCTTTTTAGGCTCTTGAAAGAAAGAAAATCATGAAACGGGTTATCATCATTGGCGCGACTTCCGGAATCGGTCTTGAGCTGGCCAAATTGTTTATTGCCGGTGGCGACACGTTAGGTGTAACCGGGAGAAGATGCCATTTGCTTGATGAACTGCAAAAACAATTTCCACAGCAGGTTGTCACAGAATGTTTCGATGTAATGGCAGAGGATAACATCACGCATCTTCGATCCCTGATTGAAAAACTAGGCGGATTGGATCTTTTGATCTATAACTCGGGCTACGGCGAAGTGAGTAAGACGCTTGACTGGCAGATCGACCGGCAAACTACCCTAACTAATGTCAATGGTTTTGTGGAGATTGTGAATTATACCTTCAATTATTTCGTAAAACAAGGCGCCGGACAGATCGCTACTACGTCCTCTATTGCAGCTGTGCGGGAAAACAGCCAGGCTCCTGCATATAGTGCGAGCAAGGCTTATATGAGCATGTATATGGCAGGATTGTATTTAAAAGCGCGAAGGATTAGGAAAAGCGATCCAAAAATTAATATCGCTATCACCGATGTGCAACCGGGTTTCGTCAATACAAAAATGGCAAAGGCCCGCCCGGATGACCCCGTCGGAGGAGGGAAAGGACGTTTTTGGGAGGCTCCGTTGGAAAAGGCGGCCAGGCAAATTTTCAATGCCATTGAAAAGCAAAGGAGGAAAGTTTACATCACTCGTCGCTGGGCCCTTATTGCGTGGCTATTAAAATGGATGCCGCACTTTATTATAAAGAGATTTGCATGACCTCGCAGGTTTCAATCGTTGTTGCATTTATTGTGAGCTGTCTCAATCTTAACATTTTATAAGACAGTCCCAGGGCAAGTTGCACACCATTTGTTTCGTTAATAACATCTGTGAATAAAGGCTTGATTTCCTTTTCCCATTCTAAAATGTAAATTTGTATGAATAACTCCGCAGCCTATATGTCTGATTCCTTTGAAACGAAAAAGAATACCCAGGCCACTATGATCACTCTTGGAGTGGGAGGCCTTATGCTGCTGATCTTTATCCTGATAAAGATGGACTTCCCCAAATTTGAAGTTCCCATTGTCGATAATGCGGTTGAAGTCAATCTGAATATTCCTGAAGAAATTGCTCCAGTGATTCGTGGCGGCGGGGGCGGAGGCGGCGGTAACCCGGTACAGGCAACGGGCAAAGCAGGCACGGCTTATTCTCCTCCCCAACCCGGCGAAAAGGAGGACGTGAAAGATATTGAAGACAATAATGATAAGGAGACGCCACCAATATTGAAACCAGACAACGCTAAGCCCAAGGCGACAAAGATCAATAGCAATCAATCTATCGTGAAGACAGAGCCAAAACCGATTGTAGAAACACCAACGCCGCCGAAGCCAAAAGCTGTGTTGGGAAAGACCTTAGGAGGCTCCAGTACCGGTGGTGGTGCAACCGATGATTATGACAGAAGCGGCGGAAAAGGAAATGGAAGTGGGGTGGGAAATGGCAATGGAACGTACGGTGGAACAGGAAACGGTGCGGGTGGAGGAAACGGAACGGGAAATGGAACAGGCACGGGTCCAAAGAATTTTGGAACAAAGGTTTTGCAGGTCAGTAACCAGAGTTTTGAGGATGAATTCAATGAAAATGCGAAAGTGGCCATGGATATTGTAGCTGATGAGCGAGGCCGGGTATTATCGGCAACTTTTCAGCCACGTGGTTCAACCACTTCAAATAGGAAACTTATCGATATAGCGGAACGAAGAGCATTTGAATTAAAACTAGGCTCAACCGGCGGAGGACAAAAGGGAACTGTGATCTTTAATTTTAAGTTGAGAGGTTAGTAAAAAATTCGTTTATAGCGATGCCTGGCCTTCATACGGCCGGGCATTTTTATTTTTGTGAAATGAATAAAATAGAGATCATCCGCGGTGACATAACAAAGCAAAAAGCAGATGCGATTGTAAATGCGGCCAACACTTCGTTAATGGGTGGAGGCGGTGTTGATGGAGCCATTCATCGTGCCGGCGGACCATCCATTTTAGAAGAATGCAGAAAAATAGTTTCGAAACAGGGAGGTTGCCCGACGGGTGAAGCTGTGATCACAACAGGTGGAAACTTACCGGCTAAATTTGTGATACACACGGTGGGGCCTGTATGGAACGGCGGCAATAACAAGGAACGCGAAAAGCTTAGCAATTGCTACAGAAATAGTTTGCGACTGGCCGTTGAAAATAATTTGCAAACGATCGCTTTTCCAAATATCAGTACTGGTATCTACGGTTATCCTAAAGAGGAGGCTGCGCAAATTGCGATCAAAACAGTAGTTGTGCATAGTGAAAATGATCGCGTCATTACAAAGGTCTATTTTGTGTGCTTTGATGAAGAAAATTTTCAATTGTACAGGCGTTACTTAAATAATTTTACAAAATTCCAGGGATGAAAGCTTTACACTTTTTAAAATGGCCGTTGATCTTTCTTCTCGTAGGCTACTTGTCCTTTCTCATTGGAAATTTTTCCAAAGGCAGGCACTGGATACTCGCTGACGAATTTATTGCCGGAGGTTATTTAATAATCACCATTGCCATTGTGTGGATGATCATAAAGTTTATTTTTTTGAAACCGCCTGAAGAAGATACGCATTAATTATGCAAGAGCTAATGAACTACCAGGAGACGATAGATTATTTGTTTGCAAGGCTACCCATGTTTAGCCGTATCGGCGCCGCAGCATTTAAAAAAGATCTTTTCAATATTCAAAAACTATGTGATTTTCTTGCTAATCCTTACAAAAGATTTAAAAGCATACACATTGCCGGGACGAATGGAAAAGGGTCTGTGAGTCATATGCTCGCCGCTATTTTACAAACAGCAGGCTATAAGACAGGCTTGTACACATCACCTCACCTTAAGGATTTCCGTGAAAGGATAAAAATAGATGGCGAAATGGTGAGTAAAGAATTTATTGTTGATTTCACCGAACGAATAAAGCCCGTTTCCGAAAAAATAGAACCAAGTTTTTTTGAGATCACGGTGGCAATGGCATTCGAATATTTTGTGGCACAGGAAATAGACATCGCCATTATAGAAACGGGTCTTGGTGGACGATTCGATAGTACAAACATTATTACGCCTGAACTTAGTGTGATCACAAACATCGGGTGGGATCACATGAATATACTCGGCGATAGTCTTGAAAAGATCGCCTTTGAGAAGGCAGGTATCATCAAGCAAAACATTCCTATTATCGTCGGTGAAGTTCTGCCTCAAACAGATAAAGTATTTGAGCAAGCCGCCAGGGAAAAAAAAGCTAGCTTGTCTATTGCCTCCGACAAACGACAGCTGGTCAATTGGCAGTGGAAGAAACATGAATTGATCGCTGAAGTAGCCCAACAGCACAGAACCGATCACCAGGTTTATCATTTAGATCTGCCAGGTATTTACCAAACGAAAAATCTTATCACCGTTTTGGAGGCCTGCTCTCACTTGCAACAAATGGGTTGGAATATTGAAGAGCAAGATATAAGAACAGGACTCCAGCATACAAAAAAACTTACGGGACTTCACGGGAGGTGGGAAATCATTCACGTGCACCCATTAATTGTTCTTGACGTCGCACACAATGTGGATGGAATAAAAATGCTGATGGAACAAGTTGAAGTGACGGATCACGACCATCTGCACATTATTCTGGGAGTTGTAAAAGATAAAGAATTAGAGAAGATTCTCGCATTATTTCCCCGGCTTGCAGACTACTATTTCACGCAAGCGGATATTCCGCGTGCTTTGAATTCGCACTTGTTGAAAGAAATGGCCACCAACGCCGGATTGAAGGGAGAAATTTACCCGGATGTAAATGAGGCTATCAAAACTGCTCTCTCGAAAGCGACAAGACACGATATGATCCTTATTTGTGGTAGCGTGTTCCTGGTGGGAGAAGTAAACACACCACTTTAGTCCTTTGGTTGCATCAAGATATCAGGGGAACGTTTAACACATATTTTTCTCAGGATGAATCTTATTTATATGCAAATAATAACCTCCAATTAATATTTTCCAATGGCATGTTATTCGATATAGGGAAAGTATTCAATTTTAAAACAAAATTCTTTGTTATGAAAAAAGTCATTTTGGGATTGGTCTTTTTATTTGCAGTAGTAGGCGTATCTAAAATTTCAGCTCAGGCTCAGGAAAGCCAGAAGGTCACATTCTATTATTATCCTTCCTCAAATGTTTACTACAATGTTGCGGCTACTGATTATTGGTATTATGATGAAGCAACGAAAGGGTGGGTAGAAGTGAAGACGCTTCCGGCAACGGTCACTTTAGAAAAGGCTCCTCGTTACACAGTTTTTTACAATGGTACTGATGTTTGGAAAGAGAATGCCGAACATGTGAAAAAATATAAAGTAAAAGACAATGGAGAACTTAAAGAGAAGAAATCTAAAGGATGAGAAAAAGCAGTAATGGAATATAAATCTATCATGCAGCAGGCAGAGCAACTCTGCCTGTTTTATTTTGACAATGGCAAAGTGAAAGAAAAAGTACTTCCGGTTCCCGGTTCGCTTTCAATGATAAGGCGCCCGCCATTTTTTTCGAGAAACTCCTTTGCCAGCATCAAACCTAAGCCAGTTCCTCTTTCATCATTGGTCCCATTGGTCGTATAAAAACCTTCGTTGTAAATTCTTGAGATATCTTCTTTGCGGATACCTCTGCCAGAATCCTGCACATATACTTCAACACAAGAAGGTGATTCGTTTATCCCTATTACAATGTGTCCTCGTTCAGGAGTGAATTTAACCGCATTTGACAGCAGGTTGCGTATGACAAGGCCAATCATATTTCTATCAGCCCAGGCAGAAACGAAAAGATCCGCTTTTGTTCTGATCTTTATTTTTTTTGTTTCAGCCTGTAAATGCAAAAGCTGAACAGTTTCATTTACTAATCTGTTTACGTCGATAGTCTCGGGGTGGATCGAGTTTGACTGCATTTGCCATTTAGCCCACTGCAACAAATTTTCCATCAATGCAGTTGTATAATTCAGATCGTTAACGACATCGGGCAACATTTCCTTTATCTCCTCGGCCGGCAGATCAAATTTTTGTGCATTGGAAAAAACATTTTGCAAAGCGTACATCGGCGATTTAAGGTCGTGCGAGATAATTGAAAACAATTTATCCTTCACCTTATTGTGCTCATCGAGAACAGAAGCTTGTTGTTCCAGCAGCCGTGCCTTATCGACGATCTCCTTTTTCTGGTCTTCTATTTCCAGGTTCTTTTTATATAGTTCCCGGTTTTTGAGCAGCATCTTAAACTGATAACCGGTGCTTTCCTGTTTAATCAGGTATAACCCGTAGAAAATATACAAGATGGATAAGCCTTGATTGATCAGGTAGCACGTATAGTTATAAGCTTCGAGCTGGTACCTGTAATCTTTCCATGTAACCGAAAGCATGAAATAACTTACCATCGAAAAACTTATAACAAAAAGCATATAGCCGAGGTCCTGCAAGAAGAAAACAGCAAGGATCCCATAGAGAACAAAGGTTAGCTCGATGCCAAGGTTCAGGCCATTGATGTAAATAAAACAGGTAAAGACGGGATAAAATATAAAATAGCAAAGCAGCGCAATATGATACTTTTTAAGAGAATTGAGCAGTAGAACAACAATGCTGATGCACGATGGAAGAATGGCGACATTCCAATTCTGCAGGGGAAACTTTTTGCTTGTAAGGAATGCGACGATTGGAACAAGAATGCCAGTGATGATTTGAAGGAAATTCAACTGGTTAAATATCCCAAGCTTTCGTTTTTCATAATCATCAAGAGTGATACTATAACCGATATTCCAAACCCTTTCCAGGAACTGGGAGATGTTTCGCTTGGCGGCTTCAAGTAGTTGTGCCTGATGCAGTCGGTGTAAGAAATACTCCATTATTTGCTCTTTTTGATAGGGTCGGTTTCGAAAAATAATCAATTTATTTTACCGGTAGAGAGTAAATTTACTAAGTAACATCTGAAATCAAAAGTCGGCAACTTCTTTGCTAGCCATTCTTGTCAAGCAGGTCGAGTATGAAGGCGTACTTCATTGCTGTTAACTTTTGTGCTTCAAATCTTCCAGACTCACCGCTGTGTCCCGCATCCATGTTGCATTTGAAGAGCACAACATTATTTCCTGTATTGTTGTCCCGAACCCTGGCAACCCATTTTGCCGGAGAATAATAAGGAACTTGTGTATCGTTCAATCCCCCCGTTGAGAATATAGCAGGGTAGTTTGCTTTTTTAACATTATCATACGGAGACCAGGAAAGCATATAGTCATAATATTCTTTTTTATTTGGATCGCCCCATTGATCGTACTCGAGGGTTGTCAAAGGAAGATCGGGATTGAACATATCCGTTATCACATCCATCCAGGGAACTTCGGCAAGTACTCCTCTAAAAAGATCAGGTCGCAAATTAATGATCGCTCCCATTAGCATGCCACCGGCGCTGCCGCCATTGGCAAATAATTTTTCTTTCGAGGTGTATTTTTCATTTACAAGAAACTGCGCGCAGTCAACAAAATCTGTAAATGTATTTTTTTTGTGCATTAGTCGTCCATCTTCAAACCACTTTCTTCCTAATTCCTGTCCCCCTCGAATGTGTGCAATAGCGTAGACAAATCCGCGGTCCAATAAACTAATAACGGAACGATTGAAATAAGGATCGACATTGGAGCCGTAAGAACCATAAGCATACAAAAGCAAAGGATTGGTTCCGTCTTTTTTAAATCCATCTTTTTTGTATACCAGTGAAATGGGAACCCTCGTCCCGTCTGTTGCCTTTGCCCAGATGCGTTTTGTCTCATATTTCGTAGCATCAAATCCACCACCTACCCTTTGCTGCTTTAGTAATTGTTTCTGTTTGGAAGAAAGAGTATACATAAAATCGGAAGAGGGAGTGGTCAATGAGGAATATGAGTAACGAATGCTGTCTGACGAATAATCATCAGTAGCCGTATACATATTTGCGACATAAGCTTCTTCGCCAAAATCTACGGTGTATGATGAATTGTCCTTACGATTAACGATCCTGATCTCCGTCAGCCCATTCACTTTTGACTGCACAACAAAATAATCTTTCAGCACAGCCACATCCTGCAGGTACGCCGCCGCATTGTGAGGAATTACATCTTTCCAATTATTTACTCCGGGGGAAGCGATAGGTGTTTCAACGTACTTAAAGTTCGCGGCTTCATTATTTGTGCGGATGTGAAATACATTTCCTTCAAAGTAATCGGCAGAATACTCAAGATTAGCCGTACGTGGCTGTATGATTACCGGCGACGCGTCAGGCCGCGTCGCATCCAGATATCTCACTTCGCTGCTGTTCGTGGTTTCGGTATTTATGAAGATGTAATGATTGTCATTTGAAGAGGTCAGATATACTTCATAGGTACTGTCGTTTTCGGTATAGATCGTTTTATCACCAGAGGGGTCAGTTCCTACAATGTGCTTCATTAATTTATAAGGACGAACTGTATGGTCATTTAAAACATAGTATAAAACTTTGCTGTCGCTGCTCCATGCAAAATTTGCGCTGGTATTTGAAATTGTTTCCGGTAATAGTTTTGACGTTGTCATGTCCTTTATGGTGAGTGTTGACCTTCTGCCACCGGTAGTATCGAAACCTGTTGCGAGCAAATTATTATTTCTTGCCATTGACCATCCGCGAACGAAAAAGATCTTGTGCCCTTTCGCCAGGGTCGGGGCATCTATGAAAACTTCCTCCGTGGAATTAAGATCATTTTTTTTTCGGCAATAGAAAGGATATTGCTGTCCTTTTTCAAAACGCGTATAGTACCAATATCCATTTCTTTTATAGGGGAGTGTCGAAGCTTTCTGATCGATCCTTGCCACCAGTTCATCATAAATTTTCCTCTGCAGATCTTCTGTATGTTTCATATACTCTTCAGTATATGCATTCTCAGCTTTCAAATGATCGATCACCGCCGAATCTTTCGGATCACTGAGCCAGAAGTAATCATCGGTCCTGGTATTGCCATGTTCTTTAAAGGTCTTTGGAACCTTTTTCGTTTCAGGCGGTTTAGCGGTAGTGGTCTCATTTGAAACCATCGTTCCGCAAGTAGTAAATAAAAAAGCAGCCGCAATCCAAAGAACAATTCTCATAAAAATGAATTTTGGTGATAAATGGGTTATTAAATGTAAATAATCCCAATGATTATTTACCGCAATAATTGACCTCTGTTTTATTCAGTGCGAAAGCTAATTGTCCTGTTGATCACGTCGCCATGAGAAGTAATGCCAGTGATGATCACCTTGTAGTTTGCCGGGATATCTGAAGTAAAAAATGGAATTTTGATCTGACCGTTTTGATCGGTCAATGTTGCCGCTTCCCAATAAAGCGTTGAGCGAATATCGTTGAACTTACCGGCCTTCATCTTTGAATTGCTGTAATCAGGCATCAAAAATGGTGGCGGCGTATGATATCCTCTTACGAGGAATGTATTTAATTGATTTCCTCCGGGTTCGTCAATCGTTTTTCTTGTATTGACAATAACAACACCGTTGCCACCTCTGAGTCCATAAACCGAACCCTCGGGACCCGTAAGAACTTCGATAAAACTGATGTCATCCGGATTTAACTGGTCCAGGTAATTTAACACGGGACTTGCAAACATCCCTGAGCCCCCAGGATAAACCTGGATGCCATCAAGCACGATGATAGGTTCAGTAGAAGGACCAGGTGCGAAGCTCGCGATCCCCTTAATGGTAACAAATCCGTTTACCAACTGGACACCTGGAACTCTTAGAAACGCATTTGATACACTGTTGGCTCCCTTACCGATATCCTGTGAAGTAATGATCTTTGAATCGGCGCTCACACGCTTACTGGGATCATAGGTTAATTCTTTTTTCTTGTATCCCCTTACAGTTACCGGGGTCAATTCATCGCCGCGAAGTCCGGTGAGAGTATCGGGATAAACCTTCAAATAATGATTGATGGTCGCTGGTCTCACAGTAAATTTTTCTTTTGGAAGTGCTGTTCTCAACTCCGGGAAATTAAACTTATCAAGAATTATGTCTGTTCGCTCCAATGCTCCTTGTGGACTGCTTACTTGTATCAGGAAACGCGTGCTGTCAGGATATTCTGCTAGTGGAAAAACAAAACGGCCGACATTGCTGGTGGTGTCGACGTCATAAGCAATATTTAATGTCTTTGAAAAAATCGTCGCTATTTTATAGGCGGCAGGCTTTTCCTTTGTTAAAAAAGCGTTTCCCCGAATATACAGCAGGCTGTCGCTGTCGGAATAGAACGCCGGCTTATTAGGTCGAAAGGTAATGTCCCTGTACGAATGATTCCTTGTAATCATCAAAATATCCAGTTGCTGATCGGTGAGCTCACTTGCATTTGCTAAATACCAATTATTAGAAGAAAGCCCATCACTGTTTTCAAAATAATCCGAAACGATCGCAGACATGGCGGGTGGTTGAATTAAACTACTGTCAACAATTGCTATCGTTAAGGAGGCAGGAAGAGGATGTCCCTGTGCGTCAGATATTGACAAAGTGAGATCGGCTTTTTCTCTCTTTTTGTAAACACTTTTATCCAGCCTGGCTTTTATAAGCAGGTTATCTTTAAAATAAAGACTTCGCTCAGTTAGTAAATTGAGATTTTCATCAAACAAATAAAAAGTTGCAACACCTGGCGGAAATTTACCTCCTGGAATTTCGATCTCATACATTCCTGTACCGATGCTGGCAAAACACAAACTGTCTTTTGAGATACCGACCAGGTATGTTTTAAGATCCTTTCTGTAGATTGAATCTTCCAAAAGGACGCGCAACTTTCTTTCTCCATCTTTTTCAGTGACAACAGAAAGCTGCCCTGCAAAAAAATTGTAGGGTGGTAAAGGCCAGCTCATTTCCTTTCCATTCCACATCAGCAGCGCTTTGTATTTTCTGCCTCTTGTAGGAAAAATCTCGAACTTACCAAGTCCATAATTATCGGAAGTGAATGTCGTAACAATAGAATCACGGTCATCTTTTATCGAACCGGATATTGCAATAGGATCTTTTTTACCATCAACGATATGGAAAGCAACTGTGCAATTCGCGCCAGTCATCAATGTGCCTCCTTCAGGAAAAAGTCGCACCGAAATATTATCAGGATCATAATTGCCTTTGTGAGTCCCGCGGGAACCATTATCAGCGATCGCCGCGCTATTCACAACATAAATAGGATGCAGAGCCATTTTGTTCTTCTCTACATCAGCCATATACCTGGTATACGCCCTGATCCAGTAGAAGCCGGAGGGGAGAGATTGTCCAAGATATAGTTTAGCATTCAGCACGCCGGTTTTGACATCCAACAGCAATGTAGAAAAAACGCTGTCACTTTCATTTACCAGATCAAGGAAAAGATTCCTACTTGCTCTGCTCAATTTTTGAGATGCAGAGCGCAAAAGAAAAACTCTGAGCCATACACTTTCGCCAGCCTTGTAAAGAGATTTGTCTGTTACAATAAATGATTGCTCAGTTTGCTGCTGCCGCAGGGCGCTGATCAAATGTGCAGAAACAGAATCAAGAGTTGAATTAGAATCCTGTGCAGAAGAGTAACAGGTTAAAAAAACAAATATGACTGGTAAGAATTTTCGAATAGTCATGGGCAAACAGTTAGTATATATAAGTCAATCGTGAGACTGTTTTTGCTGCGTGAGGCGAACCAGTGGAAAATTATTCCTTTTTTAGGTGTTACAAAAATCGGATGTGTCTCTGATTTTCTTATGGCTCATGAGAATTAGTACTGCGTTGATGAAATCAAAATTACTTTTCTCAGTCGCGTTTATATGGAGACTGTGATGCTAGTCATAACTATCCGGGAATTTTCAGCCGAATTTTCTCTTTTTCTTCCGGTGTTTTTCTCATGGCTCGGAT
>Ga0070664_100001150_pt1 | contig 20959 bp, 23 predicted proteins | sample KBSC73metaG_FD_65863 | JGI IMG/M metagenome (GOLD analysis project Ga0070664, IMG submission 65863) | Corn rhizosphere microbial communities from Kellogg Biological Station, Michigan, USA - KBS C7-3 metaG | ecosystem: Host-associated > Plants > Roots > Rhizosphere > Soil ... | reverse complement strand
TACATCGTCGACCATGGCGCTTCAAACTTCACGCCGCCCGCTGCCGCGTTCGCCACCGCGATACCGAGGCCTCGAAGCTCCTGCTCCAGCACCTGTTCCAAGCCCCGCGGGCAGGGTGCAAAAAATCTATGTTTTGTGTTATCCATGCCCTAAGCCATACTGATCGGCATAACGGCCATGAAGTTTTGCGGCGAATGCGGGAAATCCGTCTCGAAAAAGGTACCGCGCGGCGATAATCTTCCGCGCTTCGTCTGCGATTCCTGCCAAGCTATTCACTACCACAACCCCAAGATCGTCGCCGGGTGCATCCCCGAATGGCAGGGGCAAATCCTGTTGTGCCGCCGGGCGATCGAACCGAAGTCCGGCCTTTGGACCTACCCCGCGGGATTCATGGAAATCGGAGAAGGAACCGAAGAGGCGGCCAGGCGAGAAACGCTGGAAGAAGCGGGGGCGCAGGTCACAATCTCGAGATTGCACTCGGTGCTCAGCCTTCCTCACATAGGCCAGGTCTACCTGACGTTCATCGGCCAGCTTGGCGCAGCGGAATTTGCAGCGGGAGAAGAAAGCCTCGATACACGGCTATTCGACCGACGGGATATTCCCTGGGATCACATTGCGTTTCCGGTGGTCAAAGACGCGCTGCGCCGCTACGTGGACGATGTCGGGCGCGGCTCGTTTCGCCTGCATGTCGCCGACATCTCGGACCGTCTCAGATAGTCACCGTGTGAGTGCCTTTCTGTGAATGACGGCGTGGATGTCCACCAAGCTCTCGGTTCGATCGATTGCGTAAAAAATTCGCCAGTCGGCCACCGCATACTTGTGCAATCCGGGCAGCCCGTGAATCGCCTCGTGGCGAAGGTTCTCGACATTGGAGGCGATCCATTTTGTTTTTTCCAGGAGGCGCTGCCCCAGCGGCAGACCGGCAGCGGCAAGATCCTGAACCACCCCGGGCTGAAAACTGAGTCGATACCAGGGCATCGAATCTACCAGTGCAGCCCGAGTTTTTCAGCCAGCTCCTCGCCGGACAGCCGATCGCCTTTTTCGAGTGAAGCCTTGAGTCTAGCGCGGAGGGCCTCCCCAAGTTCCAGGCCTAAGTCCGGATCGCCAATCAACTCGCGCAAGCGATCATCGACAAGCCCCCGCACCAGGTCTTTGAATTGTTCCGGGGTCAACGACGTGAGATCCATCGGAGGGAGAGAATACGGAGGGTGGTGGCGAAATGCAATCCGTGCAGCAGCTAGTTTGCGGAGGTCGTTTTTTCCAACTGCTGAATAAAGCGTCCCAGACGCGCCTGCTCAGGTTCCGCGACGACAAGGAACTCCATGCCGATGCCTTGCGACCCGCACCAGCGTACCGCTGCGTTTTCGATCTTCAAGGGCATTGACTCCCCGGGGATGTGCAGTAGCAGCGTCACCTGCATTCCGGTGAACGGCGTGATCAGGCTTTCGACCCGGCAGCCCTTCGCAGAGAGATCACGAATGGCCCCCTTGTGGCGAAACTGGTCGCGTTGAACCAGTGTGCTTGGCATGCTGACGACAAATCGGCGGTGCTTGCGAGTAACCACTGTGACTTCCTCTTTTCCTTGATGCCCTACGCCGCAGCGGCGGCCAGTCTCTGCAGATACTGAACCAGCCGCTCACGTTCAAATTCTTCCATGCCCAGAAACTCCATGCCAAACTCGTATTTCAGCATCCAGCGCACAATTGCCATTCGTACCGTGATGGCAAACACCTGCTCCGGCACATTGAGATAGAGTGTCACCATCCCGCCGATTGTCAGGGGATGCTCCGTGACGATCTTGCACCCGCCCATCCCTAGGTTGTATACGATTCCCGTGCCTTCATACTCTCCTACGAATCGCGTAGGGAATTCGACGATGTATCGCTCATGTACACGCTTGTTCATACCGCTGCGTGCCCTCAGGGTTCAACGTAAGACATCCGTCCGGTCCCTGGTCTCTGAAACTCTTATCGTACCCCACACTGAGGCTACGGGCGTCTGTCTAATTTGTCAAAGAAAACTGATGTTTCACAGGTTGAAAGGATAATTGATCATGAATATGCAGCGTCTGGCTGGGAAAGTAGCCATTGTGACCGGCAGCAGCAGCGGAATCGGCAAGGCTATCGCGCTTCGATTCGGTGAGGAAGGCGCAAAAGTCGTCGTCGCTGCACGCAGAAAACATCTGTGCGAGGAGACCGCCAGGGAAATCTGCCGGAGAGGCGGCGAGGCGTTCGTCATCCAGGCGGATGTCGGAAGCGAAGCCCAGGTCGAGACCCTTTTTGAAAGAGCGGTCCAACAATATGGACGGGTGGATATCACGGTCAACAACGCCGGCATCTTTGGGGGCAGACGGATCGGGGAGACGACGACGAAAGCCTTCGACGAGGTGATGAATGTCAATCTTCGCGGAACATTCTTCTGTTGCAGAACGGCGTTCAAACACATGAAGGCACTGGGGGAAGGTGTCATCATCAACATCTCCAGTGTTGCAGGCGTGCAAGCCTGGGCGGGAACAGGCGTGTACAGTGCCTCAAAGCATGGAGTCATGGCACTGACGAAGGCCCTGGCCGACGAAGGACGGCCGTTCAATATCAAGGTATCTGCGATTTGCCCAGGAGGAGTGGCTGATGAGCTCGTAGATGCGACACCAGAGGAGATCTTGCGGAGCGAAAAGATCAGTCCGTTCGATATTGCGGAAACGGCTGTTTACTTATCCACGTTAGGCAAGTTTGCCGTGGTCCAGGAAATCGTCGTCAATCGGCTGGGCGCCGACTGGTGATGCCGCTGCGGCACCTGTTTACCAGTGCCGCCCATAGTGTCTATAGAAGTGCGGGCCCCAGTAGGGCCGACCATAGAACCCGTAAAATCCGGGACCGATCCACGGCCGTCCCAAATAGATTCCGACACCCACCGGTGGATACGCGAACGCATAAGGATACACAACTGGCGGCGGCACGACCGCTGTCGTAACGGGCGGCTGCGAGAGTTGCTGCTGAAGCTGAGCCGTGGCCGCATTCTGCCTGTCTATTTGTCCTTTCAATTGCCCCACCATGTCCTGCTGCGCCTGCAGGCGGCCTTCAAGTTGTCCGATGTGCTCCTGCTGCCGTTCAATGTAGGCATGTAAGCAGCGGGTCTGAGCGTCATCAGTGTAGCTGGAGCACTCCCACGGCACCTGCGCATCTAGCGCACCAGCAGAGAGGGGGGCGGCGCTCATTCCGATCATCGCCACTCCGATCACGAGCATTCGGGACCTGAAAGATGAGGAGGATGTCAGGGCTAGGTTGAGCATGGGATCACCTCCTTGAGCGACACGTACACGTTACCACGCGATTTAGTGTTTCGCCATGTGCCCCGGTCGTTTGCTTTTGCCGCCCCGGAATCCTACAATGCCGCCCCGTACACAAGGCTCTCATGGCTTTTCCTACCACCTCAGTGCCTCGGACCATCAAACTCAAACTGCGACGAGCGCCCTGGCCAGCCGGTCCGCTGAAACGCCGCTTCCAACGACAATTGTTGAAATGGTATGCGATCTATGGGAGGGATTTGCCCTGGCGTAACACGTCGGATCCTTATCACATTCTTGTTTCAGAGGTGATGCTGCAGCAGACGCAGGTGGACCGCGTGATCCCCAAGTATCACCAATTCTTAGAGCAATATCCGAGTCTCGAAACATTGGCCTCAGCACCGGTCAAAGAGGTCAAAAAAATCTGGTATCCCCTGGGGTACAACATCCGGCCTGAGCGTCTGCATGGTATTGCGTGTGAAACGGTCGAACGCTACGGAGGGCAGTTACCCAACGATCACGACCAACTGCTATCGTTCAAAGGCATCGGACGCTACACAGCGGGTGCTATCCGGTCATTCGCCTTTAATGAGGATGCCCCGATCCTCGATACGAACGTCATACGGGTGCTCTACCGGGTGTTTATTGCCAAAGGCGATCCGAAAAAGCACACGGTGCAGTTGTGGAGACTGGCGGAAGCGCTGATCCCAAGGGGAAAAGGCTACGACTTCAACCAGGCCCTCATGGACTTCGGGGCTCTTTGCTGCACAGCGAGGACCCCTGCATGCCAGGAATGCCCTATGACGTCGATGTGCAAAACGTTTCCGTTCAATGCCCGAAGAAAGGCCACATGGCGAAAGTCGTCGAAGTAGCCGCTGGTCTCATCTGTCATGACGGCCGTTATCTGATCGCCAAACGCCGTATGGGCGTACACCTGGCCGGCCTCTGGGAGTTTCCGGGCGGAAAACGCGAGGGGGAAGAAACGTTGGAGGAATGCCTTCAACGTGAGCTCTTCGAGGAGCTGAACATTCGAATCGAAATCCCGGTTCCGTTTCAGATTATCCGGCATGAGTATCCAGAGAAAACCGTCGAGCTGCACTTCTTCCGCTGCACTATCGGGGAAGGCCGTGCAACCCCGCTCGACTGCGCCGAAATCCGTTGGGTCCATCCCTCGGAAATGGGCGAGTACCAGTTTCCTCCTGCCGACAGGCCGATCATTGAAGCGTTGCAAAGGGATTCGTCGGGAAAAGCGTCATGAAGGTCGTCCTCGACATTGAGACAATTCAGTGCCCACGAGAGGATTGGGCGCGCCTGACCGGGAAATGCTTGCCGGCCGAGCCGGAAGCGCCGGCATCCGATCTGTTTGCGGCCGGTGAAGCGGAAGCCGAACGCCAAGCGGGAGAGGAGCAATACGCCAAATCCGCGTTCGACGGTACCTATAGTTCGATCGTCTGCATCGGCCTTCTGGAGTTTTCGGATCAGATGGAGCCGCGTGGAGCCGTCGCCTGGTATGGCGCCAACGAACGGGAGCTCCTTCGCCAGTTCTGGAGCCGTCTGGCTCAAGACAAGCCGTCATTGTTCATCACGCACAACGGCCTCGGCTTCGACTTGCCCTTCATACGGAAACGGTCGATCATCCACCAGGTCAGGCCCAGTATGGAGATCAATCTCGCCAAGTTCAGAAGCGAACCGGTTTACGATACGATGGCGATCTGGAGCAATTGGGATACGCGGGGTTGGATCAAGCTCGACGTGCTCGCGCGAGCATTGAACGTCGAAACGAAATCGGGCAGCGGAGATCAAGTCGCGGCAATGTGGGGGCAGGGAAAGGGGCTTGAGCTCGCACAGTATTGCCTGCAAGACACCTACGTCACATACGCCTGCCATTGCAGGATGAACTTCCGGCAGCCCCTTTCCCGTGAGGTGGTTCTGCTACAGCCGGAGTTGCTCGATGTGGGATGATCCGCTACCGGGTCGGATACGCCTCCGCCTTTTTCTTCTTGGGTGGAGTCTTGGCGCTAGCCTTGAGGGCTCGAATTTCCTCGTCGCGCTCCCGTAACTCTCGTTTCATCCAATCCGATTCCTTTCGCAGCACTGTGATCTCGGTATCCTTTTTGGCCAGCATGTCCTTGGCTCGACTAAGTTGAGTGTGCATTTCCGCCGGTCCTTCGCCCTCGGTCGCGGCAAGCGTCGCAGCAGCAGGAATTCTTGCACCGGTGCCTTGGCTCATCGCCGTTTTCGCAACCGGTAACGCCGGTGGCATTGGCGCTTTGGCGAGAGCATGGTAGTCGATGACCTGGACGATGGCGCCTGCTTTCCCGCCAGCGGCATAGGGTGGCGCCTGCTCCGCGCGGGCTGCCGATTCGGGCATGAACATCGTGGCCGAAGTTCCCTTCGAGACGGTGAAATGAACGGCGCCCTGTTGGACGTAGATGCTGCCCGCCGTGGGTTCAGAGCCTGACCCTGCCGATGAGGATACGCGAAACCCAACGAGTTGTTCGGGCTTCGCTTTGGACAAACCTTGTGCGAGCAGGGGAGCCAGGAACTCCGCATCCTCATCGCTGAATACTCTCATCGGCTTGCTGCCAGCGGCGGACATTCTCGACGATCCGTTCTGATCCTCTGTGGTATAGACCCCTTTCACGATTTTCATGATCGTGGTCTGATCGATGACGGCCGGGTGGCTGGCTTCGAACGACCAGTCCATGATCTCCTCGAGATACACGCTGCCTTTGGAATTCTGTGCAATTTTGGCAGTGGAACTACATCCGGTGACAATCAAGGCCAGGCCGAGACACCCCGCGACCGTCACGTTCATCAGCCTGGTGACGCATGAGCAAGTCGACATCGCTGTTCTCCTTTGACGAAAGGGATGATGCAGTCGCAAGCCGCGATCGGCATCGCGAGAGACGATTACCAAATGCCGAGACCCATCAGAGTCATGCTGAGGGCCAGCCAGCCGAAGAGCCCGATCGCAATAATCGTTTCAAGACTCATCGCCGAATCCGATCGTTTCTCCGCTGGAATTTGAGTGGAGTTCATGCCCGCTCCATTGGGAATGAGTGGAGGTTTTCGAAGTCATTCATTTTCCTAGCAAAGACTATGCCCTCAATCGGCTAAGTCTCGAAGGGTGTAGAAACTCTGAGAGGGGGATCAGTGGATGGGATGTGAAAGGCGTGTACGTTGCTTCAAGAACCAGTCCAATTGAATCATCTAATATATTGATTTAATGAACTATTTCAATTGTGCACCGCCACGTGTTGAACGGGGATCCTGTCATGAAGTTTCTATCCCGACGGATGTGATAGGAGGAGCCGCTTTGAGCAGAGAAGAAATACGTACTGAAGGAATGTGGCTACGACTGAACGATATTGGTGCAGGACTGTTCGCTTTTTGTCGATGAGCCCTCAGACCCACCCTCGGCCCGCGCATAGAGCGTGGATGCCGATGCGTCGTAAATCGAACACGCAACCATTTGACCTGGTACGCACGCAACGTCGCTTTTATCCCAGATCACGGTAATGTTGCCATCACTTTTTCCCATGGCCTGCAGAGCAGACTTTTTGGCGTCGCCCTCGACGAGGACGGGAAGAGTCTTACCAAGGTACTCGCGATTGCGCTCGGTCGAGATTCGACGCTGGAGTTCCACCAACGCGGTGACTCGTCGTGATTTGACCTCGTGGGGGATGTCATCTGCATATTTCCGCGCGGCAATGGTATTGGTCCGTTCGGAGTAGAGGAAAATAAAGGCCGAATGGTAACGGACCTCTTCCAACAGACGATAGGTGTCCCCAAACTCCGCCTCGGTCTCCGAGGAGAACCCAGCGATGATATCCGTCGTCAGCACAATGTGGGGATTCATCGAGCGGATTCGGTCTACGAGCGCCATATATTCCTGTCGCGTATAGGTCCGGTTCATCAGCCCCAGTATGCGATCATTGCCCGACTGGGCGGGTAAATGGATGTGCTTGCAGATCTTGGGATGAAAGACTACGGCCTCCAGCAACGATGGAGGGAAATCTTTCGGATGCGGAGAAGTGAATCTGACACGCTCAATCCCGGGAATATCCGCCACGGCGGTGAGGAGGCGGGCAAAGTCCCAATCGCCTGAGCAGTAGGAATTCACGTTCTGCCCCAGCAACGTCACTTGCTTAAAACCTTCGCTCGCTATGCGTCTCGCTTCTTCGAGTATGCCCTCCGGCTCCCGGGATCGTTCCCTTCCACGCGTATAAGGGACTACGCAGAAACTGCAAAAGTTATCGCAGCCGCGCATGACGGCGATCCACGCGTTCACACCAGGAACGCGCGCAGGGACAATGTCATCATAGGTCTCGTATTCGGAAAGGTCGACCGCCAAGGCTTTCACACGCTCGCCCTGTTCCTGAGCATGAACGGCACTGCGGATCAGCGCGGGCAGCTGGCGATAGGAGTCCGGGCCGGCCAAAAGATCTACCAGCGGCTCCTGTTTTGTGAGCTCCGCTTTGAGATTTTGCGCCATGCAGCCCAGGATGCCGACGACCAACGGCCGACTCTTCTTGAGCGTCTTCAGGCCGGAGAGGTGGGTGTACACCTTCGTGTGGGCGTTTTCACGGATGGCGCAGGTGTTCATGAGAATGACGTCAGCGCGTTCGCGATCCTCGGTCAGCAGAAACCCTTCGCGCTTGAGCAGCGATCGAACCAGTTCGGAGTCATACTCGTTCATCTGACAACCGAATGTTTCGATGTGGACCTGACAAGGAACACCAGATCCCAGGCTCATGACGGCGTTCCTTCCATCGCACTTGGGATGAGCTGACCGACGGCCCAGCGGTCCGAAGCACCGGTAATCGTTACCTGATGGATCTGGTTGGCCAAGTCGGCATCGGAGGGAACAGCGACCTTCAGGTAATGTGCGGTTGTCCCGACTCGGAGACCGTCGATATGACCGGCTTCAAATAGGACGGAGACCGAGGTGCCGATCCATCGTTCTGCGAACGCAAGCCGTTTTTGCCGCGACAGCTCAGCCAGCGTCTGCGCGCGCTGGCGTGCCGTCTCCGCCGGGATGTCCTGCGACATCTTGGCCGCAGCAGTGCCCGGTCGTTTCGAGTACGTGAAGACATGAAAGTATGAAAAGGGAATGCGGTCGCACAGATCGACGGTCTGTTGAAAGGCACGCTCGGATTCGCCCGGAAATCCCACCATGAGATCGGTTCCCAACGCCACCCCGGGAACTGTTTCCATCGCCCGGTCGATGAGTGACACGAATGATCCTACCTTATAAGGACGGTTCATGGAGGCGAGAACCATGTCGTCGCCGCTCTGGAGCGGGACATGCAGATAGTGACACAGCTTGCGCGAAACGCCCATGCGGTCCAAGAGGCGTTGAGTGACCGTCGTCGGCTCGATTGACGACAGCCTGATGCGCTCGATGCCGTCGATGGATTCCAGACGATCGATCAGGCCGGTGAGGTCGACCCCCTGCGAGTAAAACTGGCCGATGTTCACTCCGGTGAGGACGAGCTCTCGATGACCGTGGGCCGCGTGCAACTCGGCCTCTTCGAGAATGTCGTCAAGGAGTCTGCTCCGCTCGTGGCCCCTTGCAAATGGAATCAGGCAGAAACTGCACATGACGTTGCACCCATCCTGGATCTTTAACAGGGCTCGGGTGGCCTCCGACTCTCCAAACTCGGGCAGCACGAACTCATCGCGGGAGAGGGTCCTGGTATGCATCACCTCGGGGGACGGCTGTTTCTTGAGCAACTCCGGCGGCGGCAAGAAGGAGGGCAAGTCCGACTTGAATTGGTTGCCGACAATAAGGTCGATTCCAGGAATGCTCCGCAGCTGATGCGCCCCGGTCTGGGCGTAACAGCCGGTAACGGCCACGAACGCCTCGGGCGAGTGTCTCAATGTCTTTCGAATCACATAACGGCACGTCCGCTCTGCCTCGGCCGTGACCGAACAGGTATTGACGACGAGGAGATCCGTGGGATTTCCCCAAGCGACGACCGTATACCCGCGCCGACGCAACTGTGACTCGAGCACAGACGTTTCGGCTTGATTGAGACGGCACCCCAAACTGTGAAGCGATACACGCTTACTCATGAATCGCGCATTATAGAGAGCCCGTGGACTGAGGGGCAAGTGTGGCACGAAGACACGTTGCAAGTTGAAGGGCCTCCATCGCCGTGATAGCATGGCTCTTGAAAAACATCACGCAAGGGCTTCGGTGACAATTCGGCTCCTCATGGCTTGTGCCGTTCTCTGGGTGAGCGTGCTCTCCGCACACCAATATGCCTCTGCCAAAGATGTGCTTCCCATTGAACCGGATATCAGCACGCGCATCGACGAGTTATACGACCACGAAGCCCGCTTGTTTATCCTATTGTATTCGCTGAAGGGCGATGGCCAGGTCGACTATGTGACGGGCCGCATGGTGCAGGAGTATGCCCGCAGCAACTTCGGCAACCCCGTGTATCAGACCGAGGTGCACCCACTATTTTATTGGTGGAATCACAATATGTGGAACGATCCTGAACAAGACGGCGTGAACGGGAATGAGCGCATCTACCAGGAGAACGTCGAATTCGACGTCACCCGCTACAAACCCTGCACGTTCAACGGACAGCCTTGCTGAGTGGTCGACATAGTTCCCTTCCGGATTTCAAGCGCCGGCTCTCTCGAACCAAATTGCTGATTCTCCTCAGCTCGTCACCAATCTGATGCTATTCTAGACCGCGTAGAATCGACCGAACACATGGCTACGTCTCTCGCACAGATTCTGGGAAATAAGCGCATCGCCCTGATGCTGCCGCTGGGGTTTGTCTCGGGGCTGCCTTTGGCGCTGACATCGGGCACCCTCCAAGCGTGGCTGACGGTGGCAGGCATGGACCTGAAAACGATCGGCATCTTCACCCTGGTCGGCCTCCCGTACAGCTTAAAATTTCTCTGGGCGCCCCTCATGGACAGGATCACTCTTCCGTGGCTGGGACGCCGACGCGGCTGGATGTTGGTCACGCAGATGGCCGTGGCAGCCGGATTGGCAACGATGGCGATCGTCGGGACAGAGAATGGGCCTCGTTGGCTCGGCGCCATTGCTGTGACTGTCGCCTTCTTATCAGCATCGTTGGACATCGTCTTTGATGCCTATCGTACGGACGTCCTCCTTCCGGCGGAGCGGGGGTTTGGTGCCGCGGTCTGGGTGAACGGGTATCGTTTGGCCCTCTTGCTGGCGAGCGCAGGAGCCTTGGTCCTGGCGGATCACGTCGGTTGGCGCTGGACCTATCTGACACTAGCCGGTCTCATGGCCGCAGGAGCCGCGACCATCTTCCTGAGTCCAAATCCTTCCGCCGCCGGGGCGCCGCCGAAAACTCTTGCAGAAGCAGTCGGCCTGCCGTTACGGGAACTCTTCTCGAGGCCGGGCATTTATGGATTACTCTGTCTGATCGTCCTGTACAAGATCGGAGACGCTATCGCAGGATCGTTGCAGACCGCCTTCTTCATCGGCGGTCTTGGCTTCACTGCTGGGGAAGTCGGCTATGTCAAAGGCCTGGGCATTGCGGCTACGCTCATCGGAGCGCTGGCAGGAGGGATGGTGATGGCCAAAGCGGGCATGGTCCGCTCGCTCCTGCTATTCGGCATTCTTCAGGCGCTGTCCAATCTCTCATTCATGCTATTGGCATGGATCGGAAAGAGTTATGAGGCCCTCGCCGCCTCCGTCGTCATTGAAAACGTCACCGGAGGGATGGGCACGGCGGCTTTCGTGGCCCTTGTGATGTCTCTCTGCGACCATCGCTATACGGCCACCCAGTTCGCGCTGCTGTCTTCCTTGGAAGCCTTGGGGCGGGTGTTTTCCGGACGTCCTTCCGCTGAAGCGGTGAGCCTTCTCGGGTGGGGATGGTTCTTTTTTCTCTCGTTCCTTCTCGCGTTGCCCGGTTGCTGGCTCGTCTGGCGCTATCGACGGTATCTCGCCTCTGACACTGCAGAGGCTGCCGCACCAAGGTCTCCGCTCATGAAACCGGCTTGAGACGACGCTGAAGAAACAGCACGAACAAGAGCAGGGTTGGTAAGGGCGCCAGAGCAAACGGCACCAACCACACCCAGACATTCTTGGCTCTCATGCGCGTCTGATCGATCATCCAGACGAACACCCACACCATGAGGCCGACGTAATTGAGCGCCATCCATCTTGTCGTATGAATCTTCAGCCCGCTGGCACTGTCAGGGGAGCCGTGAATGAGAAACGCACCTAAAATGGCCATGAATACACCCAAGAGCACCGCAACGAGCTTTTTGCTCCACACGAACATAAGCAAACCTCCAGCAGCAGGTTCACGGCAGGCCGATGTTCGCGGTAGGCTAAAGATGCGACCGCCATTTGTCAAAGGAAAGCCTGCATGAGCTTGCTCCCGCTCAGTATCGTCGTGCTCCTACTGGGCTTGAGCATCGGACTCGTTCTCTCCAATCCAGCCATGGAGGACTATTTACAGTACGTTGAAACGGAACTTGGAAAAGCGATGGACCGGAGCGACCAGAGCCATTCAACGCGCGAGCAAGCCATGCTGAAATCGATCTTCCGCTCCCATAGTCATGAACTGATGAACACTGCCGTCCGCCCGCGTACTGTTCGCAGCAACTGGGGGATCATGAGCCTCTACGAAACGACCGTGTTCGAGTCGCATATCCTCGTACTCGGCGTCGCCGGGTACTTTATTCCACTTAAGGGTTTGGATGAATCCATCGTCCGCCTAGGCCGGCTTGCGTTCTAGGAAACGCACACGCGAGTCTTATCCCCAGCTGTGGATAACCTGTCTTTTTTCCGACGAAACCAGCCTTGGTCAATGACTAGCTCTTATCCACAGGCTTTCCTCCGTTTCCACAGAGAACCCACAATATTTAGTATTGACAATTCCTGCCAATAGCTATATGTAGTCATCCCCGTGGCCGGCTGGAGCGATTCAACGAGAGTTTCTTCGAAAAAAAGCTCCAAGTGTGGGCATTGGATGGGTCCTTTAGGCCTACTACTTCCGTAGGGCCTACAAGGGGCGGCAACTGGCTCGAAATCCAGGGAGGAGACATCGTGAGAATAGAACGGCGATTCACACGTTCCGGACAAAGTCCCTATGAGGGATTGCAGTTCGTTAAACGCTCTTCCGAGATCCGCAATCCTGATGGATCGACCGTTTTTAAGTTGGAGCAAATCGATATCCCTGAATCTTGGTCTCAGCTTGCCATCGACATCCTTGCTCAGAAGTACTTTCGCAAGGCGGGCGTCCCGCAGAGGGATGAGGCTGGCAATCCTCTTGTGGGGACCGACGGCAAACCGGTTCTGGGTGGAGAACGAGACGCCAGACAGGTGTTCGAGCGTCTGGCCGGTTGCTGGACACATTGGGGAAAGGCGTACGGCTATTTCAAAACGATCGAGGACAGCGCCGCCTTTCACGACGAGCTGTGCTACATGCTGGCCCACCAGATGGCCGCACCCAACTCTCCGCAATGGTTCAATACGGGCTTGCACTATGCTTATGGACTGTCCGGGCCCGCCCAAGGGCATTTCTATGTCGATCCCAAAACCCGGGAAGTCGTGAAAGCCACGAACGCCTTCGAGCATCCACAGCCACACGCTTGTTTCATTCAGTCGATCGAAGACGATCTCGTCAACGAGAACGGGATCATGGATCTGTGGGTACGCGAAGCCCGGCTGTTTAAGTACGGATCCGGAACGGGAACGAACTTTTCAAAACTGCGCGGCGACGGTGAATCACTGTCCGGCGGCGGACGCTCATCCGGACTGATGTCGTTTCTGCGCATCGGCGATCGCGCGGCCGGTGCCATCAAGTCAGGAGGGACGACCCGGCGCGCCGCCAAGATGGTCTGCCTGGACCTGGATCATCCCGACATCGAAGAATTCATCGATTGGAAGGTGATCGAGGAGCAGAAGGTCGCCGCGATGGTGACTGGTTCGAAGATTTGTGCCCAGCGGCTCAACGCCGTGCTTAAGGCCTGCCATATCGTCGACGCCGATGGTACGCCCCATATATCGATCGATCCCAAGCAGAATTCCATTTTGAAGGAAGCATTGACGGCGGCCCGCCGCGACAACCTGCCGGAAGCCTACATTCAGCGTATGTTTTCCTATGCCCAGCAAGGCTTCACCCATTTTGTCTTTCATGAGTACGACACCAATTGGGATGGCAAAGCCTATCAAACGGTTTCCGGACAGAACTCCAATAACAGTGTCCGTATCCCCAACGACTTTTTCGCCGCGCTGGAAACCGATGGCGATTGGCAACTCAAGCGGCGGATCGACGGGAAGATCTCTAAAACCGTCAAGGCGCGCGACCTGTGGGACCGCATCGCCTGGGCCGCGTGGATCTGCGCAGATCCTGGCACGCAATACGACACCACTATCAACGAGTGGCATACCTGCCCCGAAGATGGGCGCATCAATGCTTCGAATCCCTGTTCCGAATATATGTTCCTCGACGACACAGCCTGCAATTTGGCATCGCTGAATCTGGCGCAGTTCTTCACGCCGGAAGGGCAGTTCGAACTGGAGCATTTCCGCCATGCGGTCCGGATCTGGACTGTTGTGTTGGAGATCAGTGTGCTCATGGCGTCGTTCCCGAGCCGCTCGATTGCCGAAAAGAGCTATCAGTTCCGCACTCTCGGCCTGGGATACGCCAACCTCGGCACCGTTCTGATGCGCCAGGGCATTCCATACGACTCTGAGAAGGCCCAGGCGATCTGCGGAGCCCTCACCGCCATCATGACCGGTGAAGCCTATAGCGCCTCGGCGGAAATGGCCGCCGAACTCTGGCCGTTTCCCGGATACGCCAAAAACCGGGACGCGATGTTGCGCGTGATGCGCAATCATCGACGTGCAGCCTACAACGCACCGAAAGAAGAATTCGAGGGGCTCACGATCACACCTGCCGGCATCCATGCCGAGCATTGTCCACCGGATCTTTTGATCGCCGCGAGGCGCGCGTGGGACCGGGCGTTGGAGCTCGGAACCGCTTACGGATACCGCAATGCCCAGGTCACTGTGATCGCGCCGACCGGCACGATCGGTCTCGTCATGGATTGCGACACCACCGGCATCGAACCGGACTTCGCCTTGGTCAAATTCAAAAAGCTGGCCGGGGGAGGGTACTTCAAAATCATCAACCAAAGTCTGCCGCCCGCGCTCGAGACGTTGGAGTATACCCCTTCGCAGGTGCAAGATATCGTCAACTATTGTGTGGGCCGCCAGACGTTGCAGAGTGCCCCCTTCATCAATCATGAGACGTTGAAACAAAAGGGATTCGACGATGCGGCGCTCGCCAGAATGGAAAGCGGGTTGTCGCAGGCATTCGAAATTCAATTTGCGTTCAACAAGTATGTGCTCGGAGAAGAGTTCTGCCGCGCCAAGCTCGGACTGACGGACGTTCAGCTGACCGAGGCCAACTTCAACATGCTGAAGGCCCTTGGCTTCACCCAAGAGGAGATCGCGGCTGCCAATGATTATTGCTGCGGCACCATGACCGTCGAGGGCGCCCCGCATCTCAAGGCCGAACATCTGCCGGTCTTCGACTGCGCCAATCGATGCGGCCGCATTGGCCAGCGCTACATCGCCGTCGATGCTCATATCCGGATGATGGCGGCCGCCCAGCCCTTCATCAGCGGTGCGATCAGTAAGACGATCAACATGCCTGCAGACGCCACGTTGGAAGACGTCAAATCGGCCTATCTGTTTGCCTGGAAGAGCATGGTCAAGGCCGTAGCGCTCTACCGCGACGGGTCAAAACTGAGTCAGCCTCTGTCCGCGTCCACCGACAGCGGAAAGACCGTTGAGGCCTCTACGGAGGTGCTAGACATTGCCGAAAAAATGGCCGAGCGCGTCCTTGTGCGGTACCGATACTTAGCCAAACGGCGTCCGTTGCCGGCGCGGCGAAACGGATACACCCAAAAAGCCGTCATCGGCGGGCATAAACTCTATCTCCGGACCGGTGAATACGATGACGGGACGGTCGGCGAGATCTTTTTGGACATGCACAAGGAAGGAGCCGCCTTCCGAAGTTTGATGAACTGCTTCGCGATCGCCATTTCCCTTGGTCTTCAACACGGCGTTCCGCTCGAGGAATTCGTCGAGGCGTTTGTCTTTACACGTTTCGAGCCCAACGGCCCGGTCAAACTGAACGATCGCATTAAGATGTCCACGTCGATCATCGACTACATCTTTCGTGAGCTTGCAATCACATACTTAGATCGATTCGATCTTGCTCAGGTCAAGGAAGAGGATCTGCGCATGGACTCTGTGAAAAAGGATGAGCCAGACTGCTCTGAGGAAGAGGCCGATCCTCAAACGCTGGCCTCATCCTCAATCAGCACGGAATTGTTTCCCTCCAGAAGGGGCATGCAGCCGAGTCATGGCGGTAACGGTCATGGGAATGGCAATGGCGGCGTAACGCACAAGGTGGAACTCAAGCGGGAAACATTGACCTATACGGCGGAGGCCATTAAGTACGCGCGCCTTCAAGGCTACGAAGGAGACCCGTGCCAGAGCTGCAACGAATTCAAGCTCGTCAGAAACGGCACCTGCCTGAAATGCATGGGCTGCGGCGCCACGAGCGGATGCTCCTAAAGAGGAGGGCGTCATGAGCGCGACTCTTCGTGAACAGGGCATAGAAACCGTCCACGACCAGGTCGTCGGTCTAGTCGCTCAGCGCTGGGCCAAAGCGTTTGTCTGCAAGGTGACCATTAGAGCCGGTCTCGAGCCAAATGCTTGGGCTGACCCCAACCAACTCTGCGATATCGTCGGGTGGTACGTGAATTCCGGCGGCAACACGATGGAATGGATGGCGGAAGTTGAGACCGAAGACTCGCTAGCGGACATCCAGCTCATCGATAAGTGGAAACGAGCAATCACCCGAGGGATACCCTTCTACCTGCTTGTCCCCCGTGGGATGAAGGCTCTTGCGTTCAAGCTGACGCAAGAGCAGTTGATCCTGGTCAACACCATCTATGAATTCACCTTTATCAACGGGGTCTTCCACATTCTTTAAGGGAGGGGAGCCGGACTCTCGGACCGCCTGACAGTTGCGGGACACCCGCAGGAAGTGATAGGAGTTACTGGCGTCTATATAAGGATTTCCCATGCCAACCACCACGCAACTGGTCATCAGCGGCCAAAGCCGCCCCGGTGTCATGGCGCAAGTCGCTTCCGTCCTTGGAGAGGCAGGCGTCAACATCAAGGCCTTTTCCGCTCCGGAAGTCACCGGCACGGGTAAGCTGCGACTTCTGGTTGCCGATCTCGACGGGGCACGTACCGCCCTCAAAACGGCTAAGATCAAGTTCACGGAAGAAACTGCGCTGATTCTCAGCCTGGAAAACAAGCCCGGGGCCCTCAACGAAGTCGCCGATCTGCTGACGCAGGCGCGTATCAACATCAAATGCGGCTATTGCACACCTTCACGGGAAGGGAAACGCGCAATTGTCGTCCTCACGGTTGCGAACATCGAAAAGGCCCTCTCCATCCTGCGGGACCAATCGCTCGACGAATTCTGATGAGGTGCTGAAGGCTCCCTGCACCTCCCGGGGCTGACCTCTTTTCGGGTATGTACGACCTCAAGTCTGAGGAATTGCGCATGACCAGCGGCCGTTTACCCCCCCTGGCCCTGGTTTCCACGTGGATTTCCTTCCTTCTGGTTAACGCGTTCGTCGCAGGCTGCAGTAGTCCACCTCCCAAACCGATATACTTTCCCGGCTATCCCATTGGCTATCTCGAGCACGGAATGGCCTCCTGGTACGGTCCCGGATTCCATGGCAATAAGACAGCCAACGGTGAGCGGTACGACATGCACAAGCTCACGGCCGCCCACCGGACACTCCCGCTGGGGTCCATCGCCGTCGTCAGGTCCGCCAGCACGGGCAAAGAAGTCACCGTGCGGATCAATGACCGAGGGCCCTTTGCCAAAGGACGTGTCCTGGATTTGTCGTACGCCGGCGCCAGGACGCTGGGAATTGTGGGGCAGGGGACCGATCAAATTGAGCTCCGTGTGATTGGATTCGAAGGCCGAACGGCAGAAATGGCGTTCCTCAGGGTCCAAATCGGCTCTTTTGCAGAACAGCGAAACGCGGCCATACTGCTCGAACGCGCCCAGCGGATCTATCCCGGAGGACGTATCCAGGTGATAGATCTTCCTGATGGCAGAAGATATCGCGTGCAGGTTGGGGAGTTTAGGACTGAGAACCAGGCTGAGTCTGCGGCCACCAGGCTCGAAGCCGACTTGGCGGTCCAATCCTTTGTCTTTCGCGATGATAGCTGAGCTATAGAGTATAAGCCGATGATATTACGGTAGGTTTTGCTGAAGTGCTTGCCCCTCTTTTCAGCCTATGATAGATGTACACCTCATGAAAACAATACCCCCCCACGGTGCCTTTCGCATCGATCTTGGCCTTTCCCCCATGTGGCTCGCCTGTCCGATCGCCGGATACAGCCCCCTGAGTTCCCCTATCCAGACCATTGTGCGCGTGCCCCGTCCCTAAACCCGGAAGCGCTATGGATATTGCGATCCTGTTGGGGCTTATTGTTCTTTCTGCCGTGATTTCGACGGCGGAGATCGGATTCTTCGCGGTCAATGAGACCAAGCTCCGCGCGCTGGCTCATAACCATAACCATCGCGCCAAAATGGCGCTCCATCTCCGTAGCGACCCCCAAAAACTCCTTGCCACGATCCTGGTCGGAGATCGGCTCGTCGGCACCGCGATTCCCATGTATGCGACGTTTCTTACCTTAAACACGTACGGGGCCGACCGGACGTTCTTCGACGATACGATTGCCGTCGTGGTGGGCCTTCTCACGTTTGTGCTGCTCGTCTCGGTCGACGTGGTGCCGAAGACCTTGGCCGCAAAATTTGCCGTGCCGGTCACGCTGAACATGTCCTATCCGGTGTACGGCGTCCAGCTGCTGCTCAAACCCATCTTGGCCGTCATGGTCCCTTTCATCCATAGGGTCACCGGCGGAAAGGGATTGACCCTGCCGCTTGTGACCGAGGAAGAACTCAAGATCATGCTCGACGAAGGAGGGAAGACTGGTGCCATTGAGGTCGAAAAGGTCAAGATGATCAAGAACGTCTTCCAGCTGAAGGACATTACCGCCGAAGACGCCATGACGCCCAGGCTCTATGTGTTTTCGCTGGACGGTAATTTGCGTCTTAAGGAGGCTCAGGAACTCCTGTACAACTCCAAATACTCCAGGATTCCGGTCTACGACGGCACACTCGACAATATTACCGGCATCCTCTACAAGAGCAGGGCGCTCACCGAATTGGCCAAGAACCAGACTGATGCCAAATTGAAGGAAATTGCCTACCCGCCGATCTTTGTGCCGGCTGGAAAAACCGCCGACGATCTCATGAAGCAGTTTCAACAGGAGAAACGGCACATGGCGGTGGTCGTCAATGAATTCGGCGGGGTCATGGGCATCGTGACGCTCGAGGACTTGCTCGAGGAAGTCGTCGGCGAGATCATGGACGAAACGGATATCACCGAAGAACTGATCAAACGCCTGGGCAAGAACCACATCCTTGTGCACGGCCGCACGGAAGTGCGCAAGGTAAACGACTTCCTCAAAGTGGATCTCGGCGATGAAGCTGTGACGATCAGCGGGCTTATCCAGCAGGAACTGGGCCGCATTCCAAAAGTGGGAGAGGAATTACGGATCGGCAATTGCCGTATCCTCATCCATGAGGCAGAGCCGAGGTCAATCCGAAGCGTCCAGATCTTCCGCGAGGAGAAAACCCCCGTAGCCGTCGAAGCTCCCAATTTCAATCTGGTCAGCTAGCGATCGTCCCTCTCGAGCGCGACCAACCCCAGAAATTCCTGCTCGGTCAGGACGGTGACGCCCAGTTTCACCGCTTGTTCCAGCTTCGAACCTGCCTCTTCCCCCGCAACTACGTATGAGGTCCTCTTGCTGACGCTCGAGGCGAGGCGACCCCCTCTTTCCTCCACGAGCTGTCCCGCTTGTTTCCTCGTCAATTCTTTTAATGCTCCGGTGAAAACGAAGGTCTTGCCCGCGAACCTGGCACCGCCCGAAGAATGCGGCTGCGCTACCTCTATCGTGAAACCGCTGTTCAGGAGGTCTTGAATGACCTCGCGGTTGTGCACCTCCGAAAAGTAGGAGACCAGACTCGCGGCAATTTCCGGCCCAATTGCCATTACCTGCTGGAACCTGCCTTCATCGGCCTCCATCAAGCGGGTGAGGGAGCCGAATTCCCTGGCGAGGACCTTGGCGATGTGTTGTCCCACCTGCCGGATACCGAGTCCCATCAACAACCGGTCGAGGGATACGCACTTGCTCCTCTCAATGGCTTCCAGCAGCAGGCTCGCTGAGCGGTCCGCAAATCCCTCCAGGTCAAGCAACTGCGGCTTCGTCAGGCAATAGAGGTCGGCCAGAGAGCGGACCATTCCAGCATCTACCAGCTGCGCGACGGTTTTTTTCCCGAGGCCTTCGATATTGAGCGCGCTCTTTGAGGCAAAGTGTTCAATGGCACCCTTGAGCTGTGCCGGGCACACGGACTGTCCGGTGCAATAGTAGTAGGCCCCCTCCCTGGCGACGTTGGACCCGCAGACGGGACAGTGATCCGGCATCCGGAAGGGCTCCCCGCGGACATCGTCAGGTGCCGCAACCCGCTCGGCGATAGCCGGAATCACGTCGCCTGCTCGTTCTACCCTGACGGTGTCGCCGACACGGATATCCTTTCTCGCCACTTCGTCGGCATTGTGGAGCGTTGCCCGGCTGATCGTCACCCCGCCCACTTCCACCGGGATGAGCAGGGCAAGCGGCGTTAATGTGCCGGTGCGTCCCACGGATACGACGATGTCCTGAACCTTGGTGACCTCTTTGCGCGGTGTGAACTTGTAGGCGATGGCGTAACGCGGACTTCTCGATTTGTATCCCAGTTGTTCCTGGAAGTCCCGCCGGTTGACCTTGATGACCACCCCGTCGATTTCGAAGGGGAGGCTGTCCCGCATCGTCTCCGTGTCATGGTGGTATTCGATGGCCTCGTCGATCGCACCGCACAGACGCCGGTGTAAGGGAACCGGAAATCCCCACCGCGACAACGCGTCGAGCTCCTCCCAGTGGGTCGGCAAGCCCTTCCCTGAGAATGCCATAATCTCATAGCAGGTGAGCGCAAGCGGCCGAGAAGCCGTCATCGCCGAATCGAGTTGTCGCAAGGCTCCCGATGCGGCATTGCGCGGATTGGCGAAGGCGTCCTCCCCGCGCTCCGTCATCGTCCGGTTCAACGTCTGGAAATCGTCCAGGCGCATGTAGACCTCGCCGCGAACGACAAGTCGGGGAGGGTAGCCGGTGCCAGCCATCAATTGCAGGGGCAGTGCTCGTATTGTTCGGAGATTGACCGTGACCTCCTCTCCCGTCGTCCCATCGCCCCTGGTCGAACCGCGGGTAAAGATGCCGTCTTCGTACAGCAGCTCGACGGAGAGTCCATCGAATTTAGGCTCCGCGGTGTATTCCACGACGGCGACGCCGAGTTCCCGTTTCATCCGTTGATCGAACGCCAGGACATCGGGGAGATCGACAAGCGAATCCAGGCTCAGCATCGCCTGTTCATGGCGGACTTTTTTCAGCGCATCGAGCGGCGGCGCGCCGACCCGCTGGGTCGGCGAGTCCGGCGTGATCAGTTCCGGATGGGCCCG
>Ga0070664_100001149_pt1 | contig 20973 bp, 21 predicted proteins | sample KBSC73metaG_FD_65863 | JGI IMG/M metagenome (GOLD analysis project Ga0070664, IMG submission 65863) | Corn rhizosphere microbial communities from Kellogg Biological Station, Michigan, USA - KBS C7-3 metaG | ecosystem: Host-associated > Plants > Roots > Rhizosphere > Soil ... | reverse complement strand
CTGGAGTAGGCTCCGGTCCTGGGATCGACCTTTTGTGCTGTCCCCGTTTTCCCCGCGACACGGAAACCCGGAATGGCGGCTTTCATTCCTGTACCGTTCGTGACAACGCCCTCCATAATGGCAGTCAGCGTTCGTGCGGTCCCTGGCGATACCACTCGACGTTTGACTTGGGGAAGGATCTCCCTTACCGGCTGTCCCTTCTGATCCCTCACCTCGGAGACAACATAGGGCTTCATGAGGACCCCGTCGTTGGCAATCGCCGAAACAGCTGAGACCATCTGCAACGGTGTGACTCCAACCTCCTGTCCCATTGAAATTGAGGCGAGCGACCGCCGTCCCCACTCACGCGGCGACTTCAGTAATCCGGCAACTTCTCCCGGCAGGTCAATGTCTGTACGCTGGCCGAATCCAAACGCCTGGAGATACCGATACAGTCGCTGCTCCCCGAGCAACATGCCGGTTTTTGCCGCCCCGATATTGCTGGACTTTTGGATCATTTGGGCGAAGGTCATCCATCCAAGCTTTTCATGATCATGGATCGTCGTGTTCGCAACCGACATTCTGCCGTTCTCTCCGAACAGCATGGAACCCGGCATCATCACTTTTTCTTCCAGTGCCGCGGCCGCAACGACGAGCTTCATAGTTGAACCCGGCTCGTAGGTATCCGTGAGCGTCCGATTACGCCATCGGTCTGCGGTCAAGGAGGCAACGGCATTGGGGTCGAATCGCGGGCTGACCGCCATCGCGAGGACTCCACCGCTTTGGGGCTCCAATACGATGATGGTCCCTGATTTCGCGTGAGCGTGGTCTACAGCCTCTTCCAATTCCTTCTCAGCGATGTATTGGATGACCTCGTCGATCGTTAATGTGAGCGACTGTCCTGTGGCAGGTACCTGCTCGCGGAGTCCCTTGGGAAATACCGTTCGGCCCAGCGCGTCCCGCTGGAGAATCGTCAGTCGCTTTTCCCCATGCAACTGCGACTCATACCGGCGCTCCAATCCTTCCAGCCCAAGGCCGTCCATCCCCACGAATCCTAAGACATGCGAGAGCAGCGGGCCTTTGGGGTAAAACCTTCGTCCCTCCATCACCATGCCAATGCCGTCGATAGACAATTGTTCGAGTCTGTGTCCTTGCTCTGGTTCGACCTTTCGCGCCAGCCACACGAAGTGCTTGTCCTGGCGGAGTTTCTTTTCGATTTCCTCACGTCGGATATGCAGCACTGGAGAAAGTGATCTGGCAGCATTCGCGGGGCTGTCGAGCGACGTGGGAACACCGAATATGGACGGCACCTCCACGTTCATTGCCAGCACCTTCCCGTGCCGGTCAGTCACTGTTCCTCTAGCGCCTTCCAGCGTCACGGTTTTTTGATGCTGTCGGTCCGCGCGAGCGGTGAGTTCTGCCGCTTGCAAGACCTGAAGCGTGACCAGTCTGAACAGGATGACCCCAAAGCCGCAGAGCAGCGTCAGCAGCAGAAAGTGTCGACGACCGCGGGAGGGCCCCATGGTTATTTCGCACCTCCCGCAATCGGCATGCTGCGTGCAATCCGCAATTGCTCGACCGGCGGGGTCGCTACGAGCGGCATATCGGGCTGCGGATGGATGATGAAGAGCTGACCTTGCTGCGGAGGGAACAGCCCTAACTTGTCTGTCGCGACCCTGGCAATCCGTTCCGGAGCCGTCAGGGCAGAGACCTTGACTTGCAGCTGATCCCGTTCTCGTAGGAGCAGGGTCTTTTGCGTTTTCAGACGCTCAATAGAGTATCCCAGCCTCACCACATCGACCCGCTCCCAAACAAACACAAACACGAGACACAATCCGGCGGTAACCGCGACCGCTCTCATGCGTGTCCCTCCTTCACGTTCCGTTGCATGACTCGCAGCTTCGCGCTTCGAGACCGCGGGTTGCGAGCCCGCTCCTGTTCAGACGGCACCTGCGGCCGCTTCGTCAGTATCTCCAGTTCACCGCCGCTCTGGGCCGAAAGGGTCTTGAAGGTGTGTTTTACAATTCGATCCTCGAGCGAATGGAACGAGATCACACACAACCGAGCTCCGGGCAACAAGGCATCGGCCGCGTCGCGGAGCGATGCCTCCAAGTGATCAAGTTCCTGATTCACAGCAATGCGCAGCGCCTGAAAGGTTCTTGTCGAGCAGTGGATAGGACCGCGGCGGTAGTGGCCAGGGACGGCAGATACAATCACGGAAACCAGCTGCCGAGTGGTCGTCAAGGCCTGATCACGGCGAGCGCTCACGATGGCCCGTGCAATGCGGCGTGAGTACCGTTCTTCTCCCAGGCGATAAATCATGTTCGCCAGATCGACTTCATCGAGTCCATTTACGATATCAGCCGCCGTTGGTCCGCTGCCCTGGTCCATGCGCATATCGAGCGGTCCGTCCCACCGGAAGCTGAATCCTCTTGAAGCTTCGTCAAGCTGTGGGGAGGACACACCGAGATCGAACAGCACGCCGTTCACCCTGGTCATGTCACGCTGAGACAGAATTGGTTTCAAGTCCATGAAATGCGCCTGAATGAGCACGGCACGATTTCCGAAGGTATGAAGCCGTTGGTGGCCGGCATTGATGGCTTGAACATCCCGATCAAGACCGATGAGAATGCCATTTGGCTGGGTTGCACGAAGGATTTCGATTGCATGCCCACAATACCCCACGGTGCAATCCACGTAGACCCCGCCAGAGCGCGGCTCGAGCCAAAATAGCACCTCGGACGACATTACCGGCAGGTGCGCAGAACTGGTGTCGTCCTTATTACTCCCAGTTTCACCCACAATCTCCCACGCCACGGCGGAGTATACTCCTCATCAAGACATTGTCAATAGAATTTTCATGTACTTACAGGTTTGTTCGAATTCTGAAAAAAGCCGCATTTTGAGTGGTGAAAACGTCCGGCGCAATGCGGGAGGTGGTTAGGTAGTAATGAGGAAAAGCCCTGGAGGGTAGGTACTAGCAGGAACCAAGGGTCCACACGAGGGATCAGGGGTAGAGCTTGTACAACATCCGTGGGAATGGAATCGTTTCACGCACATGTTCCAGCCCGCAGATCCATGCGACGGCACGTTCGATACCCATCCCAAACCCGGCATGCGGAACAGATCCGAACTGGCGAAGATCCAGGTACCATCGAAAAGCGTCCTCCGGAAGATGGTGCTCTTTTAACCGAGCGCGTAGGAGTTCGACATCGTGTATGCGCTGGCCGCCGCCGATGATTTCTCCATACCCTTCAGGCGCCAATACATCCATGCAGAGGGCAAGGTCAGGCCGTTTCTCATCCGGCTGCATATAAAAAGCCTTGAGTGAAGACGGGTAACGATGGATGATGACCGGACGATCGAATTCCTTAGAGATGATGGTCTCTTCATCACCACCGAAATCATCCCCAAGCTGAGTGGCATTATTTCTTTTCTGCAACAGACCAATGGCATCCTCATACGTCAGGCGAGGAAACGGCGATTTGATAGATTCAAGTCTTGCAACGTTCCTCTCGAGCACGGACAGCTCGTGCCTTCTCGTTTCCAGGACTCGCTCCACGATGAAGATCAAAAACTCCTCGGCCAAATCCATCATATCGTTCAGCTGTGCGAAGGCCACTTCCGGTTCCACCATCCAAAATTCCATCAGGTGCCGACGCGTCTTTGATTTTTCGGCTCGGAACGTCGGTCCGAAGCAATACACTTTGCCGAAGGCCGCTGCTGTGGCTTCACTGTAGAGCTGACCGCTTTGCGTGAGATATGCCGTTTCGTCAAAGTACTGCGTATGAAAGAGCGTCGTCGTACCTTCGCAGGCGTTCGGAGTGAAGATCGGAGCATCGACAAGGAGGAATCCCCGCTCGTCAAAGAAGGTTCGACAGGCCCGGACAATCTCGTGACGAATGCGCAAAATGGCATGCTGTCGGTGTGAGCGCAGCCAGAGATGCCTGTGCTCCATCAAGAAACCGACCCCGTGTTCTTTTGGTTGGATGGGAAAGGGTTGGGCAATTTGCAGCGCTTCAATACGGCTGACGTCCAATTCGTAACCACCCGGTGCACGATCGTCTTTTCGAAGCTGTCCTATGAGGATCAACGAAGACTCCTGTGTCAGACTTGCCGAGACCGCAAACTGGTCATCTCCGACAGCTTTCTTACTCACGACCGCCTGCAGGTCGCCCGTTCCGTCGCGAACGGTCAAGAAATGCAGCTTTCCGCTGTCACGGCGACTGCGCAGCCATCCTCGGATGGTGACTTCCTCTCCCACATGCTGCCCAGCTGCATCAATCATCATGACCGGCATCAGCACATCCTCCAGCTTCCATGATCAAAACGGCAGCCTAGCGGATTGTTGCCCAGCATTCAAGAACGCGAAGTTGCAGGTTTGTTGACAAGGTGCATCCCTCGGATAAGAATCAACCTATGCAACATCACAGGCTGCTCGACACACGAGTACTGTTCATCATTCTTGCCAGCGTCATCGCCACGTTCACACTGCCAGAGCGCACGGCCTCTGCGGCATCAACCATTTACTATTGTCCAGGTCGACAAGCAGACCAGCAGTATTCGGCCCGCCCAGGACCCGGCTGCGTAGCGCTGGCAGACAAGAAACCTGACCCTCCGGACGGCACGCCGCAACGCCATTTTCAGCCGGAGAATCTTCAACGGGACGTGTCCGCGTTTCTCACCCGGTATCAGAGGTTTCTCGATTGTTGTAGAACAGACCTGACCGAATTGCGCGAAGTCGAGGAGATGGCCGACGAGCTCGACGGGTTGTTGACGTCCAGTCAGGACAACCTGTCGAACTATTCCCTTGCATCACGGGGCATCATGCTACGAGAACTGCTTCCGCGTGTTGCCAAGGCCAGGGGTGATCTCAAAACCCTCCGCGCGCGTCTCGAGAAAATCAATGATTTGTCGAGCCAAAGAAATGCTCTCAACCTCGAGCAAAGTGGGCGGGAAGCCCTGAAGATCCGGGAATTGGAGGAATCGATCGAACACGACATCCGTGCTCCGAAATTGCCGGGAAGTGCAAAAACGGGAGCGAGTATTGGCGTGGCGCCCGCGGCCGGTCCCGCCATCGGTCGCAGTCCTAAGAGCGGACCTGAGATTGGCCAAGAAGGAGTCACGGGTCAGGACATCGGCGCAACGCCCAAAAACAGCCGGGATATCGGGAACAGCGGACTGTCAGGGTTTGAGATTGGAGCGACGGGCCGGGCGGGCCCGGCTATTGGCGAATCCCAGTTCAACCAAGAAAGCTCCTCCAATGTAGGTTCGACGCTTCAGCGGTCGACGATCGAGTCCAACATCTCAGATTCGAGCGTGGGCTCCAACATCAAGCCTTCCAGCGTGGGCTCCAGCATGCAGGATAGCTCGATAGGATCATCTTTAGGAAGCTCATCGGTCGGCTCAACCTTACAGAACCGGTAATCCTCAGACTCCCCCAGTGTGCGTAAGCGAGGGCATTGGTTCCCAGGTTTCTCCGCCATCGCGGCTACGGTACAGCCCGCTTCCATTTGTACCGGCATAAAATAGATCCGGGTCAGTCGCGCTCTGTGCAATCGATCTGATATTTGTGCTGGCAAATCCTTTATTCAGTGTCTTCCACGTCATCCCCCCATCCGCACTGCGATGGACTCCGTCCCGGCCCGTGATATACATGACGCCCTTTTTGCTGCGGTCCAAAATCATCGAAATGATCATCTGATCAGGGAGCGATTCTCCGATTCGCACCCACGACTTTGCTCCATCGACGGTCTTGAAAAGTCCCGCAAGCGTAGCCGCATAGACGGTGTCGGGTTTGAAAGGATCGACGTGGATTGATGTGACGTTCAATGCCCGGGAAGACTTAATTATCTCCGGTGGTACCAATCCATTGTTGACCTTCTCCCAATGAGCCCCTTCATTCACTGTCTTATAGACTCCTCCGCTAGTGCCAGCATACAGAGTCGCCGGCCGCGTGGGATCCATCCCGAGGGTCACGACCATAAGAACCTCTTTCATGCCTTCCATTCTCTTGGACCAATTTCCACCACCGCTTTTTGTCTCAAAAATGCCCATTGTCGTCGCCACGAAGATATGATTGCTGTCATACGGATCAAAGACGAACTGATTGACCACGGAGGAGATCGTCGCGTCGTCCAATCCAGCCCTCATGGAGGCCCAGCGCTGTCCGCCGTCGTGGCTCTTATACACCGCATCTCCCTTCGTCCCAGCGTACACGGTAGCCGGATACGATGGATCGATGGCCATGGCGATGACGCGAGAATGACTCATTCCCCTTGAAATATTGGACCAGGTCTTTCCGCCATCCCTGGACTTATAGATGTAATCATTGGTGGTCACGTACAAGATGTCCGGATTATTGGGATGGAGTTGAATCACGACGATGGGTTCGCTGCGATCGCAGCCGAGGAGGAGGGTAAGGTGCAAACACAACAACCAGATAGGGGCCACGGGTCTCTTCCACCGAGGATCCCCCTGGATAACGCTGTTGGTCATCGATAGTTGGTAAACTGCAAATCGATGCCAAAATCCTTTCCTCGCAGAAAGGCGATCGCCGATTGCAGCTCGTCCTTACTCTTGCCGAGGACCCGTAGCTGTTCCCCCTGAATTTGGGTCTGCACTTTCAATTTCGAATCCTTGATGGCCCTCGAGATCTCTTTGGCCTTTTCGGAAGCGAGACCGCTCTGAATTTTCGCTACTTGCCGCACGGTCCCGCTCAGGGCGGGCTCCGGAGGCCCGTACGTGAATGCCTTCAACGAGACGCCTCGCTTTACACATTTAGCCTTGATGATGTCTTGCACTGCTTTCAGCTTGTACTCGTCGTCCGACACGACCACCAACTCTTTTTCCTTCTCTTTGAGGTCGATATCGGTTTTTGAATCTTTGAAATCAAACCGCTGTTTAATCTCTTTCGTCGCCTGATCCAGCGCGTTCTTCAGCTCCTGCATGTGCACTTCGGAGACCACATCGAAGGAGAATTGTTCAGCCACGTCTGTCTCCACTGATCCGTTCAACAACACCCCGTGCCGCTCGGCAACCGGAAGCCGTCATCATTCTGCGTGACCGTTGCACGCAGATTCCCGGAAGAACTGCCCCCTGCCATCACGACAATTTCGCTGCTGGTGAACGGACGCTTTTGAATGAGATATCCGTACCATTGCCGGACACTATCACTCAGCACCACCAACCCGAGAATCGCAACCACCATGACCAAGACCGCATCGAGATAGAGCGCCAGAGCACTCCCGGCGGTTAACGTGCTGGCAGTGGCTAGAAACATGCGAAACATCTCATAAGACCCGGTTAGCGTAATGACCCCGACAAAGAGCATCGGGAGCGCCGTGATCCAGAGATAGCGAGATTTTCTCATCTTGATCAAGACGGTTGTGCCGATGCAAAGCGCAAGAGTGCCCAACAGTTGGTTTGCTGCCCCGAACATCGGCCAAATGGTCGATATGCTGCCTGTCGCAATCAAACACGCCCAGCCCCCTACGACGACACCGCTGCTGATCAACACCCCAGGCAGCCAATTCAGTTGCCGGAACGGAGGAGAGAGACGACCGGCCATTTCTTGAATGAGATAGCGTGCGACCCGCGTTCCAGTGTCAATGGTGGTAAGAATGAACAAGGCCTCAAACAGCAGGGCAAACTGATACCAGTAGGCCATGAGCCCGGCCATGCCCGGCAATGCGGAAAAGATCGAGGCCATCCCCACCGCAAGCGAAACTGCACCGCCCGGCCGCCCCGCAACGTCCACCTCCACCAACCGAGACAATTCCGCGATTCGCTGAGGCTGGAAACCCATTGCCGCGAGCGCGTCAGATGACAGTGTCGTATTAATGGAGAAATAGTCTCCGGGCAGCAGCACCGTGGCAGCGATCAATGCCATGACCCCGACGAAGCTTTCCAGGAGCATGGCCGCATAGCCCACCAGCGCTTGCGATTCCTGTTCAATCATCTTCGGGGTTGTGCCGGATGAGACCAGGGCGTGGAAGCCCGAGACGGCTCCACAGGCAATCGTGATGAACAAGAATGGGAACACGGTGCCCGGAATGATGGGACCGCCACCGTCGATGAACGGCGTCATGCGAGGCATCTGGAGGGTGGGCGCCAGCAGAATAACGCCGAACCCCAGAAGAAAAACAACACCCAGCTTCATAAATGTGGACAGATATCCTCGCGGCACCAAAAGCATCCAGCCGGGCAACACTGAAGCGAGGAATCCATAACCGGCCAGCAGCCACACGAGCGTCGATCTCTCATACTCGAACCAACCGGCGAACGAGGACTGGGCCACCACACGACCCGATAACACCGCCATGATCAGCAACGCCACGCCCAAGAGTGAAACTTCTGCCACCGCACCGGGCCGAAATTTCTGAAGATAAAAACCCATCACGAACCCGATGGGGATAGTCATCGCGATCGTGAAGGTCCCCCAGGCATTGTGATACAGCGCGTTCACGACAGCAAAACCGAGTCCTGCTAGCGCAACGACGACGATAAAGAGGACTGCCAGCGCCGTCGCCGTCCCGGTCACCACACCCAGTTCGTCGCGGGCAATTTCCGGAAGCGATCGTCCATTGCGGCGCATGGACGCGACCAGGATGATGAAATCTTGCACGGCTCCCGCGAGCACCGCACCGATTACTAGCCAGAGAAACCCGGGAAGAAATCCGAACTGTGCTGCCAACACGGGTCCCAGCAAAGGGCCGGCACCGGCAATGGCTGCGAAGTGGTGGCCGAAGAGGACAACGCTGTTCGTGGGATGGAAATTCACACCGTCGTTCAATCGTACGGCGGGAGTGACACGCTGGTTGTTGAGTTCTATCACTCGCGATGCCATCCACCGCCCATAGAAGCGATAGGCAAGCACATACAGACAGGCCGCGGCGACAACAAGCCACAGACCGTTCACCTTTTCCTGCGGTGATAGGAGACCAGTAACAATGGCAAGGGCGCCGGCACCCAAAAGAGCAACGAATACCCACATCACCGGTTTGAGCACCGACATGCCGAGCATCCTAGCACAAACGAAGCACCATCCGGTGTTGTCCTGCGACCACGAATTGCATCGATGGAGCGATGCGAAGTCGTCGGCGTGACGACGCCCCTCCTGATCTCCCCGTGTTTCGGGAATGTGTGATCAGGAGACCGCTTTTGTCCTTTGCCGATACGCTGCCATAATCGACCAGCGGGAGGATCGCGACGATCCGCAGGAAAGGAGCATTGGTGATATCACGTAGCTAATACTATTGCATCATCGACGCGCGCTCCGACGGACAAGCAGCTGCCCGTTCACCTTTCCGATTCACTCCCTCGGCGCCGGTGGTACCGCTGCAGACACAGAGATCTCTGGCTGATTGGTCGGTATCCCTCAGAAGGGGGAGGAAATTCACGGCACACGACGAGAAATTTCCGCCCGTTTCTCTGCCTTCCGGAACCCACCAATCCCAGGATCGGCCCGCAACCAGTCTTTCCCAATGAAAGACTCTATGGATCAAACACTTAGAACATCCCCTCTTTGTAGGTATTCTTCTGGCCCTGGCATTGCACAACACCGGGACATGCTCACGCAATTACGAAGGAGAGTCACCATGTCGCCCTTGATGTTGATGATGCTTCTGAGTCTGGTTCCGTTTCCTGTGCTCGCCATCGCTGTCCTCGCCAATCGCTGGATGAAGACGGCAAACAAGGCCATTTCCTGAGGGCGATCACATCCTCGGATACCAAGGGATGGCTCCCTATGACAACCCAACGGCGACAATTTCGGATGCCGGTTTCGCGGTGCGGCCTTGTGACGAAAGACCACACCACCATGCTCTGTGAGGTCGTGGATATCACGGAAGATGGGCTGCATTTCTCCACTGATCTCCTCCTTTCCACGAGCGAGACGGTCCGCATCGAGTGCCAGCTGGATCCCGACTGCATCATTCACTGCGAATTACTCATCACCCATGCACAAGCGCCCCGTTTTGGGGGGCGAATCACGCAACTGTTGCCAGAGCATAAGCAGCAGTTGGCCTCGTTTATTCAACGCTTGATCGTCTCCAACATTGCCGGGTTATAGCGATGTCTTCTTCACGCATTGATGCGCCTCCAGCCAAAGACTCCACGTCGCAACTCGCGCCCATGCTTTGTCTCCTGGGCGTGGTGGCTCTGCTCAGTTCGATTACTCCCACGATGAAATATGTATTTCAGCACAGCAGCCTGACGTTTCTGTCAATCGCCAGCGGACGTATCGTCATCGGGTTCTTGTTCCTCGCCGCCGTGACGGCCTGTCTGGATTGGAAGGGATTGCGGTCGCTCAGCATCGCGGATGGAGCGAGGTTCGGTGTACTCGGTATTCTGGGCGTCGGATCATACGTCGTCGCCGCCTACGGACTTTTGTATACCAACGTCACGCACTACGCGCTCGTGTATAGCCTCCTTCCAACGTTTACCGCTTTTTTCAGTTGGTGTCTTGCCAAGGATCGCCTGACCGCGTCGAGTCTGATTGGCATCGCCCTGTCCTGGATGGGCTGTCTTGTAGCACTGATCTCTAACCTCGAAACCCGAACCCTTGAATTCGCTGCAGGGGATCCGCTGGTCTTGCTGTTCACATTCATGATGGCAGCCCATATTGTTCTCAGCATGTCCGTCGTAAGGCATCACGGTGTCCTCACCGCCAACACCGCGATGTTTGGCGTCACCGCTATCCTCATATCTGGTTGCACGGTCGCCTGGGGTGAACCGGCGTCGACAGCCGATCTTTCTTGGAGTGTCTGGGCCGCCGTGCTCTTCATCGGATTGGGAACCGCCAGCGTGTTTCTCCTGCGGTGTCGGTCCCTGCAGTCCCTCTCGCCGGCGACGGTGGGCGCCTATCACAATTTCATCCCGATTTGCACGATCGTCATTGCGCACGTGTCCCTCGGCGAGCCCCTGACCGTTCAAACCATGATCGGAGCGTTGGCCGTGTTATTGGGAACCGAACTGGTACGACGCAAGCCGAGAGGGACTCTGGCGGCAGCGTTGACGAGATCCTCCGGGCTGGCGGCTGCCAAGACTATGCACTTGGCGGGGGGTACAGGAGGACTAATGAGGACAAGGCGTTCGCCCCTCGAAGGGGGGATACTTTTGAATGTTGCCTCACAGTACACTGATCTCATGGAGAACAACAGACAGTACCATCGAGGTCTTTACCGCCTGCCCCTAATGTATCCCGCCATGTATTGTGTCACATCGACGGTGGGAGAAGGAAAGATCACGAATTTGTCGGCGATGGGATGCTTGATTGAAACCGATGCACCGCTGTTTACGAATCAGCAAGTGGCGCTTCGCCTCTTGCTTCCTGATCAGGCAGAATCATTACCAATTGACGCTGCCGAGGTGAAATGGGTGAAGGGCGTACAGGCGGGCGTCGAATTCGTTCAGGTAGAGCGAGAAGCCAATCTCCGCCTGCATTCGTTTGTGTGGGACAAGATGATCGAGCGGGTTCAACTGATGCAGCAGCAACGCGCAACCTCATCGTTGTAGCTCTGACGTATTTCGCTTCCTGGCCCATCCCATACTCGCCAGACAGAGGAGCCCAATTCCAATCCACACCAGCTCTCTGAATCGCCGCAACAGGGCGAACGTGATTCCAGTCACGTCCGAGTACCCGAAGGCCTTCAATAACAATAGATTACCTCCATCCTGTGCTCCAAGACTCCCAGGGATAAAGAATGTCCCGCCTTTTATAAACACCGACAAGGCTCCGATCGAGACTGCAGACAACATATTTGCCGGCTCTCCCAAATACAAAATGATCACGTACACTTCCACTGCTTCCGACAGCCATCCAAGAAGATAGAGGGCTGTCGAGGCATAGAAGGCCGATCGATGCCTGGTGTAGAAATTGAGAATGGTTTCGTCCAGAGACCGGAGTTTCTCTTCCCGCGCCTCAAGGAAGACAATGTGCAGCTTCAGTCCACGCAGCGTCTGGAGCATCCACATGAACAGCCCGCGCTTCTGCACGAAGATGAAAACGGTGACACCGAAGAACAGCAAGGCGGCGGTCAGGAGACCGGCCGCAGCGATTTGCGAGGATGAGCCCGCCGTCCCCAACATCCAAAAAGTCAACGCAATCCCCACCAGAATGAACAGCACCTGGGCAAGCGTCATGATCGTCTTGGCGATGACGACCGAAGCCAGCCCATCCACGAGAGGAATGCGGTGTCGCTGCAGCAGATAGGCCTTGAGCGGCTCTCCCCCCACGTAGGCAGTGGGCGTGGTCATATTCACCACTTCCCCGGCGGTCCTGATCGCCAAGACTTTCCAAAATGCAATCCCGTCCGCGGCGGAGCCGAGCGTGAGCCTCCACCCGTAGGCTTCAAACACATACATCATCAAGGAAGGGATCAACATGACCAGCAGCGCGCTTGGACCGAAACGGGCGGCCGCTTCATAGATTCTATCGGGACCGATGTGCCAAACGAGGAGGCCGAGTGTGAGAACCCCGAGAGCCAATAGTAGATAACGCCACACGCTATGAGGCAGACAATGAAGGCCCCAGCCCGCCTACCCGTGCCGAAAGCCAGAGTGCACCGCGCCTGCCTCGCTGAAGTTGGGCGGCAGCTCGCATTAAATATGAGTGAACGCTCACCTTCCCCTCCAGAAGCTCACGCAGACGGACCGATTCTGACGGCAGCCGGTCTGATGATCCAGACCATCACGCCGGCAAACGTGACGGCACCGATCGCGGCGAGCCACAGAAACACCTCGAGCTTTCCGAACATGGCAAACAGCAGCACCACCACGGAAAAATCCCTACTGGCCACATTCTTCAGCATGAAATCAGACCACGCCGCATGCAAAGGTGTTTTCCACTCACTGGCGGTTTTTATTTTCTGAGCCCTATTCACGAGTGAAAATGAAAGAGCATTGCCGAAAATGGCGGCGGCCCCCAATGCAAGCGGGATCCAGGCATCATCGGTACCGGCCGATTGTTGATATGCCCCAAGGGCAATTCCGCCGAAAATCGCCATGTGCACGACATTATCCAAGGCAATGTCCAGCCAGGCTCCAAATGGAGATTCAGTAAACGTCAAACGGGCCACTTCTCCGTCACTGCAGTCGATGACTGCGGCCAGTTGGAACAGGAGTGCGGCTCCTACGCCGGCGGTGTATGTGCCGAGGGCAAATCCCACCGCCGCAAGGAGACCGATCACGGTGGCCAATATGGTGATAGCGTTTGGGGACCAGCCCATTGCAAGAAACACTCGCGTGCACCACCGCGACAATTTGCGATTGAAGTACCGGTCGACGAACCCCTCAAGCTCCCCTTTTAATGACGAGTACAGTCGGCGCTCGGCCTCATGCACATCGGCCTGCGTCAATACCGGTTGATACCATTGAGAAGGATCGTCCCCTCCGGATAGCAGCATCCGTACACGACCATCCACGGCGGCGCGCTCTAACCATCGGCCAATCGGCGCCATGTCACACTCAGCAGCCAATTGTCCGGCAGCGCTCAGGTCCGACGCAGGCATCACAATGAAGTCCGCAATTCCACCGCTCTGCACGGACTTCCAGGTCTGTACCGCAATCTCTGAACCTCTCCCTCCACTCTTGACCGGTCCGGCGACGATCACCTGCCCGGTTCGGACCTCGCGCCGCAATTCTTCGATAAGCGACCGAGACAACACCGTGCCAACACCTGACACCAGGCAGAACCCGCGGACTTCCGCGGCAAGCGCCTCCCATGTTCGAGCATCGTCTAAAGGAAACTCCCGAATCGGCATCCAACGGACGGGAATAGTCACGCGCGGTCCTTTGAGGAGCAACTGCTTCAACTGCTCCTCTTCCGCTCCAGAAAGGATGATCAGCTGTCTGATGCCGGCACGCTGTAGCGTGAGGACGGTCCGTTGAAAGAGGCTCACGCCGACGATCGGTGTCAGCGGCCCAACCGCCTTCCGCGCCGAGCCGTCTAAAACATCAATGGAAGGAAACAGTACGGCCGTCGAAAGGCCTTGGAGTTCAGTCCCCCTGTCCAGAATCGGTTCATTCATGGCAGTACGGCGTTGACGGATGTATAGCTCAGAGCTTAGGCAAGATTTCCCGCTCCGCCCTTTCCACATCCTCGGGGAAATCAATCTCGGTCCAGGGCAGCCCCCCGATGACCTCGTATCCGACCTTGACGTCCCGGAAAAATCCGATCAGTGCGTCTTCGTATTCCATCTGCCACGCCTCACGATCGACGAATGTCCTGAGGGAGGCCACGACATGGGGAGTGTCCGCGTGACGAACCTTGAGAAACCCGACGCCCTCACCGGCATGGTCGTACCGCGATGGCATTTTCTTGGTCAGCGCGATTACGCGCCCTCCTTCCGCAACGACCATGCACTCCTCGCCGGTCTGCTTGACCGAATCATCCATCAACAACGCGTTGGGGTAGGCCGAATGCACCAACCGGCGCAGAATCTCGCGATGATACAGAACGTCGGCATCCATGATCAGAACGTCATCATCCATGGCAGTACGCGCCACCCAGAGAGAGGAAATGCTGCCGCGATGGAACTGTTCGTTCACCAGAAACTGGACGCGCACACCGGATGAGTTGGACTCGACGGCCGCACGAATCATTTCCTGCTTGTACCCGACGACAATATCGGCACGCTGAACCCCCACACTGGCCAGCGATGACAGATAGCGGGACAGCAGAGGCTGTCCACCGATCTCAACCAGACATTTGGGACGATGTTGTGTAACAGGCCAGAGACGCTTTCCCACGCCGGCGGCCAGAATGACAGCTTTCATCACGCCTTGCCGATCTCTTCGAATGCATCGAGAAATTCGACAAACTGCTGCTCGGAAAGTGCACCCATGTTGGCGATGCGGAAGATTCTGTTCTCGAGGTTGCCTTGGCCGGCGTAGATCACGTAGCCACGATCCTTCAACCGATCATGCAGCGTCTGATAGGAGAGACCTGCGGGCAGGTAATACGCGGTAATGCTATTGGACTGCCGGTCAGGCGGAAGCACCGGCTTCACACCGATCTTCGCCATTCGCTCGCGAATCAACGTGGCCATCCGCTTGTAGCGCTGAATGCGCTTGGACACCCCCTCTTCCAGCAGTTCATTCAGTGCCTCGTCAAAGGCATAATAGATTTGAATCGCCGGGGTAAACGGCACGACACCTCGACCCTGATCATCAACGTAGTGGGTCAGATGCAAGTACCAGGAACGCTTCGGATAGGTCCGCATCCGCTCCAAAAATCCTTTGCGCACAAGCACAAACGATACACCGGGAAACCCTTGAATGCATTTTCCTGCGGTTCCAGCCACCATATAGATCTTCGACCCGGCAATATCGATATGCTCTCCTGCCAAGGCGCTCACCGCATCCAAAATGAAGACACGATTCAAGCTGTCAACGACTTCCGCAATAGCTTTGCCCGGGTTGAGCAGCCCCGTCGTTGTCTCATGATGGACCATGCCGACCGCATGGACCTCCGGATGTTGCCGGAGAGCGAGACGCACCCGCTCGGGATCTGGCCGCTCCGTCCATTCATGCTTGAGTTCCGAGACTCCCAACCGATGGAGCCCCACCATTTGCGACATCCGCTCGCCATAGACGCCGTTGTTGATGATCAACGCTCGCTTGCCGTGGGGAATGGAGGACAAGAGGGCTGACTCCACCGCTGCCGTACCCGACCCGGTGATCAGTACAGCCGTATAGTCCGCCTCGGCCCCGGGCACAAAGGCCTTCAGCAGTTTGGACTGGATTCCGTGTTGGAGTTCGGCAAAGTCCGATTCTCGATGGCAGATGTCGGGACGTAACAGGGCCTGCCGCACACGCTCAGAGACATTTACCGGTCCGGGATTTAACAACATCATAATGGGCGCTTCCGTGTAAGCTTGGCGGTCGTTATTCGATGGCCTTCATAAACCGTTTCGTGATATCCGGTGGATCAAGCACAATGCGTCCGGCATCTTCAGCAAACTCGTTGACCTTGATCAGCAGCATACTGGGGCCGTCCTTCTTCAACATGTCTTTAAATTCGTAGACCAGATCCTCACGATCCAGCGCGCGCTCCACATTCACATAGCCCGCAGCTTTGGCCACTTTGTCGAGTGGCACGACATTCGAAATCGTCGGCTGGTTCCCTGTCGTGCCATACACCTCGTTGTCGAAGACGACATGAAGAAAGTTTTTCGGCCGTAACGCGCCGATCGTGGCCAATGTGCCCATCCCCATCAGGACATTGCCGTCGCCGTCGAAGGTAACCACTCGTTTGTGCGGCTTCGCCAGCGCCACGCCAAGCGCAATGGCAGGCGCGTTCCCCATCGATCCGATCATATAAAAATGCGTCGACCGATCGGCAATTTTCTGCACTTCGCGCGACGGAAACCCGTTACAGACAATCAGGGGCTGATCCGTCAGCAACTCCAGCAGCGCGGCCATTGCCTGAGCACGGCTGATCAATGTTCCCTGCTCCGGTCTCATGGGTGCAAGCCCTTCACGACCCCTTTGGTGATGAACAACGCCAGCGGAATCCGCTGCTTCATAAACGTTTCTGCCACCCATTTAAAGTCTTCACTCGCAGTTTTTTCAGTCAATGTGCGGTGAGGAATCTTCATCGTATCAAGGAACTGCGGCATGACTTCGCCCATGACCAGATGCTCGGGGGCGTCCTTGCCACCCTGGCCGCGCCAAGACACGATGAGGATACAGGGCTGCCGGTAGATCATGTTCAACGAAATCAGGGTATTGAGGGAGGTGCCTAGTCCCGAGTTCTGCATAAGCACGGCAGGGATCTTCCCTCCCATATAGGCACCTGCCGCCATCGCCACCGCCTCGTCCTCCCGGACCGCGGGCGTGTACAGACGCCTGTCCATCAATTCGGCGATGATGCCGCCGAGGATCGAATCGGGAACGCCGGTGAAGAAATTCACCCCCATGTCCTGCAGTGACTGTACGAAGACATCGCTTTCGATCATGACCGACGTTGTCCCTTCGTGAACGAAAAAATTTCGGCGCATTATAAGCCATGGCACAACGCTTTCTCAAGGAAACGAAGCCCGTTGCGCGACCCAGTACAGCATGATAGCGTTATCGCATGCGATTCGTGTGTGTACTGGTGGTTGTTGTGATGCTCTGCGCCCCTGCGCTCGCTCGCGCCGTGTCGATGACGAACGATCCCAAGGGGTTTCGCAACATTGGCTGGGGAGTACCGTTGAATACGCGCACGGATTTGGAGCCGACGCGGCAAGGACCCAACATCATCGAATATCGGTTCAAGAACACTCCCCCTTCCTTCGCTGATATCCCCGTCGAGAGCCTCCATCTGTCCACGGTGGACGACCAGTTCGCCCGCGTGACAATCCGTTACCGCGGTGAGGATACGCATAAAAGAATCCTCGCGTACCTGGAGTCAGAGTTCGGGCGGATGGAGCGCCTCCCGGGACAAATGCTGCGCGGCCTGAATCAGCAATACAACTGGCGGGGAAGTGAATCGGAAATTAATCTCACATATCAGGCTGGCACAGAACGAGGCTATCTGTTTTTGGACAGCCGGACGCTGGCACCCCGATTCAACGATCTGCTCGCCGATACTGCGGAGTAGCGTCATGTTCCACCGTCGGAGGTTCGCGAGCCCTGCCTGCCTTGCCGCAGGGCTCTGCGCGGTGATGTTGACAAGCGCTGCGGCCTTTGCCGTGCAAATGAAAGAAGACCCGAAGGGGTTCGAGGGCATTCCTTGGGGAGCCGCTCTCTCCGAATCAGAGACCTTTGGAAAAGTCGAAGATGCAGGCCGGCTCAAAACGTACGAACTCAAGGGGGGACCGCCATCTTTCGGACCGGCAAAAGTCGAGTCGATGAGGTTCACCACCATTGATGATCGATTCGCACGCGTCACCGTGCGCTACCATGGCAAAGAAGCCCACGATCAACTGCTGACTTTTTTGCAATCCCGCTATGGGCCTCTTGATCGCACTCCAGGGCAATTCGCCGGGGGGGCAGTCAAGATCTTCGCCTGGCAGGGCGAGGAGACCGAGGTGAGTCTTCGATACGAGACCCGTACTGATCGGGGAATTATCTTTTTTGAGAATCCTTCCCTTGCAAGCCGTATTGAAGGGGCCATGGCACCCGAACAGGACTTAGGCGGCGCGACCTACTAGCCTGCGACAACCTTACCGCGTAAAACTTTTCATTGACAATGCTCGTGTGCTTTCGCAATTATGCGCCTCATCATGCATAACGCCACCAGATTACGAGAGGCCCTCAAACGACCTGGTTCGCTCAAGATCGTCGGTGCGCATGACGCGCTGAGCGCCCGTTTGATCGAACGGGCCGGCTTCGACGGAGTCTGGGCCAGCGGGTTCGCGATTTCTGCCTCGTTGAAGTGTATTCCTGACGCCAGCTTCATCACCTCCAGCGAACAACTCGATGTCGAGCGCAACATCGCCGAAGCGGTGAAGATTCCGGTCATCGCGGATTGCGACACGGGTTATGGCAATGCCTTGAACGTCATGCGCACGGTGAACGACCGCGAGCGGGCCGGAGTGGCCGCCATCTGTATTGAGGACAATGTCTATCCGAAACGCTGCAGCTTTTACGCAGGCGTCCGCCGCGAGTTAATCCCCATTGAGGAGCACTGCGGGAAAATCAAGGCTGCGAAGTCGGCACAGACCGTGCCGGACTTTATGATCATCGCCCGCACGGAAGCCCTGATCGCCGGCTGGGGGCAGGAAGAGGCCTTGAAGCGCGCTGAGGCCTATGCGGCGGCCGGCGCGGACGCGGTCTTGATCCACTCCAAGTCCAAAACGTTCGACGAGCTCCGGACGGTGTACCGGCTCTGGTCCGGGCGCGTGCCCTTGGTCGTCGTCCCGACGATCTTCGATCAAACGACCGCGGCTGAGATGGAGCAGGCCGGTGCGAAGATCATCATCTATGCCAATCAACCGGTCCGCGCTGCCATTCGAGGAATGAGAGAGACTTTGGCGCTCATCCAGAAGGACACCCGTCCCGGAGCAGCCAATGATCGCATCGTCACCTTGCCGGAGGTATACGACATCGTCGGCGTGCCGCAAATGGAGCAGGACGAAAAGGCGTTTCTTCCTGTCGGCGGAGAAAAGATCACGGCCATCATTCCCGCGGCTGGATTTGAAAAACAATTGCTGCCGCTGATCGAAGATAAGCCCAAGTGTCTGCTGGACATCAAAGGCAAAACCATCCTCGAACGTGCGGTGGGTGCGCTCAACGAGGCCAACATCAAAGAGATTGCCGTCGTCCGCGGCTATAAGAAGGAAGCCATCGCTCTGCCTAATATCCGGTATTACGACAACGACCGGTATGAAGACACCGGAGAGCTGTTTTCGATTTTCTGTGCCGAAAGTGAAATGAAGGGCCGGACCATCATCCTGTACGGGGACATCATGTTTGACAGCCCCATCCTGGAAAAGCTGCTGAAAAGCCCGGCCGATATCGCCCTCGTCGTGGACCTGGCTTGGCGAGATCAACTCCAACGCGGGGGATCGCCCGCTCACCTCAACCCTGATTTGGTGACCTTTGCGGATTCGCCCGGGAACAGTTCCCACTCGCGTTTCGTCATGGGAGACGACGAGCACCGGGTCGTGAAAATCGGCCAGCATCTGTCACTCGACCAGGTGCACGGCGAGTTCATCGGAATGGCGATGTTCTCCGAGAAGGGCACGCAGACGCTGAAAGATTGCTACCGCAGCTCCCAAGAACGGTACAAATCTACCGGGTTTCACGAGGCCAGTAGTGTCAGCAAGGCCTCTTTTACCGACCTCATCCAGGAAGTGATCGATCAGGGGCAGCGTGTCGACGCCGTGCCCATTTTCAAGGGTTGGATGGAGGTCGATTCGTTCGAGGAATATCAAAAAGCCTGGGCTAGAATCCGCCAGTGATCCTCAAGTAGAACCACGTAGCCTTTCTTCTTGCGCAAGATCCCGGAGCTTTTTTCCCCCCTTCTGTGGGGCCCTCGCCCCCCTCTCCTTGGGTATGGCCGAAATGTCCCCCTGCGGTATCCTCGAGATGTGTGAATGAGGAGGCCGCCATGAAATGCAGCTTACTTGAACAGAATCTGTCCGCCCCGCGTGGAAACGCCCCTCTAGATCGTCGATATGCCGAACGAGCGCTGATTCACCACGAGGTGACGTATACGAGCACCGAAGGAGCCAGATTCATCACGTCTACCGGCTCGCTGAAAGATCTCTCAAAAACAGGCTGCAAAATCATCGGAACAACACTTCCGGCGATCGGAGGCTCGATCACGGTTACCTTGCACTTGGACGACGGCCAGGCACCGCTGTGTCTGACCGATTCGAGCGTATCCTGGATCAAAGGCCATGTGTTTGCCGTGCGGTTTCCCAGGCTGACTGACGAGGAGCGAAAGCGCATCCAGGGTGTGATCTGGAAACACGTCAGCTTGTCCCAAGACAAGAGCCATCGGACGGCCTTCCGCATCGTTCCCTGAAGCAGCTGACGGACCGCACTGCACCGATTGGAGGGACGGGATGAGACAGGCGAACATCGAAAAGTCGCGCAGACCAGCAGCCAAGCCTTCTCACCATAACCGTCGCGGTACCGAGCGCGTTCCAACACAATTCAGCCTGATGTACTCGGGTATGTGCGACGGTCGCATGCTGATCGGCAACGGCATCGTGAGCAACGTTTCAAAATCCGGCATTGGGATCCACGGCAACCACCACGTCAAACTCGGCATGGATTTATCGCTTTTTATCGATCTCCCCGGCATAGACGAACCGATTTGCATCGCCGAGAGCCGGGTATCCTGGGTGTCGGGACGGAAATTCGGCGTTGAAATGATCGCTCCCAAATTGGAAGTCCAGAATGAGTTGCGGTTTTATGTCTGGAATCATCTCCACCGGCCAAGCGCCAAAAAGGGGTGAGACTATGAAACACGCAAGAGTGCGATCGTCGAGAGTCCCCCACAGGTCCCATCTCGTCTGCGACCGACGGACTGAACATCGGTTACCGGTCGATTTC
>Ga0070664_100001146_pt1 | contig 20999 bp, 18 predicted proteins | sample KBSC73metaG_FD_65863 | JGI IMG/M metagenome (GOLD analysis project Ga0070664, IMG submission 65863) | Corn rhizosphere microbial communities from Kellogg Biological Station, Michigan, USA - KBS C7-3 metaG | ecosystem: Host-associated > Plants > Roots > Rhizosphere > Soil ... | reverse complement strand
CGCCGCTGGCCGAGGCGCGCGAGCGGATCCCGCGGGTGGTCGGTGAGCTGACGGAGGTACCAGACGGCGTGCGGCTGACGGCGCGGGCGCAACGCCTGGCCGGCGCGGCGGAACTGCTGGCCGGGCTGCCCTGGCCGTTCCGGGTGGAGCGCCCGGACGAGCTGCGCACCGAACTCCGCGCGCTGGCCGCCCGCCTGGAGCGCGCCGCCGACGCGCCCGCTCCTTGACCGCCGAGCCCGCCTCCCTGCCCCGGTGCCCCGTCTCCCGCGATCTTGGACGTCTGCTACCGCTGGGGCGCTGGCAAGAGTCCAAGATCGCACAGTATGGCGGTGATCACGTTGCCGCTCCCGCTGGGGCAGAAGTACTGTATCGATGCAGAAAGAGGAAGGTCGACATGGGTGCCACTTTGCAGACGGTTGCCGACGAGGTCGGGGTGTCGCGCAGCACCGTGTCCAACGCGTACAGCCGGCCCGACCAGCTCTCGCCGGAGTTGCGGGCACGCATCCTGGCCGCCGCCGAGCGCCTCGGCTACGCCGGGCCGAACCCGACGGCGCGCTCGTTGCGTCGGGGCAAGGTCGACGCGATCGGCGTGCTGCTGACGGCGAACCTGACCCAGGCGTTCCGCGATCCGTACGCGGTCGAGTACCTGCGCGGCCTGGCGGAGGTGGCCGAGCGCCGGCAGACCTCGCTGCTGCTGATCCCGATCCCCCCGCACGACCCGGAGGGCGCGCTCAAGGCCGTCCGCAACGCCGCTGTCGACGCGTTCTGCCTGTACTGCGTGCCGGACTGGCACGGGGTGCTGGACGTGATCGCCGCGCGCGGGCTGCCCGTGGTCGCCGGCGACGACCCCGAGATCGTGGCCAACGGCATGGTCCACGGCGACGGGATCCCGGTCGGCTTCGTCGGGATCGACGACCGCGAAGCGGCGCGCAAGCTCGCCGCGCACGTCGCGGCGCTCGGACACCGCCGGGTGGCCCTCGTGGTCCACTGGGCCAGCGAGGACGGGGCGACCGGGCCGGTCGACCTGGCACCCGAGGACCTGCGCTACACGGTCAGCGGGGAGCGGACCCGCGGCTTCCGGGACGCCATCACCGCTGCCGGCGGGTCGTGGGACGACGTCCTGCTGATCAATGCGGCCGAGAACGACAGAGCCGTCGGCGCCGAGGCCGCCGCACACGCGCTGGACCGTCTGGATCGATCTACCGCGATCATGGCGACATCGGACGTGCTGGCGCTCGGGATCCTCGACGCGCTGGCCACCCGCGGGCTGCGGGCCGGCCGGGACGTCTCGGTCACCGGATTCGACGACATCCCCGAGGCCGAGCGTGCCGGCCTCACCACGATCCGCCAACCGAGCGCGGAACGCGGCCGGATCACCGGCCAACTACTGCTGGACCCGCCGGCTGATCCGTCGGACCGGCGGCGCGTCCTGCCCACGACGTTGATGGTCCGTGCGAGCACGGGCCCGAACAACAAGAAGGAGGCATCATGATGCCGCAACTGTTCACCATCGGTATCCAGCTCACCCGCGAGAGGGCGACCTCGGCGATGCCGCACGCCCCCGTCGTCGACCACGCCCCGGCCGCACCGCGGCTGCGCCGTGGTGCGGCCCGGACGCTGCGTCGGATGGCCGACCGGTTCGACGCCTGACCGTGGATCTTGGACGCCTGCTAGGGCCGCGGCCCTAGCAGGCGTCCAAGATCGCCGAGAACTCCCACGTACGCGAGGAGTTCGCCCAGCAGATCGACCCCGTGCTCGCTGAGTACGGACTCCGGGTGGAACTGGACGCTCGCGAAGCCCGGCCCGCGCATGGCGTAGATCTCCCGGGTCACCGGGTCGCGGCTGATCTCGACGGAGGCGTCCAGCACCGACCCGTCGTCGACGGCGAGGAACGTCGAGTAGAAGCCGACCCGCTCCGGACGCCCGAAGAAGCTGATCTCCCGCTGGGTCCCCTGGTACGTGCCCTCCTTGCGGTGCAGGGGCAGCCCGAGCAGCCCCGCGATCAGCTGGTGGCCGAGGCAGACGCCGAGCAACGGCAGCCCGCTGGCGAGCCGTCGCCGGGCGAGCGCACGCAGGGTGTCCATCCGCTCGTCGCCGCGCCGGGTCGGATCGCCCGGCCCGGGGCCCGCCACCACCAGGTCGTACGCGTCGAGCTCCAGGGTCGCGGCGACGCCGTACCCCGCCCGCTCGACGCGCAGGCCGAGCGCCCGCAACTGGTGCGCGAGCATCCCGGTGAACGTGTCCTCCGCGTCGATGATCAGCACCCGCGGCCCCGATCCGGCCGCCGACCCCGGCGCCCGCTGATCCAACCAGAACCGCCCCAGGTGCTCGTTCCGCGCGGCAAGCGCCGCGCGGACGGCGTCAGACTCCGCGATCGTGGAAACGAGCCCTGATTCTCCATGATCGCGGGAAGTGGGGGCCGCGGTCAGGGCCGCCAGGATGCCTGCCGCCTTCGCCCGCGTTTCGGCCACCTCGGACTCGGGCGTGGAGTGGCGGACCAGGGTGGCGCCGACCGGGACGCGCAGCGCACCGGCCGGGGAGATCTCCGCCGTACGGATCAGGATCGGGGCGTCCAGGGTCTGGCGGCCCGTCTCGTCGCGGCCGACCAGCGCCAGCACCCCGCCGTAGTATCCGCGCCCCCGCCGCTCGTGGCGGGCCACCACCCGGCAGGCGTTCTCGATCGGGCTGCCGACGACGGTCGGGGCGAACATCGTCTCGCGCAACACGTCGCGCACGTCCAGCGCGGTGTGCCCGGCCAGCAGGTACTCGGTGTGGAACAGGTGCGCCATCGGCTTGAGGAAGGGCCCGATCACCTGGCCGCCGCCCTCGGCGACGACGGCCATCATCTTCAGCTCCTCGTCGAGAACCATGTAGAGCTCGTCGATCTCCTTCTGATCGGCGAGGAAGTCCAGCAGCGGGCGGTCGTGCCGGAACGTCCCGCTGATCGGGTTCATCATCACCAGTCCGTCGTCGACGCTGACATGACGCTCCGGCGTCGCGCCCACCAGCGTCCGGGTGCCGGTGTGCACGCAGAACGTCCAGTACGCGCCGCGCTCGTCGCGCAGCAGCCGGGCGAACGCCGCCAGCGCCGCGCGCACCGAACCGCCGTCGACAGTTGCCTCGAACACCCGGTGGATGACGAAGTTCGACCCCTCGCCGCGGCCGATCTCCTCGTCGAGGACCCGGCCGACCAGGTCGGCGTACTCGTCGTCGGAGAGGTCGAAACCGCCGCCGTGGAGCGCCGGCACCTCGTCGGGAAGGATTTCGAGAACGGCGGCGAGCGACACCACGGAGCAAGCGGTGACGCGCAGGCACTCGAGCGGTGCGCCGTCGTCGATGCAGGCGAAGCCCCGTTCGGCCACCTGCCGGTAGGGGACCAGGGCCAGCGTCAGCGGACCCACCCCGGGCGGGACGGGGATGTCGGCGAGGGTCGGCACGCTCACGACGTCGCCGGAAAGAATTTCGACCTCGGCGCTGTCACCGCGCCGGATCAGTGCGAACGGGCCTTGCGGAATCACGGGCTCTCCTTAACTGCGAAGAGCCGCCCGCGAACAGAGGCCGAACATGCGAAACGGCCGCCTCGACGGGCGGCCGCGTGGACTACGCGCGATGGATGGCCGCCGTCAGGCGGGCCACCACTGGTTGCGTCGCGCGATCATGAGCGAGATCGTAACGCACGGAATGGTGCCCGCCGAGGAGGCGTCGGGCACCAATCCGCGATATATGTGAATCAGCCGGTGAAGGTTGGGCCGGCCCAGCGCAAGCCGTTCATGTTCCCCCCTTGGAAAGCGCCCCTCGTGGCGTGTGTCTACAGGAAACACGCACCGGGTTGTGGCGAGGTTGTGGCGGACCGCGGCATTTCAGTCAGGCGCGAATTGCGCTGTCCAAGCTGCCCGGTTGGGCGGCGCCCACGGCCGCCAGCACCACGTCCAGCTCGCGGTCGTGCCCCTCGGTGATCGCGGCCAGCAGCTCCGGCTCGCCCAGCTCGGCCTGCAGCGCGCCGTAGGTGCGCTCCCAGTCCGTCCGCTCGACGGCCGGCACCGGCGCACCGATCGCCGAACGGATCGCCCCGGCGGCGCCGAGCAGGACCGCGGCCGTCCGCGCCGACCCGGCCCGGCGCACCGTCTCGGCGAGCGCCTCCAGCACGCTCGCGGTGCGCCACCGGTCGCCGAGCTGGCGGTGCAGCCGCAGACTCGCGGCGAGGTGCGCGCGGGCCGGCTGGTCCCGTCCGGCGCGCAGCTCGACCAGCCCGAGCAGGTTGCGCACCCAGGCGATCCCCTCGCCGAAGTTGATCATCTCGTGGCGTTCGAGGGCGTCGTCGAACAGCCGACGCGCGCGCTCGGTGTCGCCGCCGTAGAACGCCACCGCACCGAGGTTCATCAGCGCCGACGCGATCGCCTCCGGGTCGCCGACGGCCCGCACCCGGGGCAGGCACTCGGCCAGGTAGCGCTCCGCGGCCGTCAGGTCCCCGCTCACCCAGGCCGCGAACGCGCCGGTGTGCAGCGCGCGGGCGACGCCGTGCTCGTCGCCGACCGTCCGGTAGTACACGAGCGCCCGCTCGACGCACGCGATCGCCTGCTCGTACTGGCCGGTCTCCCGCTGCACCGAGGCCAGCAGCACCAGCAGCCGGGCGAACTCCGGACGGTCCGGGCCGGTCAGGTCGAGCGCCTCGTGGGCCAGCCGCACCGACGTCGGGTACTCGCAGTCGAGGATCGCCAGCGCCGACGCCTCGATCACCGCCGGCAGCCGGATCTCGTCCGGCGCGTCGGGGCGGCGGCGCAGCGCCAGGTCCAGCCAGCGCCGGCCGTCGCGGTAGTGCCCGCTGTACTTGCAGTACGCCGCGAGAGCGGTCGCCAGCCGCAGCTCCTCGGTGCCGTCGCCGTGCTCGAGCAGCCAGTGCATCGCCGCCTGCAGGTTCGGGTAGTCGGCGGCCAGCCGGGCGAGCCACGCCGCCTGGTGACCGCCGCGCAGGTTCGCCGCGGCCTCCTCGGCCAGGGCCAGGAAGTGCGACGCGTGCCGGCGCTGGGCGTCCATCCGCTCCTCGGCGCCCGTGCGCCGCAGCGCGTACGCCCGGACCGTCTCCAGCAGCCGGTACCGGGTGCCGTCGCGCCTGTCGACCACGACGAGGGAGCGGTCGACGAGCTCGGTGAGCAGGTCCAGGGCGTCCGGGTCGACGGCCTCGGCCGCGTCCAGCCGGAAGCCGCCGACGAACACGGTGACGCGGCGCAGCAGGGCGCGCTGCGCGTCGTCGATGAGGTCGTAGCTCCAGTCCAGCGCGGCGGCCAGGGTGCGGTGGTGCGGATGACCGGCGACGGGGTCGCGCGCGCTGCGCGTGTCGCGCGGCACCGCCAGTCCGCGGGTGCTGCGCAGCAGCGCGAACCGGTCGGAGAGCCGGGCCGCGATGTCGGGGACGGACAGGGCGGTGGCCCGGGCGGCGGCCAGTTCGATCGCCAGCGGCAGCCCGTCGAGATCCCGGCACAGCGCGGTGACCAGCGGCAACTGGTCGGCCGGCACCGGCACCCCGGTGTGGTCGAGCACGAGGTCGACGAACAGGCGGGCGGCGTCGGCCGGCGCCAGCGGCGCCACCGGGTGCACCGCCTCGCCGGACAGCCGCAGCGGCTGCCGGCTGGTGGCCAGCACCCGCAGCCGTGGACAGGCCGGCAGCAGCTTCGCCAGCAGGGCGGCGCACTGGCCGCTGACGTGCTCGCAGTTGTCGAGCACGAGCAGCGGCGGGTCGTCGCCGCGCAGGTAACGGACCAGCCGCTCGAACGCGTCGGTGGTGCCGTCGTCGGCGAGACCCAGGGCGGCGGCGACCGACTCGGCCAGCCGCTCCGGATGCTCGACGACGGTGAGGTCGACGAATCTGGCGCGGCCTCCGTCGCGGCTCTGCGCGGCGGCGATCGCCAGCCTGGTCTTGCCGCAGCCGGCGGGCCCGACGAGCGTGACCAACCGGCGCGACGCCAGCGCGGCGGCCACCGCGTCGACCGCCTGATCGCGCCCCACCAGGGCGGTGAACGGCTCGGGCAGCGGGGCGGCCACCGATTCCGCCGCCGGCGCCGCCGCCGCTGCTGCCACCGGCGGCGGATGCGTGTCCTCGAGCAGCGGCGCCGGGTCGCCGCCGGCCAGGATCGCTGCGTGCTGACGGCGCAGCCGCCCGCCCGGTTCGATGCCCAGGTGCTCGGCCAGCACCTCGCGGGCCCGCCGGTACGCGGCCAGCGCGTCGCCCTGCCGACCGGCCGTGTACAGGGCGACCATCAGCAGCTCCCACAGCCGCTCGCGGAACGGGTGAGCGGCGGTGAGGTACTCCAGTTCGGCAAGGCCGGTGGCTTCGGCCAGGCCAGCGGCCGGCGAGCTGCCGGCGGCCAGCTCGAACGCCCAACGGTCCTCGGTGGCGGCCAGCCGCAGCTCGTCCAGCCGGGCCACCTCGGCGGCCAGCCAGTCGACCGGTTCGGCGTCGGCGAGCGCGGCACCGTCCCACAGCGCGAGGCTCTCGCGCAGCTGCCGGGCCGCGGCCGCGAGATCGGTCGCCGCCGTGCCACGGGCCCGGCGCACCAGGTCTTCGAAGCGGCGCGCGTCGACCTGGGCCGGGTCGAGCCGCAGCACGTAGCCGGGCGCGCGGGTGACCAGCGCGTCGGGCCGGCCGCACGCGGCGAGCGCCTGCCGCAACCGGGCGATGTGGCTGTTGAGCGTCTTGTCGGCGGTGAGCGGCGGGTCTTCCCACAGCGCGTCGATCAGCCGGGTGCGGGGCACGACGGTCCCGACCCGGACGGCGAGCGCGGCGAAGATCGTGCGTTGCCGGGCGCCGACGAGTTGCGCCGCCCCGTCCGGCCCGCTGACCGAAATGCCACCGAGCAGCCGAACGGCAACGGTGTGGGGCCCACCCTCGCCCATGCCCTCGCCGCCTTCGAAAACAGTGCTATCGGCGCTCGCTCCGCTCGCGCGGGGCCGGGGCCTTCTCGGCGTCGCCTTCCCTCGTCGCTCCGGTCGCCGCGCTCCCTGCGCTCCTCAGTCCAGGCGCCACCGCCCCGGCCCTCAGGCTGCGAATGTTATCCCCTGCGGGCACGTTCCCAAGATCCGGGGACGCGGTCAGCGGCGGGACAACGCATCGATGGTAGCCACCTCGTCGGCGTCCAGCGTGAACCCGAAGATATCGAAGTTCGACTCGATGCGGTCCTTGCGGGCGGACTTCGGGATCACCGGGATCGAGTGCTCCAGGTGCCAGCGCAGGATCACCTGCGGCACCGTGACGCCGTGCTTCGTCGCGATCTCGCGCAGTGCCGGGTCGCGCAGGTTGCTGCCCTTCAACGGGCTGTAGCCCTCCAGCACCACACCGCGCTCCTGGTGCTCCGCCAGCCGCTTCGGCGAATGGTCGGGCGGGCTCCACGGGATCTGGTTCACCACCGGCGCCTCGCCGGTGGCGTCGATGATCTCGTCCAGCTGCGGCGTCGAGTAGTTGCTGACCCCGATCGACCGGGTCTTGCCGGCGTCGCGCGCCGCGATCAGCTGGCGCCACATCGGGACGCTGTAGCCGCGCCCCGGCGGCCAGTGGATCAACCACAGGTCGACGTGGTCGACGCCGAGCGCGCGCAGGCTGGCGTCGATCGTCTCCGGCTCGCGGCCGGCCCGTTCGGCCGGGATCTTGGTGGTGACGAACACCTCTTCGCGCGGCACCCCGCTGTCGCGCAACGCCTGGCCGACCTCGGCCTCGTTGCGGTACATGGTCGCGGTGTCGAGGTGGCGGTAGCCGATCTCCAGCGCGTACCGGGTGGCGTCGTAGGCCTCCTGGCCGCGCAGCTGCCAGGTGCCGAAACCGACGAGGGGCAGCTCCAGACCGTTGTTCAGGGTCACCATCATGCGTCCATTCTTCCCCGCTTCGGCGTCCATACGCGGGTGGCCTTGATCTCGGCGCTCTCCAGGTCGAGGGTCACCGGGATGTCGTAACGGGCGAGCTCGACCAGGTCGGCGCGCGGCACGTAGGCGCGGCCGGGGTCGCCGACCAGCACGGCGACGCCGGTCGCGGCCGCCCGTTGCACGAACGCGAGCACGCGAGCGGCCATGTCGCGGTTGTAGAAGACGTCGCCGGCGGTCACCACGTCGACGTCGGGTACCGGCTCATCCAGGACGTCCCGGCAGACGGCGTCGACGGCCACGTGGTTCAGGGCCGCGTTGAGCGCGAGCGCCTCGACCGCGGCCGGGTCGATCTCCGTCGCGGTGACCGCGCTCGCGCCGGCCAGCGCCGCCGCGATCGCCGTGACGCCGCCGCCGGCCGCCAGGTCGAGCACCCGCCGGCCGCGCACGACGTCGGGATGGTCGAGCAGGTACCGGGCCACCGCCTGGCCGCCCGCCCAGGCGAACGCCCAGAACGGTGGGGGAAGCTGGGCGCCGCCGGCGGCGAGCTCCGTGCGCTCCCACAGTCCGATCGCGTCGTCGGCCTGGTGTAGGACGATCTCCGGGACGGCCGACGCGGCGCGCACCGTCGTGTGTTGCCGGACGAAGGCCGCTGTCACCCGTCCATTGTCAGAAGTCGAACGGGTCGCCGACGACCGACCCCGGCGGGGCGAGGTCGTCGGCGCTGGGGTAGACCCACTTTCCGACGACGCGGTACCGGCCGCCGGGAAGGTTCGCGACCTGGGGCCCGCAGGTGTACTCCCTGACCTCGTCGGTGAACGTGCGGTTCAGGCAGGCGAAGGGCCCGGCGACGCGCTTGCCGGTGTCGACGTTCTCCACCGAGATCTCGAGGTTGGCCTTGACGCCGGAGATGCCCTCGAAGACGCCCTTGTACTTGACCGAGTTGCCGAGCGCGTAACAGGCCCGGGCGACCATCGGATGGCCGATCGACCACCGCGCCTCGGTGCACTTCCAGTCGGCGTAGTAGTCCTCGGGCGCCTCGCCGATGGGGACGGGCGGCCTGGTGGCGCTCGGCGTCGCCGCGGGCGAGGCGCCTTCGACCATCGGCGCGGGTGAGCCGCCGGCGTTGCCGGAGGGCCGGGCGGGATCGGCTGTCGGTGCCGCCCCGCTGCCGGTCGGAGCGGGCGCGGCGGGGACCCCGACGCCGCCCTGCGGTCCGGGCGCCGGTGGCGCGGCCGCGCCGGGGTGGCGGTCCGACGTCAACCGGTAGCCCGCGAGCCCGCCCGCGGCGAGCATCGCGACAACGACCGCGACCAGCGCCGGAGTCACCCGCCGCCAGCGCGATTGGCGCGGTCGCGGTGCCGGGGTCCGGGTCTTGACCCGACGGGGGTCCGGCGCGCTCCGGCGCCGCTTCGCGTCTGCGGTCCCGGCGAGGAGGAACGTCCGCCGGCTGACTTCGCCCTTCTGCAGCGGGGGAAGGGCCGGGATGCCGGTGGTCTCGATCGCGAGCCGGCGCAGGGTGTTGCTCAGCGTCGCCGCGGCGGGGCGCTGCTGCGGGTCGCGGTGCAGGCAGGTCTCGATGAGCGCCCAGACCCGCGGTGGCATGCCGGCGAGCGGCCGGGCGGCGGCTCTGGTGTGGCGCAGCAGGATCGCGGTGTCGCAGCCGTCGTCGTCGAACGGTGGCCGGCCCGCGAGCAACTCGTACAGGACGATGCCCAGCGCGTAGACGTCGGCCGCCGGCGTCGCCGGAGAGCCCTCGATGACCTCCGGAGCCATGTAGTTCGGCGTTCCGAGCACCGCACCCGACGTGGTCATCCCGGAACTGTCGAGCAGCCGGGCGATGCCGAAGTCGGTCAGCCGGGACCGGACCCCGCCGTCCATCGTGGGCGCCAGCAGGATGTTGTCGGGCTTGAGGTCACGGTGCACGACACCGGCGGCGTGCGCGGCGGCCAGCCCGTCGGCGACCTGGGCGAGCAGCTCGGCGGCCGTCTGCGCGGGCAGGGTGCCGCGCTGGCGCAGAAGTTCGCGCAGCGTGCCGCCGGTGACCAGGTCGAGCACGAGGGCGAGCCGGCCGTCGCCGGTGGTGAGCAGATCGTGCACCGCGACCAGGTTCTCGTGCCGCAGCCGGAGCAGGATGTCGCGCTCCTGCAGGAAACGCGCGACGGCCTTGGGGGCGCCCCGGCCGTCGTGGTGCAGGATCTTGACGGCGTACTCGCGGCCGGTGGCCGACGCCCGGGCCTGCCAGACCACCCCGGCGGCGCCGCGCCCCAGTTCCTCGATCAGTTCGTAGCTGCGGACGACGACAGTGCCGTCCGGAGTGAGCACCATCGGGTTCAGTGGAATGTCCGTGGGCGGCACCGGGGGAATGTATCGACAGCCGGTGAGATCAAACCGCAATTCGCAGAATTGACCCGGGCGGTTTCCCCCGATCGAGCGGCTTCCATCGGGAGGCCGTCACCTCATAGGAGGTGCTTCTGCAGCTTGCCCATCGGGTTTCGCGGTAGCTCGTCGACGAAGGCGATGCGGCGGGGCCGCTTGTGCCGCGCCAACTGGTCGGCGACGTGCTCGATCAGCCGTTCGGCGGCGACGGGGTCGCTGGTCACCACGTACGCGACGATCTCCTCGCCGAGGTCGTCGTGCGGGCGGCCGACCACCGCCGCTTCCCGCACGGCGGGGTGGGTGAGCAGCGCGTCCTCCACCTCGCCCGCCCCGATCCGGAACCCGCCGCTCTTGATGAGGTCGCCGCGCAGCCGGCCGAGGATGCGGTGCGTGCCGGACCCGTCGATGGTCGCCGCGTCGCCGGTGCGGAACCACCCGTCGGGAGTGAAGGACCGCGACGTCGCCTCCGGCCGTCCCAGATAGCCCGCGAAGAGCGTCGGACCGCGGACCTCGAGTTCGCCGACGGCCTCGCCCCCCTCGGACGCCACGCGGGTCTCGACGCCGGGCAGCGCGGTGCCGACGTGACCGGGCCGCCGGGGGCCGTCGGCCCGGGCGCTGACAGTGATCAGCGTCTCGGTCATTCCGTAGCGTTCGACCGGCTCGTGCCCGGTGAGCGCGCGCAGTGCCGCGAAGACCGGCGCCGGCAGCGCCGCCGAACCCGACACCAGCAGCCGCGCCGGGCGCAGGGCCCGCGCGCAGGCCGGGTCCGCGACGAGCCGCGACCAGACCGTGGGGACGCCGAAGTAGAGCGTCCCTGGTGTCGCGGCGTACCGCGCCGGTAGCGGGCGGCCGGTGTGTACGAGGCGGCAGCCCACCCGCAGCGCGCCGAGGATGCCGAGTACCAGGCCGTGCACGTGGTACAGCGGCAGGCCGTGGACGAGGGTGTCCTCGGGCGTCCACTGCCAGGCGGCGCCGAGCGCGTCCAGATCGGCGGCGATCGCGCCGGCGGAGATCGTCGCGCCCTTGGGCGGGCCGGTGGTGCCGCTCGTGTAGAGGATCAGCGCGGTGTCGTCGGCTCGGATCTTTGCGCGCGGCGCTTCCGGCCCGGTGGTCTCGATCGGCGCGGTCTCGACGATCCTTGTCGGTACCGGTGCGCCGGGCTGGGTCAGGAGAAGCCTCACACCGGAGTCGGTGAGGATGTGCCGCAGTTCGGCCGCTCCGGAGTCGGGCGGCACCGGCACGATCGGCACGCCGGCGTGCAGGCCCGCCAGGACCGCGATCACCGTTTCGAGCGTGGGATGGGCGTGCACCGCGACCGGGCCGGCGCCGGGCAGCCGCGACGCCTGCGCCGCGGCCGCCGCGAAGAGGTCGGCGACTGCGAGCGTGCGACCGTCGACGGTGATCGTCCGGTCGGCCGGGTCGCTCAGTAGCACCCGACCAGTGTGCCGGTTTGCCGGGTCACCGGCTTTGCCGCTTCACCGGCTTTGCCGCTTACCGGCGCGGAACCGGCTTCGGGTCGACGGGGATCTCGAGGTGGGGCCGGTGGATCACGATGTCGGGCCGGGTGCGCGAGGCGCTCGATGTGGCCGCCGGTCGCGTCGTCGCGCGGTCCTTGAGCAGTGGTACTTGATCTTCACTCATCGCCGTCCCCCAGGTCGATCGAGCGGTCGAGTCCGAACTCTAAGGGTGAACGGCCGCGTGCTTTCCGTAATTGTCACGGATGTGTCTCGGTGTCCGTTGAAGTCGGACCGATCCGGCCGGCCGGCCCGACCGATCGGCGCCGGCCAGCAGGAAAATGGCTTGCGGGCCGGTTCGCTCGGAGCGAACGGCGCTCGCTCGCGCGTTTGTCACGTGCGCGGGCTAGCTTTCAAAGGTGACCTCAGCTTCCCCGGTTCTCCCCGTCCCTCCGGCCCACCTGCCCCGCACCGTCGGCGAGCTCCGCGCCACCGGGCACGTGTACCGCCCCGTCAAGGCGGAGCTGCGGGAGAACCTGCTGGCCCGCATCCGCGACGGTGCCCCGCGGTTCGAGGGCATCGTCGGCTACGACGAGACGGTGCTGCCCGAACTCGAGCGCGCCATCCTCGCCGGGCACGACGTCGTGCTGCTCGGCGAGCGCGGGCAGGGCAAGACCCGGGTCATCCGCACCCTCGTGTCCCTGCTCGACGAGTGGACACCGGTGATCGTCGGCTCCGAGCTGAACGAACACCCGTACCACCCGATCAGCCCCGGCTCCATCCGGCTCGCCGCCGAAGACGGCGACGACCTGAAGATCGGCTGGCTGCACCGGTCGATGCGGTACGGGGAGAAGCTCGCCACGCCCGACACCAGCGTCGGCGACCTGATCGGCGACGTCGACCCGATCAAGGTCGCGCAGGGGCGCACCCTCGGCGACCCGGAGACGATCCACTTCGGCCTGGTGCCGCGCACCAACCGGGGCATCTTCGCCGTCAACGAGCTGCCCGACCTGGCCGAACGCATCCAGGTGTCGCTGCTCAACGTCCTGGAGGAGCGCGACATCCAGGTCCGCGGCTACCAGCTGCGCCTGCCGCTCGACCTCATGCTGCTGGCCAGCGCGAACCCCGAGGACTACACCAACCGGGGCCGCATCATCACCCCGCTGAAGGACCGGTTCGGCGCCGAGATCCGCACCCACTACCCGCTCGACCTCGACCTCGAGATCGACCTCATGCGGCAGGAGGCGCGCCTCGTCGCGAACGTGCCCGAGCACCTGATGGAGGTCGTCGCCCGGTACACCCGCGCGGTCCGGGAATCGCCGGCCATCGACGCCCGCTCCGGCGTCTCGGCGCGGTTCGCCATCGCGGCGGCGGAGACGATCGCGGCGTCCGCGCTGCGCCGGGCCGCGCTGCTCGGCGAGGCCGAGGCGGTGTCCCGCATCGGCGACGCGGTGACCGTCACCAGCACGCTGCGCGGCAAGGTCGAGTTCGAGAGCGGCGAGGAGGGCCGGGAGACCGAGATCCTCGCCCACCTGCTGCGCACCGCCACCGCCGAGACGTTCCGGGCCCGCCTCGCCGGCCTCGACCTCTCCGGGTTCACCAACCTGGTCGCCGAGGGCGAGGTGATCGAGACCGGCGAACTTGTCGCCGCCGCCGACGTGTTGCGCCAGGTCGGCACCGTGCCCGGCCTGGCCAAGGTGCTCGGCCGGCTCGGCCTCGGCGACGCGCCGACGCGCGGCGAGGCGGCCTCCGGCATCGAGTTCGTGCTCGAGGGGCTGCACCTCAGCCGTCGGCTGTCCAAGGACCTCACCGACGACGGCCGCACGGTCTACGGATCACGATGAGGCCGAGTAGCCGGTTCCGGTACGGCGCGTGGCGCGGCGGGCCGGACCCGCTCGCCCCGCCGTACGACGTGCGCGCCGCCGTCGACCAGGTCGGCGCCGAGGTGCTGGCCGGCGGCAGCCTCCGCGACGCGCTGCGCAACCTGCTCCGGCGCGGTCCCGAGGGCGGGCGCGGTCTCGACGACCTGCTCGCCCGGGCCCGCCGGATGCGCCGCGAGGCGATGCGCCGCGGCAACCTCGACGGCGCCGTGACCAGGGCTCAGGCCCTGCTCGACCAGGCGCTCGCCGCCGAACGCGACGAGCTCGCTCAGCGCGACGACGACGCCGCCCGCTTCGCCGAGGCGCAGCTGGACAACCTGCCCCGCTCGACGGCGCGGGCGGTGGAGGAGCTTTCGAACTACGACTGGGCCAGCGCCGAGGCCCGCCAGCTGTACCAGCAGATCCTCGACGGGCTGCGCAACGACGTTCTCGAACAGCGCTTCGCCGGCATGCGCGACGCCCTGCGCAACGCCGGTCCCGAGGCCGGCCAGGCGATCAAGCAGATGCTGAACGACCTGAACGACCTGCTGGCCCGCCACGCCCGCGGCGAAGACACCGACGACGCGTTCGCCCAGTTCATGCAGCGGCACGGGGACTACTTCCCGGAGCAGCCGCAGTCGATCGACGAGCTGATCGACATCCTGGCCCGCCGGGCGGCCGCCGCCGAGCGGCTCATGCGCTCGTTGACCGCGCAGCAGCGCGAGGAGCTGGCCAGCCTGATGGCCCAGGCGCTCGGCGACGCCGACCTTGCCGGCGAACTCGCCGCACTCTCGGCGAACCTCCGCTCGCTGCGGCCCGACCTGCGCTGGGACCGCGGCGAGCGGGTTCGCGGCGAGGGCGAACTGGGCTACGGCGAGGCGGCCGGCGCACTGGGCGACATCGCCGACCTGGACGACCTGATCGACCAGCTCGGCCAGGAGCACCCGGGCGCGACGCTGGACGACGTCGACGTCGAGTCGGTGTCCCGCCAGCTCGGCCGGCGCGCGGCCGACGAGGTGCGGCGGCTGCAGGAACTCGAGCGGGAACTGCGCCGCCAGGGCTGGCTGGAGCGCGGCGTCGACGGGCTCGGGCTGAGCCCGAAGGCGCTGCGGCGGCTCGGCGGCACGGCGCTGCGCCGGGTGTTCGCGCACCTGGAGACGGGGCGCCGGGGCCAGCACGACCTGCAGAGCGCTGGTGCTGCCGGGGATCTCACCGGGTCTTCCCGTCCGTGGGAGTTCGGTGATGATCAGCCTCTCGACGTTGTTCGGACGGTGGTCAATGCCGTTCGGCGTTCGGTGGTTGGGCCGCCGGCCGCCGGCCCGCCCTCCGGGCGGTCAGGCTTGATCCCTCCGGGCGGGCCGGCGGCCGGCGGCCCTGCCGGGTCGATGTCCGCGCGCGCCGCGCGGCCTTTGGGTGTGAGCTTGGAGCCCTCCGACTTTGAAGTGAGCGAGACGGAGCGGCGGGCGTCGGCGGCGGTGGCCCTTTGTGTTGATCTTTCGTATTCGATGGTGGCGGAGGGGCGGTGGGGCCCGATGAAGCAGACGGCCCTGGCGCTCTCGCATTTGGTGGCGACGAGGTTTCCGCAGGATGCGTTGCAGATCATCGGGTTCGGAAGGTATGCGATGGGGCTCACGCAGCGGGAGTTGGCCGCCGTCGAGCCGGACATGGTGCAGGGCACGAACCTGCACCACGCGCTCAAGCTGGCCGGCCGGCACCTGCGCCGGCACTCCGACGCGGAGCCGGTGGTGCTCGTGGTCACCGACGGCGAGCCCACTGCCCATCTTGAGGAAGACGGCACGCCGTACTTCCAGTGGCCGACCACCCGGGAGACGATCACCCTCACGATCCGCGAGGTCGACCAGTTGACCCGGTACGGGGCGACGCTGAACGTGTTCATGCTCGGCGAGGATCCCGGGTTGCGTCGTTTCGTCGACGCGGTTGCCAGGCGCAACGGCGGTCGCGTCTTCACTCCGGACGTGGAGGATCTCGGCCGGTACGTGGTCAGCGACTACATCAGGGCGCGCCGGGGCCGCCGCGCCGCCGCCTGATCACTCGTCCAGCAGGGCGTGGCGCAGTGTGGTGAGCGCCTTGGTGATGAGGCGGCTCACGTGCATCTGCGAGATGCCCAGTTCGGCGGCGATCTGCGACTGCGTGAGGTTGCCGAAGAACCGCATCGCCAGGATGCGCTGCTCGCGCGACGGCAGCGTCGCCAGCAGGGGCGGCAGCGCCACCCGGGCGTCCACCTCGGCGAGTTCGCTGTCTTCGGTGCCGATGAGGTCGACGAGCGTGCTCGCGCCGTCTTCGCCGCCGGCCGGGGCGTCCAGCGAGAGGCTGTGGTAGGCGCCCGCGGCCTCCAGCGCCTCGATCGTTTCTTCCTCGCCGATCCCGAGATTCGTGGCCAGGTCCGCGACCGTCGGAGAGCGGCCCAACTGCTGGGTCAGCTCGTCGGTGGCGCGGTTGATCTGGAGGCTGAGCTCCTGCAGCCGGCGCGGCACCCGCACGTGCCAGGTCTTGTCGCGGAAGTGGCGCTTCAGTTCGCCGGCGATGAAGGGCACCGCATAGCTGGAGAAGCTGACGCCGCGGTGCGGGTCGAAACCGTCGACCGCCTTGATGAGCGCCAGGTTGGCGACCTGGACGAGATCGTCGAACGGCTCGCCCCGGTTGCGGAACCGGGCCGCCAGGTGGGTGGCCAGCGGCAGCAGGTCCTCGATGATTCGGGCCCGGAGACGGGCGAACTCGTCCGAGTCCGGATCGAGCTCGCTCAGCCGGGCGAGCATCGCCTCCGAACTGTTCTCATCGCGCTCCCGGCCGCCGAAGCGGCCGGGCGATTCGCCGTTGTCGGCCGGTGCGTTACCGGCCACTGCATGCTCCTCCTGCACGCGGGATCCTCACAGGTTCCGGGATCGGTCGAGGTGACCAGAGGCATTCCCAACGGGCCCGGTCCTCACACGCTTGCGTCGCTTCGCGTCCGGAATCGCGAGAATGGTCACTCGCTGAGCGTGTCGCGGCTGTCCGTCACGCGAGCAGTATGACCGCGCTTCCCGGCCGCTGCGGATCGAACTGCTGAACTGTACTGACTCGTACGCTGTCGCGCATGACGGAACCGATCGCGAGCCGGCCGCACATGCCGGGCTATGGCACCGAGACGTCGGAGAAGGGCCTCATCCCGTGGGCGGAAGCCGAGCAGCGGCTGATCGCGTCCACCAACTATTGGGTCGCGACGGTGTCCGCCGACGGTGCGCCGCACCTCATGCCGGTCTGGGGCGTGTGGCACGGCGGCCTGCTGTGGTTCAGCAGCGGCGGTCGGTCGCGCAAGGTCCGTAACATCGCGGCGGCGCCGCGATGCACGATCTCGATCGAGGACGCACTGAGCCCGGTGATCCTGAGCGGCGTCGCGACGATCACGACGGACCGGGCCGACATCCGCACCTTCGTCGAGGTGGCGAACGCCAAGTACGAGGGCGGCTACTACTCCGAGGAGTTCCTGGACCCGGCCGCCAACGCGACTGTCAAGCTCACCCCGGAGTGGGCCTTCGCCCTGCGCCACGACGACTTCGCCGGCTCACCCACGAAGTACACGTTCTAGCCGAGCACCCTGACCCCAGGACCGCGTTGATCTTGCAGTTGTGGTGCCAGAGTTACTGCTGTTCTGTCCGTGTTTGGTAGGCACCACAACTGCAAGATCGCCGCGATTATGGCGGCACATTATTGAATTGTGGTTCAATAACTCCCATGGCGCGGCCGCGGAAGCACACCGATGAGGCGATCATCGCCGCGGCCGGGCGGGTGATCGGGCGCAGCGGTCCCGGGTTCACCCTGGCCGAGGTGGCGGCCGAGGCCGGGGTCGCCGCGGGCACGCTCGTGCACCGGTTCGGGTCCAAGCACGGCCTGCTGGTGGCGATGACCCGGTCGGCCGTCGCGGGGGTGCGCGCCGCCGATGGCAGCCACGTCGATGTTGTCGACCTGATCGTGGACAGCTACGCCGACCTGGACGACCCCGCGGCGGCCGCGAACAACCTGGCCCAGCTCGCCGCCGACCTCACCGACCCCGACCTGCGGGCGCTGATGGCCGAGTTCTACGCCGCGCTCGAGCACCGCCTCGAGACGACGCTCGCAAACCAGCACCTGCCCGGCGCGCCCGACCCCGCCGTCGCCGCGCGCATCCTCGCCGCCATCGCCGACGGAACGGCGATCCACTGGTCGGCCCGTCCGGTCGGCAGCCTCCGCGACCGGCTGCGGACGGACGTGGGTGCCGTGGTCGACGGCTGGCGGCGGCACAAATCGAAGGGAACGCGGACATGAGCCTGACCGACAAGATCGCGCTGGTCACCGGCGCCACCCGCGGCGCCGGCCGCGGGATGGCGATCGAGCTCGGCGCCGCCGGCGCCACCGTCTACGTCACCGGCCGCACGACGCGCGCGGGGCGCAGCGCCGTCGGCCGGGGCGAGACCATCGAGGACACCGCCGACCTGGTGACGAAGGCGGGCGGACGCGGCATCGCCGTGCGCTGCGACCACATGGTGCCCGCCGACGTGGCGGCGCTGGTGGCGCGCATCGAGGCGGAGCAGGACGGCCGGCTCGACATCCTCGTCGACGACACGTGGGGCGGCGACCGGTGGATCGAGTGGGACAAGCCGTTCTGGGAGCACGATCTCAACAACGGTCTGAAAGCGCTGCGCAACGGCCTGGAGACGCACCTGATCACGCTGCACACCGTGCTGCCGCTGCTGGTGCGGCGCGGCGCCGGGCTGGTCGTCGAGGTCACCGACGGCGACGACATGTTCAACGACCGCTACCGCGGCTCGATGTTCTATGACGTCATCAAGGTGGCGCTGACCCGGCTGGGCAAGATGCTGCACGACGAGGTGTCCAAGCACGGGATCACGTCGGTGTCGCTGACGCCGGGATTCCTGCGCTCGGAGGCGATGCTCGAGATCTTCGGCGTCACCGAGGAGAACTGGCGCGACGGCATCGCCAAGGATCGGTACTTCGCGATCTCGGAGACGCCGTACTACATCGGCCGGGCCGTCGTGGCCCTGGCGTCCGACCCGGACGTGGCGCGATGGTCGGGGCGCGCGCTGTCCGCGGGCCAGCTCGCGCGCGAGTACGGGTTCACCGACGTCGACGGATCGCGCCCGGACGCCAGCCGCTTCTTCGAGGAGGTCTACTACGGCGACAAGAAGGACGCCGACGTCGCCGCCTACAGGTGATCCGCCGGGTCGAGCCGTTGGCCATGGCTGAGGATAGCGGCGGAACCGGGAGCGGGCGGGCGGCGTACTTCTCGGCGATGCGGGCTCGACGGGTTCTCGTGTGCGGGTTGCTGGCGGCCGCGCTCGCCGGGTGCACCGGCAGCGTGGGCCAGCAGGCATCCACAGCCGCGACCGCCTCGCCGGCGGCCGGTAGTTCGCCGGCGGCCGGTAGTTCGCCGGCGGCCGCCGTGCCGGCGACGCTTGCCTTCACCGGGACCACCGTCGACGGCAAGCGGTTCGACGCAGCCGCGCTCGCCGGCCGTCCGGTCGTCCTGTGGTTCTGGGCACCCTGGTGCGGCACGTGCGCCGGGCAGGCCGCGTCCGTGGCGGACGCGCGCGCCAGGTACGACGGCAAGGTTTCGGTGGTCGGGATCGCGGGCCTGGGCGACCTCAAGGCGATGAAGCAGTTCGTCTCCGACCTGGACGTCGGCTCCGTCCAGCACGTCAACGACCAGGCCGGCGCGATCTGGCGGAAGTTCGGCATCACCCAGCAGAGCGTGTACGTCTTCCTCGATGCGGGTGGGGCCGTCGTGCACCAGGGCTGGCTGGACAGCACCGCCTTCGACGAGCGACTCGCAGCGCTGGCCGGTTGACGCAGCGTCGCTAGGGTTGCCCCATGGTGCTGCCCCCCGCCCGGACGAACGCCGAGGCCCATCTCTACATGGACCTGCACCCGTGCGCGTGTGGCGAGATCCGCTTTCCGCGGGCCGGTTCGGTGGTGACCACGCCGGAGGGCGAACTGGCCAGTCGCTACGCGGGCACCTGCCCGCAGGACGGCGCCGAGCGGGAGTTCACCTTCCGCCTCCCCGATCGGGTGCTGCCCCCGCCCCCGGACGGCGCGGTGGAGTACGGCGGGCCGGAGCCGTCCGAGCTGATCGATCCGGGTGAGTGGCTGAGCGTCGCCGACGCGTTTGCCCGCAGCGTGCCGGCCGACCCCGCCAGCCTCGCCGGCGACGGCCACGCCGCCGCGCGCTCGATGCTCGTGCATGCGACCGCCGCCGTCGACGAGGTGCTCAAGTTCATCCCCGCCGGCACCGACCGGGTGCCCGAGGCCGCGTTCGTGACCGACCGGGGCCGGGCGGCGTACGCCAAGGAACCCGGCCGCTTCCGCCGCCCGCGCCTGGAGGCCGTGCGCGACACCTACTGGAGCATCGCCGCTCAGCTCTGACGCCGCCCCGATCTTGGTCTCGAATGGGCGCTACAACGCCCAAAGGAGTCCACGATCCACAGGTCAGCCTCCCGAGAAGGGGACCAGGCGGGCGCCGAAGTCGCCGATGTTCGGGGCCACCGGAACCAGGTGGCGTTCGCGCGCCGCGTCGGCGGCGGGGCCGGGCTGGCCGGTCATGGCGTCTTCGGGCAGGAACACCACGGCGTCGGCGGCGGGTGCGGTGAGCCGCACCGCCAGCAGCCCGCCGGACGGAACCGCGACCACCAGGTAGTCGGCGGGCAGCCAGGGGCGGCGGTGCAGCGTCTCGGCCGCGGCCAGGTCGAACGGCTGGTACTCCGGGTGGACGCCGAGCAGCGGCCGCTCCTCGAACAGCACGAACGGCAGCCCGGGCACGCCGTGCTCGCCCTTCAGGTAGGCGCCGTTCGTCGCCGCGAGCCAGGCCCGGTACCCGGGCGAGAGCCGCCGCCCGAGCGTGGTCTCCAGACCGGCCACCTGCGTCCCGTCGAGCGCCCCGTACGGGCGGATGTCCGGCCGGTCACCCATTGAGCAAATCCGGCAACCGCGGCTCGGCGGGCAGCTCGAACCCGAGCGCCAGCCGGCTGATCTCCTCGGCACGCTGGCGGCTCACCGGAGTCGGCGAGCCGGCCGTCCGCGCGCCGGGCGCCTCCCAGCGCAGCGTCTGCGGACCGCGCGGCAGCATCGCCACCACGAGGAGGCCGGTCGGATGATCGGCGCTGTCCGCGAGCGCGTAGTAGGCGACGTCGACGGCCGGCGTCGCACCGTCGGCGGGCGCGGGCCGCTGGACCGGAACCGAGGCGCTCGCCCGAACGGTCCGCAGCGCCGCCGCGGTTTCGGCCGGCGGCGCGGAAACGGGCGCCCCGCCCAGCGCCGCTGCCACACTCTGCGGAGCCGGCTCGGCCTCGGCCACCGCGGCGGGCTCGGCCACCGCGGCGGGCTCGGCCACCGCGGCGGGCTCGGCCACCGCGGCGGGCTCGGCCACCGCGGCGGGCTCGGCCACCGCGGCGGGCTCGGCCACCGCGGC
>Ga0070664_100001145_pt1 | contig 21000 bp, 26 predicted proteins | sample KBSC73metaG_FD_65863 | JGI IMG/M metagenome (GOLD analysis project Ga0070664, IMG submission 65863) | Corn rhizosphere microbial communities from Kellogg Biological Station, Michigan, USA - KBS C7-3 metaG | ecosystem: Host-associated > Plants > Roots > Rhizosphere > Soil ... | reverse complement strand
TGCTCGACCGCCCACTCGATGTCCTGCGGCCAGTGGTTGCGGCCGTTGATGATGATCATGTCCTTGGCGCGGCCGACGATGAAGATGTAGCCGCCCGACATGTAGCCCATGTCGCCGGTGTCGAGCCAACCATCGCTGCTGAGGCAGGCCGTGGTTGATTCCTCGTCGCGGAAGTAGCTGTGCATTACGCTCGTGCCGCGGACGTAGACCTTGCCGATCGCACGGTCGGGTAATGGCTCGCCCGAACGCCCGCGGATCTCGATCTCCATGCCGGTGACCGGCTTCCCGCAATTGACCACCGCGCGATAGCGGCGCGGGCGATCGGCATCCGCGTCATCTTCGCGGCCGGAAAGCTCCTTCTCCTCGACCAGCTCGAGACGGATGCCTTCGCCCGGCGGCATCAGGGATACCGCGAGCGTAGCTTCGGCCAGACCATAGCTGGGGCAGAAGGCGCTCGCCTGGAAGCCCGCCGGGGCAAAGCAATCCACGAATGACTGCATTACGTCCGGACGGATCATGTCGGCGCCGTTTCCGGCGATCCGCCAGCGCGAAAGTTCGAAACGATCTTCGGCGCGCGTCTGCGAGCTCATGCGGCGTGAGCAGATGTCGTAGCCGAAGGTGGGCGAGTAGCTGACCGAATTTCCCGGATTGCGGGTGATCATGTCGAGCCACGCCAGCGGGCGCCGGGCGAAGTCTTCGGTCTTCAGATAATCGACGCTCATTTGCATCGCGACTGGCGAGAGCAGGCAGCCGACCAGGCCCATGTCGTGGTACCAGGGCAGCCACGAGATCACGCGGTCTTCGTCCTGAACCTGTAGTCCGACACCATGAGCATGGAGGTTGTCGAGCAAAGCGCGATGCGTAACGGCGACGCCGTGCGGGAAACGTGTCGAACCACTGGAATATTGAAGGTAGGCGATGTCGTCCGCGCTCGTGGCGGGCAGAGACGAATCCGACGCGTCCACGCTGGCGAGTGATTCCCAGTCGCGGCTCGCGACTTCGGCCTTAGCCGCGGCGGTCTTGCAGAAGTCGGCGAGCTCGGCCGGATAGAGGAAAAGCACCGGGTCGGAGCTCTTGAGCTGAACGGCAAGCTGATCGACATAGGCTTCGCGGCCGCCGAAGCTCGTCGGTAGTGGCAGCGGGACCGGCCAGGCGCCGGCGTAGATGGCACCGAAGAAGCAGGCCGCGAAATCCGGGCCCGTATCGGCGACGAGCGCCACCCGGTCGCCGGGCTCGATGCCGAGAGTCATGAAACGGCGGGCATGGCCGAGGGCGTCCTCGCGCAACTCGCAATAGGGGTAGGGGCGCGTTAGCGTTCCTCGAGCGTCATGGAAGTTCAGCCCGCGCTTGCCGGTCGCCGCATAGTCGAGGGCTTGCCCCAACGTATCGAAGTCGGCGAGACGGCGCGGCAGCTTGTCGATCGTCGGAGTCGCACCCGGCGGCGCAAGCTCCTTCGTATGTTGGGCGTTGCGTTCGAGCACGCCTTCCCTTTCCTGATGAATCCCTCAAGGCGCGCGAGCGCCAGCCGCCTTTCCCCTTGGCCCGGGAGTGTGGCACAAAAACGGCGTCATGGCACCGCCACGAGCGCGCAGGGCGCGGCCCCCACTCGACGAAAAGAGGCTGGAAGAGCTTGCGCTGCGCTATGTCGAGCGCTTCGCGACCACCCGCGCCAAGCTTCGCGATTATCTCGCGCGGAAGCTGCGGGAGCGCGGCTGGGAGGGTGGCCGTGAGCCTGACGTTGCGGAGCTCGCCGAACGCTTCGCCCGCCAAGGATATGTCGATGACGCAGCCTATGCGCGCGCGAAGTCGCAGTCGTTGACCGCCCGAGGCTTCGGCAAGCGGCGGCTCGTCGATAAGCTTCGGGCGGCAGGAGTAGGCGAAGAGGATAGTGATGAGGCGCGTGCCCATGCCGAAGAGGAAGCCGTCAACGCCGCGCTCCGATTCGCGGAGCGGCGCCGAATCGGTCCGTTCGCGGCGACGGCGCGGCGCGATCCCAAAGAGCGCGAAAAGGCGCTCGCGATGATGGTGCGCGCCGGACATTCCTTCGCACTCGCGAGAGAGATCGTCAGCATTCCCGCCGGAAGCGATATCGACCTTGCCGATTTGCACGAGCGGTTCGGTCCGCGGCGCTAACTAAAGTCGGTTTGCCGACACAAGCCCTCGTGTTAAGGGGGCTCGTGGTGCGTAGTAGTACAAAGTTTGCCGAGGGGGAGGCACGGATCGAACAGGATTTCGATAACCCGTCTCCGGCGCCTGAGCTCGATCCGATCACCGGCCGAGTAAAGTGGTTCGACGCAACCCGCGGTTTCGGCTTCCTCGTGAGCGAGCAGGTCGAGGGCGACGTGCTGCTGCATTTCAGCGTCTTGCGCGAGCACGGCCGGCGAAGCGTGCCTGAAGGCGCCATCGTCGAATGCGTCCCCGTGCGGCTCGATCGCGGGCTGCAGGCCAAGAAGGTGCTGTCGATCGACCTGTCGTCCGCCTTGCCGCAGCAGCCGCGTTCGTCCATTCCGCCGTCCGAAAGAGCCGACCGCAAGGCACTTGCGGAGGCGGCGGGCGAGTTCGAGCCGGTGGAGGTCAAATGGTTCAATCGCGTGCGCGGCTACGGCTTCCTCAAGCGCCCGGACGAGTCGGGCGGCGAGGATGTGTTCGTGCACATGGAGACCGTTCGCACGGCGCACCTGCCGGAGCTTCAGCCGGGCCAGCAGCTCGAAGCGCGGATCGCCCCGAGCGCGAAAGGCCTGACGGCAGTCGAGGTTCGCTCCAGCGATCTCTGACGCTATTGCTTGCCGCGGGAACATTTGCTGCCTGCAGTCCCCAAGCCCCAGCACAGAACGTTCCAGCCGAAGAGACGCCCCAAAGCGGTCTGATGGAAGCCTCGCTGACAATTCACTCCACGAACGGAGAGCACCGCTTCCGCGTCGAGGTTGCCGCGATGCCCCAACAGCAGGAGCGGGGCCTGATGTTTCGCCGCGCGCTTGGTCCGGACCGCGGAATGGTCTTTCCATACAATCCGCCGCGGAATGTCGCCTTTTGGATGCGCAACACGCTCATTCCCCTGGACATGATATTCATCCGTGCGGACCGCACCATCGCTCGCATCGCGACGGCAAAGCCGCTCGATGAGACTCCCGTGCCGTCGGGCGAGCCGATTGGCGCGGTGCTCGAGGTCGCCGGCGGGCGCGCCGCCGAGCTTGGTATCCGCCAGGGTGACGTGGTGGACTGGGGACCGGACCCCCTCTGCTGCAAGCCGTGACGCCGGATCGGTCTTGCGCCGCTTGCTGCGACCGGGCAGAGGCACCGGCCCATGGGTTTCTGGTCAAAGACATTCACCTGGTGGAACGGGGCGACCTGGGGCACGCAGCTCTGGACCAAGCGCTTCGGCAATGAAGTCGGCCGCGACGGTGCCGGCAATGTCTATTACCAGGACAAGAAGAGCCCGAGCCGCCGGTGGGTGATTTACAACGGCAGCAATGACGGCAGCCGCGTCCCGCCGGGCTGGCAGCTTTGGCTCAAGGGCACGATCGAGGAGCTTCCCGAGAAGGCGCTTCCTCCGGTCCGCAAGTTCCAGACGGAGCCGTCGCCGAACCTCACCGGAACGATGGCCGCCTTCCGCCCGGACGGGGCGCTTGGATCGGGCAAGATTCGCCCCGCTTCGACGGGCGATTACGAGCCGTGGATCCCCGAATAAGCGTGAGCCGTTCCGCAGCCTTCGCTTTTGCGGCGCTTGCGCTCGCCGGATGCAATCGCAGCACCGAGCCGAACCAGGTCGCGGCGAAGAAGGCTGTTCCAGGTTCGGCCAACCAGGCCGGCGTAACCCCTATGGCTCAGCGCGTCGCCGTCCTGGCGATCCTCAACAAGCGCAACGGCATCGTCCGCGACGTCGCGCTCCATCCTGGCCAGTCCGCTCGCTGGAAGGATATTACGGTGCGGCTGCGCGCCTGTGAGACTACGGCGCCATGGGAGCCGGAGAAACTGACCGGCGCCTTCGTGCAGGTCGACGTTCAGCGGCCGGATCGCAAATGGGCGCGCGCATTCTCCGGGTGGCTGTACAAGGAATCGCCGTCGCTCAACGTCGTTGAGCACCCCGTCTACGACGTGTGGCCCAAGAGCTGCGAAATGACATATCCGGCCGGCCCAGCGGCATCCGCTGGTGCGCCTGTGACGTCAAGCAACGCGTCAAGGGCGAAGAAGTCCGGAGGCGTGTCCGCCGCGGAGCCGGCACCGCCGCCGCCCGTCGAGACCGAGCCTTCGACCGCCCCTCCCAACGCAGCCGCCAACAACGCGACGTAGGTCGACCGAGTTACCGTAATCGCGCCGAGCGACGCGAGATGTTCGGTCATGAACTGACAGTCGAGCAGCGTGAAGTTGCCGGCCTTGAGACGCGCGACGAGCCAGGCGAGCGCGACCTTCGAAGCGTCCGTCGCCCGGCTGAACATGCTTTCCCCGAAGAAGGCCCGGCCGAGCTTCACGCCGTAAAGCCCGCCGACCAGCTCGCCGTTCAGCCATGTCTCGACCGAATGCGCATGTCCGGACCCATGGAGGGCGAGCATCGCCCGCTCGAGCTCGGCGTTGATCCAGGTCTCCTCGCGGTCGGCGCAGGCGGTCAGGACCGCGGCGAACGCACGGTCGCGGGTTACAATGAACCTGCCTGACTTGAGCGCCCGCCTTAGCGACCGCGAGAGATGAAAGCCGTCGAGAGGGAGGATGGCGCGGTTGCGGGGCTCGACCCAGAATAATTCGTCCGCCTCGCGGCTGTCGGCCATCGGGAAGATGCCGGTCGCGTACCCCTGGAGCAGCAGCCGCGGATCGAGGTGAGTCATCGCGTGACTCTATCCTCCCCCGGTTTTCCGGGGGAGGGGGACCGCACTAAGTGCGGGGGAGGGGTTCTCTCGCTGGCGAAGGGCCGCTCCACCAGCTTTGCTGGTCCCCCTCCCCGGCAAATGCCGGGGAGGATAATTCAGAAGATCTCGCGCACGGTCTCCTGAGGGCGGCACAGACGGACGCCCTTTTCCGTCTCGACGATAGGGCGATTGATCAGGATCGGATGCGCGATCATCGCATCGAGAACTTCGTCGTCGCTGACATCCGGACGCGTGAGTCCGAGCTCCTCGGCCAGCGGCTCCTTGGCGCGCAGCCCGTCGCGCGGCGTAATGCCTGCACGCTCGTAGAGGCGCCTGAGTTCGTCGCGGGTCGGAGGTGTCTTCAGGTATTCGTGAATCCACACGTCGAAACCGCTGTCGCGCAGGATTTCCAGCGTCTTCCGCGACGTTCCGCACATCGGATTGTGATAAATTGTTGCCTTCATGTCGGTTCGAGTTCCTCGTCAAGATTCAATCGGTTAAACAATGATTTAATAACAGCTCGGCGCTTTCTGCACTTTGAATCGTCGCGGTTGCGGAACGATGATGCGCAATCGTCGTTCCTGCGCTGTGACATGCCCCGAGGCCGGGGGTGCTACCCCATGGCCCGGAGCAAGGTCCGGCAAGCTCATTAAACGGGAGAAGAGACGATGCAGAAATCCATTTTAGCCCTTGCCCTGGCAAGCTCGGTCACGTTGACCGCATGCGCGAGTAATCCGCGCGTTGCGCAGGATGCGGCGATCGGCGGGCTCGGCGGCGCGGCGGTTGGTGCCGTCGTCCCCGGTGTCAGCGTAATCGAAGGCGCCGCGGTCGGCGCGGCCATCGGCGGTCTCGCCGGTGCGATCTGGACCGACACCAACAATGACGGATACGTCGACGGCTATACCTATAACGGCCAATATTATGCCGGAACGCCGTCTGGCTATGATCCGAACACCCGCAGCGTTCTTGGCAGTGCGGCGACCGGCGCCCTTGGCGGTGCAGCGCTCGGCGCTGCTGCCGGCGCGGTAATTCCGGGCGTCAGCGTTCTTCAGGGCGCCGTGATCGGTGCGGCTGTCGGCGGTCTCGCCGGCGCGATCTGGGCCGATCGGAACAATGACGGCGTGGTGGACGGATACGTCTATAACGGGCAATATGTTGCCGGATCGCCGTCGGCAACTCCGGCTCCGGCTCCGGCTCCAATGGCTCCGGCTCCGGTACGCAGCGGAGAACGCGGCTAAGATTGGGATCCCGCCGGGTAAAATCCGGCGGGAAGCCCTTGATCGGAGACGTAGTGAACGAATTGCGTAACAAGTGCACCGGCCTCGTGCCGGTGCACTTTTTTCAAAAGCTGTCGCTGATCACGGCGACCGCACTGGGCGCCGCGGTCCCGCTCAACTCCGCGCAGGCTGCCAGCGCAAGCGCCGTTGCAGCGCCGGCACCGGCCCAATACACCCAGACGTCCGCAGACTTCTATCGCGCGCGCAAGGATGCGCCGCTGTGGCTGACGCCCGCCGCCGGTGACGCCGCCGAGCAGCTGATCTTGCTGCTCAGCACCGCCAGCCTGGATGGGCTCAACCCCGACAAATATCGTCCGGCCGCCCTCCGGGCGGCGGTGGAGGCAGCGCGCAAGGGCAAGCATAAGCTCGTCGAGGCGGCCGACCGCCAATTGTCGGATGCGTTTGCGGCCTATGTCGCCGATATGCGGCGCGATCCGGGCGTAGGGATCACCTACGTCGATCCGCAGCTCCGGCCGGTGCCGCCAACTCCTCTCGCGGCGCTCCTCGAAGCCGCGTCATCTCCGTCGCTGAGCGGTTACGTCCGCGACCTTGGCTGGATGCATCCCTTCTATGGAGAGCTTCGGGACGCGCTCGCCGATCACAAATATAGCGACGATCATCAGCGCGAACTTATTCAGCTCAATCTGCAGCGCTCTAAGGCGCTGCCGGCCAGCCGGGGCAAATACGTTCTGGTGAATGCCGCGCAGCAGCGGCTCTACATGTACGACGGCGGCAAGCCGACCGATTCCATGGTCGTGGTCGTCGGAAAGCCCAAGTGGCCGACGCCGATGCTTACGGCTTACATTCGGTTCGCAGCTCTCAATCCCTATTGGTACGTGCCGCCCGATCTGGCCGGGGAGGACGTTGGCCAGTTCGTGGTCAAGCAGGGCCTCAAGTACCTCGATGATTACGGCTACGAGGTGGTGTCCGACTGGACTCGCAATCCGACGATCATCGATCCCAAGACCGTCGACTGGAAGGGCGTGAACGACGGCAAGGTGGAGGTGATGATCCGCCAGAAGCCCGGGCCGAAAAACTTCATGGGGCGGATCAAGTTCATGTTCCCCAATCAGTTCGGCGTTTACCTGCACGACAATCCGCGGCGCGAGCTGTTCAAGGAGTCCGTGCGCTATTTCAGCGGCGGCTGCGTCCGGCTCGAGGATGCATGGCGTCTGAGCAAATGGCTTTTCAACGGTCGCGAGCTAACCTGGGAAGGCGCGCCGCCGGAGCAGCCGGTGATGCTGGAATCGCCCGTACCGGTTTACATCACCTATTTGACTGCGATGCCCGACGGCCAGTCGATCGCTTATTACGACGACGCCTACGGGCGCGACGCAGCGAATCTCGCCGGGACTTCAGCCGACGATGGCGGGAATTCGGTCGCCAGCCGCTAGGATTGGTACCAGTTTGGATACCAGGTGATGTCCTGGGCGACGGCGCGGCCGTTGGGATCGCGTGCCGGGCGGAAGCGGATATATTCCTCGGTCAGTTGGCACATTAGGTCGTCGGCGCTGGAATTGCCGCTGGAGCGCACGACGCGGCAGTTCGTCGCGGTGCCCTCAGGCGTCACCCGGATCGCGACGCCCACCGTCCCACGCGACATGCCGCTGACGGCGACGAGGCGCCGGTATTCGCTGTTGGGGATTTTGGTGATCTTCTGGGCCGGCGTGTAGCCGCTGCCTCCTCCGCCGCGCCCATTACCGGAACCCCCGGCGCCGGTGCCGTTTCCGGCGGTTCCCGCGCCTGAAGTCGATGCGCTGCCGGTGCCGGCGATCTTGGCTGCGGGGATCGGCGAGGGGACCGGAATGCGCGCCTGCGGCGCCACGACCGGCGTGGCCTCGGCCTTTTTCGCCGCAGCCCCGGCTTCTTCCTTGACTTGCTGGGCCTTTGGCTTCGGAGGAGGAGGCTTGGGCGGGGGAGGGGGAGGCTGGACGATATTGAAGGTCTTTAGCCGCTCGACCGCCTGGCTGACCATTTGCACATTGAGGCCGGTCAGGATGACGGCCGCGAGCGCGGCGTGAACGGCAACGACGGCGGCAATGGCCTTGGCCCTGTCAGGGCCCTCTGCGGTTCCGCGATAGCTCGACACCGGCTTCCTCGCCCATTGCAACGCTCACAACGGCTGAAAGTTTGCGCCGTTCTAGCGACGGCCGCGAGACAGCGCGTGGAGCGCCCCCAAGGCCGCGTCGCGCTGGTTCCACGGCACGAACAAATGGTCGTGGAATGTCGCAGCGACGACATTGGCGGGGATGCCGCGTTCCGCGAGCGCCGTGGTGATCGCAGCGGTCAGCCCCACGGAGCTGAGGCTGGAATGGACCTTCAGCGTTATGCGCGCCCATTCCCCATTGGGGTCGACGCGGACGAGGGTCGTGGCCTCCTCCTCGCGGATGAGTGCGAAGGCGTTGCTGTCGAGAGTGATGCCGGTGGCCAGGACGAAGCTGAACCGCCGCGCGTCGACGGCCGGGGCGAGCGCAGCAAGCATCCGGGCGAGATCGGTCTCGCCTCCCGTGGGGTTCAGGCTTTCTCCAGCCACTTTTCAAGCCACTTGATGGTATAGTCGCCGGCCAGGAACTCGGGGTCCCGGACCAGTTTCTGGTGCAGGGGGATCGTCGTCTTCATGCCTTCGACGACATATTCCTCGAGCGCGCGCCGGAGGCGCATGATGCATTCGTCGCGGGTGGACCCGTAGACGATCAGCTTGCCGATCATGCTGTCGTAGTAAGGCGGGACCTTATAGCCGGTGTAGAGGCCGCTATCGACGCGCACGTGCATGCCGCCGGGTGCGACATAGTTTTTCACAAGGCCGGGCGAGGGGGCGAAGGTCTCCGGGTCCTCCGCGTTGATACGGCATTCGATCGCATGGCCGTGCAGCTGGACCTGGTCCTGGGTGCATGTCAGCCCGTCGCCCTGGGCGACGCGGATCTGTTCGCGAACGAGATCCATGTCGCTGATCATCTCCGTCACGGGATGCTCGACCTGGAGCCGGGTGTTCATCTCGATGAAGTAGAATTCGCCGTTCTCGTACAAGAACTCGATCGTGCCGGCGCCGCGGTAGCTCATCTCGCTCATCGCCTTGCGCACAATTTCGCCCATGCGGGCGCGTTCCTCGGCGGTGATCACGGGCGAGGGAGCTTCCTCGAGAACCTTTTGGTGGCGACGTTGAAGCGAGCAATCGCGCTCGCCGAGATGGATCGCGCCGCCCTTGCCGTCGCCGAACACCTGGAACTCGATATGGCGCGGGTCGGCGAGATATTTCTCCATGTAGACGGTGTCGTCGCCGAACGCGGAGCGGGCTTCGGCAGCGGCCTGGCTCATGAGGCTTTCCAGCTGCTCCTCGGCCTGGACGACCTTCATCCCGCGGCCGCCGCCGCCCGACGCGGCTTTGATCAGGATGGGGTAGCCGATCTCACCCGCCAGCTTGTGGGCCTGCTTGACGGTCGCGATTGCGCCTTCGGAGCCGGGCACGAGCGGGAGGCCAAGCTTCGCGGCGGTCCGCTTGGCTTCAATCTTGTCGCCCATCATCCGGATGTGCTCGGGCTTGGGGCCCACCCAGATGATGTTGTGGCTCTCGACGATCTCGGCGAACTGCGCGTTTTCGGACAGGAAGCCGTAGCCAGGGTGGATGGCGTCCGCGTGGACGATCTCGGCAGCCGAGATGATGTTCGGGATGTTGAGATAGGATTCGGTCGCTGGAGGCGGCCCGATGCAGACGGTTTCGTCAGCCAGCCGCACGTGCATGGCATCGGCATCCGCCGTCGAGTGGACCGCGACGGTCTTGATGCCCATCTCGTGACAGGCGCGGTGAATGCGGAGCGCGATCTCGCCGCGATTGGCGATCAGCAGCTTGTTGATCTTCATGACGCGCGCGGCCTTGTCAGCCGATGATCACGAGCGGTTGATCGAACTCGACGGGTTGCGCGTCGGAGACCATGATCTTCTTGATCACCCCGCCTTCGGGCGCGGTGATCGGGTTCATCACCTTCATCGCCTCGACGATCAGCAAAATGTCGCCGGCCTTCACCGTGTCGCCAACCGACACGAACGCGTCTGCGGAAGGTTCGGGCGAGAGGTAGGCGGTGCCGACCATTGGTGATTTGATCGTCGTGCCAGCGACTTCTTGCGTCGCCGCGGCTTCGGGTGCAGCCGGCGCCGATGCGGGCGCAGCGGGGGCTGGCGACGCAAACGCCGGTGCGGACGCCATCGGAGAAGCAACGAAGAGCTCGCGCGCGACCTTGATGCGGCGATCGCCGTCCTGAACCTCGATCTCGGTCAGCTCGTTATCGGTGAGAAGTCCTGCGAGCTCCCGCACTAGCGCGGGATCTATGCGCATTCCGTTTTCGCCATTGGCGCCGCCACGCGGGACAGGCTTCTTGCTGTCGGCCATGAACTGGTCCCCCTATTCCCTTGGCCTATTGAATCTGGCCCTTGGCCTGGCTTGCCGCCGCTCCCTTGCAGAGGTGCGCCGCCGCGTCCAGTGCGAGCAGGTAGCTCAGGGGTCCGAAGCCGATGATCGAGCCGCGAGCGACCTGGCCGAGCATGCTGGTGCGGCGAAAGCCCTCTCGGGCGTAGATGTTCGTTAGATGGACCTCGATGACGGGAATAGGCACGGCCGCCACCGCGTCGCGGATGGCGATCGAGCTGTGCGCATAGGCCCCGGCGTTGATGAGCACGGCCGACGCCTTTGCCATGGCCTCCTGGATCCAGTCGACGAGCACACCCTCATGGTTCGACTGGCGGACATCGAGCGTGAACTTCAGCGCCTGGGCCCGCTGCTCCATCATCCCGCGGATGTCGTCGAGGGTCTGGGTGCCGTAGATGCGCGGCTCGCGGCTGCCGAGAAGGTTGAGGTTCGGGCCGTTCAATACGAAGACGAGGTCGGTCATTTGCCTGGCGGCGTGGACATTCCTATCTGCCATTTGTCAATGACGGTCGACCAAAGCCTTGGAATCCGGGTCAACGGCGAGCACCGGTCGGTGCCCGGCGGGATCAGTATCGCCGACATGCTGCGCGCGCTTGGGCTCGATCCGCAACGCGTGGCGGTCGAGCGGAACCGGGAAATTGTCCCTCGCAGCTCGCTCGCGGAGCGGCGCGTGGAGGACGGTGACGCTTATGAGATCGTGCATTTTGTCGGAGGGGGTTGAGTGACGGCGCAGCAAGGCATCAAGGCGGACAATTGGACCGTCGCCGGGCGGACCTTCAACTCGCGGCTGATCGTCGGCACGGGGAAGTACAAGAGCCTGGAAGAGAATGCGGCGGCGGTCGAAGCCTCAGGCGCGGAGATCGTCACGGTGGCGGTCCGGCGCGTGAACATCTCCGATCCGAACCAGCCGCTGCTGACCGACTTCATCGACCCCAAGAAGGTCACCTATTTGCCGAACACCGCCGGCTGTTTCACCGCCGACGACGCCATCCGCACGCTGCGGCTCGCGCGTGAGGCGGGCGGCTGGAACCTCGTCAAGCTCGAGGTGCTCGGCGAGGCGAAGACGCTTTATCCCGACATGCGCGAGACGCTGCGGGCCACCGAGGTCCTCGTCAAAGAGGGGTTCGAGCCAATGGTCTATTGCGTCGACGACCCGATCGCCGCGAAGCAGCTCGAGGAAGCGGGCGCAGTTGCGATCATGCCCCTGGGCGCGCCGATCGGCTCGGGCCTCGGCATCCAGAACCGCGTCACGATCCGCCTCATCGTCGAAGGCGCGAACGTCCCGGTGCTGGTCGACGCCGGCGTCGGAACGGCTAGCGACGCCGCCCAGGCAATGGAGCTCGGATGCGACGGCGTTCTGATGAACACGGCGATCGCCGAAGCCAAGGATCCGGTGTTGATGGCCCGCGCGATGAAAGCCGCCGTCAAGGCTGGCCGGCTCGCTTATCTCGCCGGACGCATGCAGAAGCGTCGTTACGCCGACCCGTCGAGTCCGCTGGCCGGGCTCATTTGAGCAGCGGTTCTAGAGCGTCGCCGAAGTCTTCGCACAGCGCCCGAGTGCCGTCCGCGTCATAGTGGAATTCGTCGACGAACCCGATGTTGTTGGTCTTGCCCGGGCCGGCGAGGGGCACGCCGAGCTTCTCCGCAACCACTTTCCGGCGTGTGTGGTAATCGACGACGAAGCGCTTGTGAGTTTCGAACTGGCGCTCCTGCGCGCCGTTGAAGGCCTTGCCTAACTCAAATTCGCGCTCGTTCTTGCTGGGTTTGGCCTTTTCAAAGAACGTGGTGTCATCGGCGAGGACTAACGGGATCTTCCGCGCGTGGCAGAGGTCGACAATCGCGCGGATCCACAGTGACGTGAACGCGAGCAGGCCCGCCATTTGCCGCTCAGCGTGAGGAACGCGCCCGCCCCGCTCCTCCATGACCATCTGTATCTGCTTGAGGTTGGGTGGCCCAAAAATCGGGTCGGCAATCGAAGTGTAACAGAAGCTAGTGAAGTCGCCTCCACTGATGTGAACCACGGCGGAGGGGGGCTTGGGCGCGCGCGCCACGATGCTGAACAGGATCGCGAAGAGGTTTCGGCTATTGCCCTCGGGCAAGCCGACGTTCGCGAACGGGAAGCCAAAGCGCTCGGCCAGCAGCGACGGCATCGTGTTTTCGTTGCCGGCCAAGCCGAAGCCGTAAACGCTGCTGGGGCCCAGCACGAGGCCGTAACGGTCGCGCTTGATGCATTCCGCGACCCCAATCGTCTCGCCGCTGAAACTGCTGTGGCGGAAGCCGCCCGCGTCGGTCGAGAAAGCGTCGCAGCGGATGTTGGGCCCATAGAATATGACGTCGCCGCGATGCACCCAGCGGCGGTTGCGGATGAATTGGCGCACCTCCGGCCGCAGCCGCATGATCTTCTGGTAGTTGGCCATGTTTCAGCGATTCAGCGTGTCGCCGTGACGATGTGAGCTGACATCTGGGCATCCAGCTGCCCATCCTGCTCATAAGTTTCAAACTTGCGCTGCAGGACCTCGAAGACCCGGTCCAGGCTGCCGGGATCCCGGTCCTGAACCTCGACGCCCATCGGCGTCCCGTAGCACAGTGCGGCCGCTGCATCCTTGGCCGAGGCGCTCCTGCTCCGACGCTCCACGGTTTCGACTTGCACGTCTGCGAAGCCCGCCATCTTCATATCGCGTTCGATCTCCGCGGGATCGGCATAGCTGAACGGACCTTCACGCATGAACATCGGCGGATCATCCGGAAAGAGCTCAATAAGGGTCTGTTGGGAGACGTCCGTCAAAACGTTGTTTTCGATGTCGTCCCAGATTGCGAGCAGATAACGTCCTCCGCTGCGAAGCACGCGGCATGCCTCGGAATGGGCGCGCACGCGATCCGGGTAAAACATGGCCCCAAACTGACAGACGACGAGGTCGAAGCTTCCGTCATCGAACGGCAGTTCCTGGGCATCTGCCGCAACAAACCGCAGGTTTCCGGCCGTCAGCCGCTCTGCGGCGAGGTCGAGCATGGGTTGGTTGAGGTCGGTCGCGACGATCTCCGCTTCGGGCATTGCCGCATGCAAGGCCTGCGTTACTGCCCCTGTTCCAGCGGCCGTTTCCAGTATGGCCTTCGGGTTGAAGCCTTTGGCTCGTCTTGCCAGCTCTTCGGCGTAAGGCTGAAAGATGAGCGGGACCATGAGCCGGTCGTAGCTTGCCGGCACCGACCCCGAGAAACGCAACTCCTGGTCTTTCATCGGAACGGCCCCTTTCGTTCACGTGTTGTGCCCACGTCGGAGGCACAATGATCCTCGCCATGACAGACTTTGCCCGAGAGCGCGAGGCGATGGTCGAGCGGCAGCTGAAACGCCGCGGGATCACCGAAGAGCGAATTCTCGACGCCTTCCGCGCGGTCCCCCGCGAGGCCTTCATCGGCGGCAATAACGTCCATCTCGCGTACGGCGACCACCCGCTGCCGATCGAGGCGGGTCAGACCATTTCACAGCCCTACATCGTCGCGCTGATGATCCAGGCCGCCGGCATCGATGCCGGCGACGTGGTGCTCGAGGTCGGCGCGGGCTCCGGTTATGCAGCGGCCGTCATCAGCCGGATCGCCGAAAAGGTGGTCGGGATCGAGCGTCAGCACCAGCTGGTCGGGATCGCGCGCGAACGGCTGGCTAAGCTCGGCTACGAAAATGTCGAGATCGTCGAGGGCGACGGCACCAAGGGGTGGAGCGACGCGGCGCCATATGATGCGATATTGGCTGCGGCGAGCGGGAGCCACGTGCCGCGCCCCCTGGTCGAGCAGCTCGCGGCTGGCGGCACCATCGTCATGCCCATCGGTGATCCCGGCTGGGTGCAGCAGCTCATCAAGATCAGGAAGAACGCTGACGGACTACTGGAGCAGCAAGACCTCGGCGGCGTGCGCTTCGTTCCGCTGATCGGAGAAGAAGGCTGGAATTATGATTGACGCGGATATCGATATCCTGCCGCGGCTCATCGCGCAGGCTGCCGAGCCTCTGCCCGACCTGGATGACGGAAGCTTCGGCGAGTTCTTCAACCGCTTCGCCGACGCGCGCGTCGTGCTGCTCGGCGAGGCCAGCCACGGCACAAGCGAATTCTATCGGGCGCGTGCCGCCATCTCGCGCCACCTGATCCAGAAGCACGGCTTCAACATCGTTGCCGTTGAGGGCGATTGGCCGGACGCCGCAACACTCGACCGGTACGTGCGCCATCGCGCGCCGCGTGAAGGCGAACTGCGCGCCTTCGAACGGTTCCCGACCTGGATGTGGCGGAACGTCGAGGTGGACGCCTTCATCCGCTGGGTGCGCATGCACAATGAGACGCGACGCTATGAGCAGATGACCGGTTTCTACGGCCTCGACCTCTACAATCTGTCAGGTTCCATGCGCGCCGTCATCGATTTCCTCGAGGACGAGGATCCGGAACTCGCGAGCGCTGCGCACCGCCGCTACGGCTGTCTTGATCCCTGGGCCGAGGATCCGGCTCTCTATGGCCGGCAGGCGTTGATGGAGGGCTACGCGCGCTGCGAAGTCGGCGTGATCCAGATGCTCAAGGACTTGCTGCAACGGCAGGTGGATTGCTTCGCGGAGGAGTGCGACGGATGGCTCGACGCGCAGGCCAACGCGCGCTTGGTGAAGAATGCGGAAGCCTATTACCGGGTCATGTACCACGGCTCGGCCGAGAGCTGGAATTTGCGCGATACTCACATGTTCGAAACGTTGAACATGATCCTCGACGCTAAGGGCCCGCGCTCAAAAGCGATCGTCTGGGCGCACAACAGCCATATCGGCAATGCGGCCTTCACCGACATGGGTCAGCGCCGCGATGAGATTAACATCGGCCAGCTGGCCAAAGAGAAGTTCAAGAGCGAAGCGCGGCTGATCGGCTTCGGCACGCACAGCGGCACCGTCGCGGCGGCGGACGACTGGGACGAGCCGATGAAGATCAAGCGCGTTCGGCCCTCGCTCGCGGAAAGCTACGAGCGGTTGAGCCACGACAGCGAGATACCGAATTTCCTTCTCGACTTGCGGGAAGGAGCGCGAGACGAGCATCTGGCAGGCGCTTTGATGGAGCCCCGGCTCGAACGCTTCATCGGCGTCATCTACCGGCCGGAGACCGAGCGCTGGAGCCATCATAGCGAAGCGGTGCTGCCCAAGCAGTTCGACGGCTGGGTCTGGTTTGACGAAACCACGGCCGTCACTCCGCTGCCCGGCGCGCAACGCCCCGGCGAACTGCATGTCGTAAGCGGTGCGGAAGAAACTTATCCCTTCGGGCTGTGAGGACGACGATGACCGATGACGAACGCGCGATCCGCGAGCTTGTCGAGACATGGATGGCGGCAACGAAGTCCGGGCACATTGAAGCAGTGCTCGATCTGATGACCGACGACGTCCTGTTCATGACTCCGGGCCGTGAGCCGTTCGGCAAGGCCGAGTTCGCCGCTCAGGCACGATCGTTGAAGGGTATCGAAATCGACGGCCGATCCGAGATTCAGGAGATCGAGATCGCCGGCGACTGGGCCTGGATCCGCAATCACCTGGACATGAGCATGACGCGAGAGGGCAGCAAGCCTCAGCGTCGGTCAGGCTTTACGCTCACAATTGTCCGAAAGTCGGAGGACGGGAAGTGGCGTTTGTTCCGCGACGCCAACCTGCTGACCTAATCTGGGAATCTCTTCACATTGAACGATGATTTCGGGAGCGAATCATCATGTTGGGGCGTATCTCTTTGGAAGCTCGAGAGATTGTCGCGGAGCGCTTTATGCCGCACAGACGAACGTTCAAGAAAGGCAGCTTTGCCGGTCACTTCGACGAGCTGGTGACCCACTTTCCGCATGATCAAGCGAAGCCGACACGCGCAAGGGACGATCGCGAATTGAGGGAGAAGCTCGACATCCACGCGGCGCTGTTCGAGCAGGCATGGCGCATGGAGCGCAAAGACCACTAAGCCTTCGCCTTCTCCCGCAGCTTCGAAATCGTGGTCGCGTTGGTGATTTGCTCCACATCTGTCTTGCAGTGCAGGAGGCGCAGGCCCTTCTGGCCAAGCGCCTTGTCAAACGCGGGCGCGAATTCCTCCGTCTTCGTCACGCTTTCGGCGACGGTCGCACCGAATGCCCGGGCGAGCGCGGCGAAATCCGGGTTGTTGAGCCGCGTGGCCGAAATCCGCTCGGGATATTCGCGCTCCTGATGCATGCGGATGGTGCCGTATGAACCGTTGTCGACGACGATGACGATCAGATCCGCGGCGTGTTGGGCTGCCGTCGCCAGCTCCTGGCCGTTCATCAAGAAGTCGCCGTCGCCCGCAACCGCCACCACGGGCCGATCCTTGAAGCGTAGCGCGGCCGCAACAGCGGCGGGCACGCCGTAGCCCATGGTGCCAGAGGTCGGAGCCAGCTGCGTCGGCATCGGCCCGTATCGCCAGTAACGATGCCACCAGCCCGAAAAATTGCCGGCGCCGTTGCAGATGATCGTGTCGGCCGGGAGCTTGTCGCGCATCGTCGCGACGCAAGGTCCAAGGTCGAGCGTGACGCCTTCGCGAGGCTTCGGCTCCGACCAATCGAGCCATTCCTTGTGCGCGGCGTCGCCACAGGAGAAGCGCACGAGATCGGGATCGCTCCAATCGTCGATCATCTCGGCGAATTCGCCCATGTCCGCGCAGATAGGGAGGTCGGCGTGGTAGACCCGGCCGAGTTCGTTGGGATCAGGGTGAACGTGGATCAGCGTCTGGTCGGGATGGTCCGGAGTGATGAGGGTGTAACCGTCGGTCGTCGCCTCTCCCAGTCGAGGCCCGACCGCGAGGATCAGATCCGCGTCGCGAATGCGCTGCTGGAGCAGCGGATTGGGACCGTAGCCAAGGTTGCCGGCATAAACGCCGCAGGCATTGTCGATGGCGTCTTGACGCCGGAATGCGGCGGCGACCGGGAGTCCATGGCGGAAGGCGAAGTTTGCGAAGTGGTGCGCAGCTCGCGGGCTCCAGTCGGCCCCACCGACGATGGCAATCGGAGAGGCCGCTCCCTTGAGCAGCTCGAACATCGCCTGGACCGCACCGGGATCGGGCTCTTCCGCGAGCGGCGGGACGCACGGCCGGTCGACGGCCTCGACCTCATCGCGCAGCATGTCTTCAGGCAGCGCGAGAACGACCGGGCCGGGACGTCCGGCGGTCGCGACGCGATAGGCGCGCGCGAGATACTCCGGAATGCGCCGCGCATCTTCAATCCGCGCCGCCCATTTGGCGATGGGCCCGAAGAAGGCGGGGAAGTCCACTTCCTGGAAGCCCTCGCGGTCGCGGTCCCCTCGGGCGACATCCCCGATGAACAGGATCATCGGCGTCGAATCCTGGAATGCTACGTGGACGCCCGCCGACGCATTGGTTGCTCCGGGGCCGCGGGTGACGAATGCGATACCCGGCCGACCGGTCATCTTGCCGTCGGCGTCGGCCATGTAAGCAACGCCGCCCTCCTGCCGGCAGACCACGACGTCGATGTCCGGCGTGTCGTGGAGCGCGTCGAGCACTGCGAGGAAGCTCTCTCCGGGAACGGTGAAAATGCGGTCGCAGCCCTGGATTTTCAGCTGGTCGACAAGGATGCGGCCCCCGGTGCGCGTCGTCATGCGCGGCGCGTTAGCTGCTTCTCAGCGGTCGCGAAAGCGTCTCCGGGGGAGGATTAATGCGGATCAACAGTTCATGAGTTCCATCGTTTTGCAGGGGCAGGGCACCGCACATCGCCCAACCTGAAGGCTGCTCGAGAGTTTGATCTGCGCGGCAAAACGTCGAAATCAGGAGGAACTCATGTTGCGGAAACCACTCTTGCTGGGGGCTGCGGCGGGGGCATTGATCATGCTCCAGGGTGCGGCGGTGGGCCAAACGCAGTGCGGCGGTATCTGGGCTGCGCGCTGCAACCTGCCGAAGGGGCCAAAGAAGAAAGCGGCCGACACGGCAAAGCCGACCGATGCGGCGCCCGCTCCCAACGCCTCCGCGAACGTGGAGGCCAACGCTAACGCGAACAGCGCTGTCGCCGGCGCAACTCCGCCGAACGCCTCGGCAACTGGCGTCGCAAATGCCAATCCGAACAGTGCAGCTGCTACCGATACGACAGGTGCGGCAGTCGTCGCTGGCGCGGGCGCTCTCGGCGCGTCGTCGCTTGCCGGCATTTCGGCCGGTCAATCGGTGAAAAGCGCCGATGGAACGGCGCTTGGAAAGGTGACCGAGGTGATCAAGGCCGGCGACGGATCGATCACGAGGGTGATTGTCACTTCGCCAGCGGGCCGGAGCTTCCCGGTGGCTGCTGGGAAGCTCAGCATGAACGGCGGAGTGCTGATCGTCAGCGATCCCAGCGAGCAATAAAGCGTCGCCAGAAGCGCGCGCTCAACCATTTGTTCACCCTCCGGGCGCATCACGTGCGGAGGGTGAGCTCGCATGAGTGATTCTGTTGTAAGGCCCGCTGGCCAGCCGGAACGCCGCCGTGCACCGCGCACGGCGCTGCGCCTCAGTGCGTCGATTCGCGAGCCTGGGCGAAGCCGCACCGCGGCAAAGTTGATCGACATCTCCACTCACGGCTGCCGCATCGAAGCGACTTCGGGCGCGTCGGCCGACACCTGGCTGATGCTGACGATCGCCGGCCTCGAGACGCAATATTGCCGTATCGTCTGGCGCTGCCACGAATTTGCGGGGATCGAGTTCGCAACGCCGATCGCCGAGGCGGTGCTCGAGAGGCTACTGGCCGACCACGAGCTATTGTCGGAGACCGCGATCAGCGAGCTGCGGTCGATCGCAAGGCGGGCCCATGCTCTCTCGGTTCAGGAAACCGATGACCGCCAGACCCTAACGGAGCTTTCGCGCAAGTGCGCCGTGGACGCCGTGGTCGAAGGGCTGCGGCTCAGCGAAGCGAAGCGGGCCGGTTAAGCGCTATCTAGCGTCAGGCTGCCCTGGCGAGGCCCTGCAGGATTGGGCCGATGCCGCCCTCCTGCTCGATCCGGTTGACCAGCGAACCGCGCGGCAAGTCCTGCTTCAGAGCCCAGGCAAGCACGGTTTCGAGCTGCGCGATCGTTGCGTCGTCGCACATTCCGTCGAACGCCAGCTTGACGACCGGCTTCATCGGCGCGCGCAGCTGGATCTTAAGACCCTGCGCCTCGACGAGCTTGAGATAGTCTTCCGGCGCCTCTTCCGCGTCGAGCGCGAAATCATAAGCCGCGGCGAGCCCCTCATAGAGCGCGGCATTCGCGCGAAGCTTGGCTTGCCGCGCTTCGTCGGCCTTGGCGCGGACTTCGGTCAGTTTGCTTTGCAAGGTCCCCTCCGATTCTGACCCGAGTTCAAGTGGCTCTAATTCCGCAACGGGAATCGTCGCGCCAGGCACGTCGACATCGACCAATTCCTCGTCACTAGACTCCGCCGAATCGTCGTAGGCGGGTTCGGCGGGCGCTTCCGGTTCGGCGACCGCGTGCTCCTGGAATGCAACCTCCTCGTTCGGCTCTCCGGCTTCCAGGCGGGCCGTGTCGAGATCCAGCTCGACGCCGGCCGGCCGCCCGTAAAAGCCGCTTGCGAGGCTTTCGAAGAATTTCTTGGAAAATCCCGCCTTGCCCGCCGACCCGGTGGGCAGCGTCACATCGTCAGCTTCCGGTTCCGCAGGGGGCTCCATGATTTCGTGCGCTGTCTCGTCACCTTCCTCGACAGCTTCCACCTCGAATGGCGCTTCGATGGGCTCCGCGGCGGGTTCGACGCCCGGTTCGGCAGCCTCGTCAGGGGCTGGTGCCAGTTGTTCTTCCAGCGTTTGCGGGTCCTCAATGACAGCGCCGGGCGGCGGATCGAGGCTCACGAAACCGTACACGTAATCAATCCACGTGCCGGTCGCGCTGAAGGGCAGGAGCGTGACCCAGCATTTCGTCTTGCCGGCCTCGGTTTCGAACGAATCCTCGAATGCGAATGCTTCGCGGCAGGCCGCCACGACAGGGAGGCGGCTCGCGACACACGACATCAGTGATGGATTCGGCGCCTCACCGACCTTGTCGGCGTCCAGGTCCCCCTTGATCGCCTGGCCGATGTGACGAATCTCTGCGTCCTCACCTCCGCCGATCATCTCGAGCAGGATGCTGAAGGGACCGGCGTCGGAAATCTCGAGCGGATCCAGGTCGCGGATCGGGGGGAATTGGCGGTCTCGGCGGATCGAGAGCCAATAGTTGAAGACGCTCGCGTGCTTGCGCCGCTCGGCGGGTGCTATGGTGCGGAGCGAGGCGAGTAGTGCATCTGCGGAGGCTTCGTCAGCCGGATTCATTTCGGGAACGGGCACGCCCATCCTTTTGCTTCCCCTTGACGCGTTGGAGTCGCCACTCTCCGCGCCGGGTTCTTAGAAAAGGTTAAGGCCACGGCTGCCAGAGCGCTTTCGCGTCCCGCATTGGGACCGAGGCTGGTTAACCTTGCCTTTGACAATCGAGAAAGAAGGCGGAATCTTTAGGCCGCGCGCCGGGGGG